>RRZU012755744.1_pt1 | contig 13243 bp, 12 predicted proteins | sample 2165561 | NCBI WGS metagenome assembly RRZU01 (sample SAMN10456909, study PRJNA506462) | wastewater metagenome | isolation source: wastewater sludge | place: USA: Moscow, Idaho
CCGGTGGACAGCTATGGGGTCGGAACGCGCCTAGTAACAGGATCCGGCGTTCCGACAGCCGCTCTCGTCTACAAGCTGGTCGAACGTGAGGACAGCGACGGGACGATGCAGCCCGTCGCAAAACTGAGCGAATCTAAGGGAACTGTCGGCGGTGCGAAAGCTGCGGGGCGCCTCTACAACCCTGATGGACACGCAGTTCAGGAAGCACTCGTAATGGGTTCCAGCCGCGAAGAGAATAGGGACCGCTTGCTTGAGGTCGGTGGCCGGCTGCTCCAAGTTCCGCTCGTCAACAACGGCCGCATCCTTGAGGAAGCGTGGAGCCCCGAGGCGACCTGGGCTGCTCAGGACCGCCATCGCAAGTCTCGCAACGAGTTGCCCTACCAGGCCTGGCGCCTGTCTGACGGGGAGCCTGGAATTCGCACTCGATACTACGGCCCAGAAACGCCCGTGGAGAAATTCTCTTAGGTTGAATGGGTTGGGGCTAGTTCACCGCTGTCTGGCCTAGGGGATGTAACTCCCCTCTCGGCGCGCCCCGTTTGGGGACGGCGCAAACATTAGGGACGTATATATGGGGCACTCCGGCAGCAATGCCAGGAAACCCCGTACAAAGGCGCCTTCCAAACATCGTAGCGTGTGGGCCGAGGGGCGATTCAGGGGTATATTCCTCGGTATTGCTCTGGCCGTTCTGGTCTACTTTCTCATGCCAGACCAACTAACTGGTTCCCTTGCTGAGACCCTTAACTATGACGGCACTCCGCGTTACACTGCGCACGGCCTCAAGCTCACGGCTGCCACCGCGACACTCATGGCGACCTGGTGGATCACTGAGGCGATTCCTCTTCTAGCAACCGCCCTCGTACCACTCATCGTGTTTACGCTGGCGCAGACACAGACTTTTGCTGAAACCGCCCGACCTTACGCGTCCGGCACCATCTTCCTTTTCCTGGGTGGTTTCTTCCTGGCGGCTGCGGTCCAGAAGTGGAACCTTCACCGACGCATAGCGTTGAACGTTGTCAAAGTCGTTGGAACAAAGCCCAAGATGATTGTCCTCGGGTTCATGATTGCGACCGGGTTCATCACCATGTGGGTATCCAACACGGCCACGGCAATCATGATGCTCCCCATCGGCCTCTCCGTCCTCCACCTCATAGACGGAGGTAAGAAAGGTAGCGAGCTACTCCATTCCAACTTTGCCAAGGCACTAATGTTGGGCATCGCGTATTCGGCGTCGATAGTCGCCACCTCCAGCCTGATCTCAACACCACCGAATGCACTTCTTCGCGCCTACATGTTGGATGACTACGGCATCACCCTCACTTTTGGGCGATGGCTCCTCTTCGCGGCACCGATGGCCTGGATCTTCCTACTCCTAGCCTGGCACTTGCTGGTGAACGTGTTCTTCAAGCCAGAAATGGATGACATTCCGGGTGGACATGAGCTAATCGTCTCTGAACTGCGACAAATGGGGCCGATGTCGCGGGGTGAGAAACTTGTCGCAATGGTGTTTGTGCTTGCGGCACTCTCGTGGCTGTTCCTGCCGATGCTCTTCGGCCACATGGGTGTGACCGACGAGCTCATCGCAATGGTGATTTCGCTTCTCCTCTTCCTGATCCCAGCTGGACCAGACCAGCGCCTACTCGATGCGAAGACGGCGCAGGGAATCCCCTGGGAGATCCTGCTGCTCTTTGGCGGTGGACTCGCCCTTTCATCCGCATTCACGAACAGTGGTCTAAGCACATGGATAGGGGATCTGTCCCAAGGTTTGGGTGGGATGGGTGTGGTCGTCCTCGTCCTCGCCGTGACCATCCTGGTTATGGCGCTGACAGAGATGACGTCGAACACCGCAACCGCTGCCACATTCCTGCCCGTCCTGGGGGGGTGTAGCAGCGGGCACGGGTCTGGACGTTATGCTGCTGGTGGTACCGGTTGCCCTGGCCTCCACCTGCTCATTCATGCTTCCGGTCGCGACACCACCCAACGCTGTGGCCTACTCGACGGGCTATATCCAAATGAAGGACATGTTGCGCGTCGGCATCTGGCTCAACCTGATCGGCATCGTTCTGATTACAGTCACCACACTCACCATGGGACCCCTGGTTCTAGGGATTCAACTCTGAGTGCAAGACGTCCCCAAGAGGGTATTCCCGAGGACGTTCAAGCTGTTCACCTAGTCGGCAAAGGGCCAGTTTCTACCCTGTTTCCCAGCCTCATCCCGCAGTGCCTTACAACGCGGACAGACCGGGTACTTCTTAGCGTCACGCGTGGGCACCCACACCTTGCCACACAGTGCAACGACTGCCTGCCCGGTGACTGCCGCCTGGTTTGCTCGGTCACGCCTCACAAAGTGGGCGAACCTGTCCCCATCCCCGTCGCCGGACGTTGGTTTTGTCTTAGGGAGTTCGAGGACGTCTGCGCTTCCAGCGGGTGCTTCCTGAGCCATGATCACTAGCCTTTAAGGGAGGACAGGGCGACTTCGCCCTCGTACGCAGCTTTGTAGTAGTCCTTCAGCTGCAGTTTGCTTGCCGCACTTTCGTCCACCAGGATCGTTGCGTCATTGTGGAACTGCAGTACCGATGCGGGCCACAGGGCGCTCACTCCACCTTCAGCGAGGGCCGCGATTGCGTCTGCCTTCTGCTCACCCTGCGCAACCAACACCACAGCCTTGGCGCGACCGATTGTGGCCAGACCCTGGGTGATGCAATAGCGGGGAACAAGGTCGATGTCGTCATCGAAGAAGCGTGCGTTGTCCTTGCGAGTCTGCTCAGTCAAGACCTGGGTGTGTGTGGTCGAGGAGAGGGAGCCACCCGGCTCGTTAAAACCAATGTGTCCGTCAGTTCCAATCCCCAGGATTTGCAGGTCCACTCCCCCGGACTGGACGATCTTCTCTTCATAGTCGTTTGCGGCCCTCTTAGGATTTGGAGCCGTTCCATTCGGTCCGTTCACGGCGCCAGGCGCGAAATCCACCTTCGAGGCGAACACCCTCTGAATGAAGTTGCGGTAGCCCTCAGGGTGATCTTCCGGCAGGCCGACGTACTCGTCGAGCAGGAAGGCCTGGGCATCCTTGAAAGACACCTCGCCTTCCTGATAGCGGCGAATCAGTTCATCGTATACGGGAACAGGCGAAGACCCGGTCGCGAGTCCCAACACTGCGTTTGGCTTCTTTGCAAGCAAGTTCGTGTAAAGATCCGCTGCAGCACGAGCAATTTCTTCGGTGGAGGACAAGACTACGATGTTCATTCACAACTCCTGAGGGTAAGTGGTAACTACTTTCCGTGTCTCATCTTAATCCCGAAACGGGGTTGGGGACACCTGCCCCCAACCCCGCTTCGTCTCGGTGCTTCATGTGCGCGGAATCCTCGCCGCCACATGGCGTCCGGTTTCCGCGGTGAAACTACTTTCCGACTGCACTCTTCAGTGTTGAACCAGCGGACAGCTTGACGCCGTAGCCAGCCGGAATCTGGATTTCCTCACCGGTGCGTGGGTTACGACCGGTGCGGGCTGCACGCTCAACACGCTCAACCGACAGTAGGCCGGTGACGCGCACCGACTCGCCCTCGGAAAGGGCATCAATGATAACGGACTGGAAAGCACCCAGCGCAGAGTCAGCCTGAGCCTTAGTAAGACCCGAGCGTTCAGCCATCTGTGATACCAGTTCGGTACGGTTAATCGACATTAGTCATCCTCTTGTAGGTGAAAGTTCTCAAGCCACTAACGTGACCTACGAAAACGCTACACAGTAGCGGGGAGTTTGTCAGGTCTGAAACGTTGAAAACCCGCGTATTGTGGCAAATTTCCCGAGATTAAGCCCCCAAATCCTCCGCAAGCTTCGCTAGAAGGCGCCCCCCGAACCCAGTCGCACCACTGCGGAGCCACCTATCGTTTCCTGCACTTATCGATGGTCCTGCAATATCAACATGAACCCACGGCACCTCACTCACGAAGTTCGAGAGGAAGAGGCCGGCAGTAATGCTCCCCGCCGCCCGATTCGACATGTTCGCATTGGCGATGTCAGCAAGGTTCGAATCGAGAATCTTCATGTACCGCTCGTGCAGTGGCAACTCCCAAACGGCCTCTCCCGTTGCGTCACCAGCGCGCTCCACCTCCCCAAGGAGGTCCTCATCGTTACCCATGATTGCCGCAACATCGTCGCCGAGGGCGATTATCTGCGCACCCGTGAGCGTCGCGATGTCAACGATCCATGAGGGCTTCGACTCTGCTGCCAACGAAAGGGCATCCATCAGGATGAGACGGCCTTCCGCATCCGTGTTAGTGACCTCGACAGTCTTCCCGTTGCGCGCGGTAATGATCTCACCCACCCGCATTGAGTCACCCGAAATCATGTTGTCGGTCGTCGGGAGCCAAGCATCCACCGGGATATTCACATCAAGATCAGCGAAAGCTGAGAATGCGCCGAGTATTGCAGCGGCCCCGCCCATGTCGGTCTTCATGTTGATCATTGATGCGGCAGGTTTCAGGCTGAGGCCACCCGAATCAAAAGTTATGCCTTTACCCACAAGGGCTAGGTGCCTCTCCTCAGTCTGCTTCTGCGTGGGTGAAAAACGGAGTTTGATGAGGCTTGCTTCGTAATCCGAGCCACGATTGACACCGATGATTCCCCCGCACCCCATCTCTTCCAACTTGGCGTGATCGGCAATCTCAACCTCAAACCCGAACCGCTTCCCCAACGTCTCTGCCGTCTCGACGAGGGTGCGTGGCGTGAGGTGTGCGGGCGGCGCATTGGTCAAGTCACGCGCGATGTAGGTCGCACGCACCAGTGCCCGTGCGCGTTCCAAAGCGGCCTCAAACACCTGCGGTGCAACTGCAGCCCTATCTGAACCAACGATGGTCAGCCCCCGCAGCTCCGGCGTACCCTCTGGATCCTTTTCGGACTTGAAAGTCGTCAGTGAGTAAGCGGCAAGCAAAGCACCTTCAACCAAGGCAACCACCTGCGTGGGGTCGGCTGACTCATTCAGGATGATGCAGCCGCGACCACTCTTACCCACGCACCTCGTGAAAGCAGCACCCGCCTCACGGTACGCGTCCTCATCCAAGTCTTCCCTGACTCCCAACCCAACAAGGATTGTCTTCGCACCGCTTGGATTGGGCAGCACAAGTGTCTCACCAAGCTTGGCCTTGAAACCTGCGGTCCCCAGCGAGTCCAAGTCCCAACCCCCCTCGAGCGTCACACCCTCGCCTGTCACCAGCAAATGAGCAATTGAGCAGGAAGCATCGCTTTTGCACGAAAGCTCCCGGTCAGATGTTTGGAACTGAAGGGACAGTCTGTCCAAAGCCGAAATGCCCGGAGTTAAGTCGACGCTGTAAGACTCGTTTACCGAAACCACGTAATGAACCACCTAACTAGAGAAATGAAGCGGCGGAGGGCGCCTCACATCCATGGTAGGCGAGGGTTCCGTCACTAACTGACAAGAGCAGGACCAAGGCGCCACGTCTAGGCCGACACCCTCTGGCAAGATCGGGGCGTGCTTACGATTCCACAAACACTCAATGTTCAAGCCGGCGTGGCCGCCGACAAAGTTGCGGGGCTGAAGAAGCCGGGACGCTTCATGGTCTCCGGGATGCTCGCCGGCCTCTACATGGGTGTCGGGGTCGTCCTCATGGTTAGTACAGCCGGGCCGCTCCTAGCCACGGGAGACGGGTTTGCGAAGCTGGTCAGCGGGCTGGTCTTTGGTGCCGCACTAACCCTCACCGTCTTCGCGGGCGCTGACCTGGGAACATCCGCAATGATGATCCTGCCCCTCGGGGTCCTGATGAGGTCGGTAAAACTAGGAAGAGCCTCCGCGACACTCGGCTTCATTTGCCTTGCCAACGCGCTGGGTGCGCTCCTCTTCGGGTCCCTAATCGTCGCATCCGGGGTTCTGGTGTCAAATGAAGCCGCCGGCGCCATGCTGTCTGAAATGCTTGCAAGCAAAGCGCATGAAAGTCCCCTGGAGCTGTTCACCCGTGGAATTCTCTGCAACGTCCTCGTCTGCTTAGCGATCTGGATGGGTTCGCGGGTTGAGTCAGACGGGACGAAGATCGCGCTGATCTTCATTGCCATCACCGCATTTATCGCCTCTGGCTTCGAGCACGTCATTGCCAACATGACGACCTACACGATAGGCATCCTCTCCGGAGATCCCAACGGTACGCTGGCGCTCTACGGTTACAACGTCCTCTGGGTCGGCTTGGGAAACCTTGTTGGTGGAGCCGTGGTCGTGGCCCTCGCCTACTGGTTCATCGGAGGAAAACCGCAGGTACCGAGCGTTGCTACCACGACTGCGAAGGCCCGAGTGTAGTACGCCCCGCCTGTGCCCTCGGTTCTGGGCCATGCTAGAGCCTTGCGACCTGTGGATTCAACCGGGGTTCGACCGAACTTGGACCTCCCGACTTGCGCAGCACTAGTGGCTCTTCTGTAAGTTGTTTATTGGCTCTTCTGTAAGTTGTTTATTGGCTGGTCGCAGAAGAGGCTGTGGGTACCCTTCTCGTCTCTCCGACCGGCCACCGGTGCTGTCACTACCCACCACAGCCTCCCCCACACCAGAGGACTCAAACACCACCCACAGACCCTCTTATCAAGAGCCGCTTTGTGTCGGCACCACCTGTGTCTTGCGGACCGCCACCGCTAGTCGCCCCGATGTCGATCCAAGCTCTTCGAGACCAGCAGATATGCAGGCCAATTCCAACAAGGACCTCCCGCGTGACGCAAGTCGGGTTCGATTCCCGCCATCTCCACCAAAAATGGGGCACCTCCTTTGGGAGGTGCCCCATTTTTATTGTATTTGTGGGAATCGGGAGGAGGAACGCCGTTAGGTGTTCCGACGGCTCCCGCCATCTCCACCTTGTGATCTATCGAGACATCGTTCCGGTGTCTCGAGAGATTTTTTGTTGGTCTCTTTCGCGTCATTGTTCCGGTTTTGGGGTGGCGTCTCTCGGGTCACGTCAGGACGGAGCTAAACCTGACCGCTTCATAGAGGAACACACGATGGAACCAAACTCAGGCCTTAACACTCAGTGTGACAGTCCAGCGAGTGTTAATGAACAATGCTAAAATAGGGGGTGCATTACTTTCGTAGGCTGGACTAGGGTTACCCAGCCTGTATCCTTCGTGAATCGAGGCTCTATGGAGATAAATCTCCGATACCAGGAGCTACAGATAATCGCAGAACGCGCTTCTGAGAAGAGTGCTGACAGTACCAGGCATAAGTGTTTCATCTCTTATCACGTCGCCGACCTGGAACAGGTGAAAGCCTTTGTGACCGATTTTGGCTCCGAGTTCATTCCCCGTTCGGTTGGAGTCACCGAAGATGATGATTTTGTCGACAGCACCGATACTGACTACATCAAGCGACGCATCCGTGAAGAATATCTCTCAAACTCGACGGTAACGATCCTCCTGTTGGGCGAAGGAACTTGGGGCCGCAAGTTCGTTGATTGGGAGATCTCATCTTCGCTCCGCAACGACCCAGTGAACGGGCGCAACGGTCTGTTGGTTATCCCACTGCCATCGATGAATAACCGTGCGACGCTACCGGCTCGCGTCAGGGACAATTTTGTGCCCGGTGACCCCGCGGGATCCTACGCAAGCTATGTGTCTTACCCCGTCTCCAAGAGTGTGCTTCGTACTAACATCGAAATTGCGTTCCAGGCACGGAGTTTGAAGGGCAATCTCGTGGATAATTCGCGAGCTCTTCGTCAGCGAAACGCAAGCTGAGTGGGTTCAGAGGAGTTTGGATGACCACCACCTATGGCATCCGCGTCGTGCACGAGGGACGGGAAACTGAGTTCGGGGCATTGAGCCAGGCTGTTGCACGTCAACTGGAATCGACCGGCCTGCACCGATCCGTCAATATCACCGTCACGACAAGCGAAGTCCCCCCAGGGACGCCGCACATCTGCGTCTGCCTATGTGATGAGAATTCCAAGAAAAGCGACGTCATCCAAGCTGCGCTCGCCGAAGAGCTGACAAGTGGCATTACCGTGTTCCCCGTCCTCGAAGACTTGGATCGCTTCGGCGAGTTCGCACCTCAGGAACTCACCCACGCGAACGGGATCCTCTGGAGCGATGAGCGAAGCCTGCAGCATTTGGTGCACACGCTGCTAGAGGAACTCGGCATCGAAGAGAAGCATCGGCGAGTTTTTATCAGTCATCGTCGTACCGACGGATTGGGTGCCGCGGAGCAATTTCACGATGAGCTTAGTCATTTTAAGTTCCGTCCGTTCATCGACCGATTCGCCATCAGAGAAGGAGCAAATTTCCAGCAAGAGATTGGTAATGCACTGGAGGACCATGCATTTCTCTTACTGCTGGAGACCCCTGACGCCCACAACTCTGCGTGGGTATTTGACGAAGTTGATTACGCGTTGAGCCACACGATGGGCATCCTCATCCTGCGATGGCCTGGCGAGGTGCAAGAAGTCCCTGGAAGTGCAGGCCTACCCAGGCTCTTCCTCGGTGAAGAAGACATTGTTGAAGACGATCATGGCTATTCAGTCCTGACCAAAGCCGCTCTCGAGCGGGTCCTCGAAGAAGTGGAAAGAGCGCATGCTCGCGGCATCGTGAGACGGCGTAACATCATAGTCAAAAGCATTAGCGAGGCTGCAGAAGCGGCCGGAGTCGAAGGCTGCACCTCGCTTAGCGGCTGGCAACTTCTTATATCGACCAATAAGGGGACCTGCATCGTGGGAACCACGCCCCGGCTCCCCACCGCAATCGACCTCCAGATCCTCGATAGGACTGCCATGCGCACCGGCGCAAGCCTACCGAGTATCCTGGTTCACAGCGCACGCACTCTCCCCTCTTCGTTGCAGGAGCACCTAGAGTGGGTTTCAAGCGGTAGACGTATGGCAATTATCCCCGAGAACGCAATCGGAGGGTGGTGGCACCATGTCAATTGACATACCTCCGATGCGAACCAAGACGGATACCCCCAGGACAATCTTCTTGTCCGGCAGCATTCCCGACCCTGCTAGGTGGGAGGGAGAATATGATCCACTCGAAATCACGGATGCCGTTGTGACTTTTGCGCGGGCGTGCCTGACCGAGAACTTCAGAATCGTGACCGCGGCTCATCCGACGCTTGCACCGTTACTGCTTTACGTTGCTGCTGAATTCCCGCCCTCCGCCGAACCACTGGTTCTGATCTACCAATCGCTTCTGTTCGATAACGTACTTCCCACTGCCACAAGACGGTTCGAAGCGGCAGGCGTCGGTGCTCTGGTGTGGACGGAAGCCCACGAGGGAGACCATCCCGAACCGGGGAAGTGGGAATCCAGTCTAGAGATTATGCGTACTCAGATGCTGGATGAAGTAAATCCAGACGCTGCAGTCTTTATCGGCGGGATGGAAGGAATCCAGACAGAGTATGCGCTGTTCCGGGACAAGTTTCCTGGTCGTCCAATGTGCGCGGTCAAACGTCCGGGTGGCGAAGCTGCCAGACTCCGCGGTTTGGAAACGCGATCAGGATCCGTCGAGCTAGAACAGGATGTCACCTACCCAACCTTATGGCGCAACTTCATCCATGCCGTCCGCGGTATCAACTTCGATCCCGGGGTGCCCTAGACCTCATCACGGCAACGTTCGCCCATTTATGTGGATTCTGAAGGTGCAGTCGTTTCCGCTGGAGGGGTGCATAGCTAGCCCTTGCAGTGTCATGCTCAGACTGTTGGGAGTTGACGGATAAATTGATGTCTGTGGATTCGGCTCTTGAACTTTCCTCCACGGGAACGGGTTAGCAACTTCGATCCCTGGGAGATGAGTTCCACGGGCCGATGCAAACATAGACGTGAAATAGCTACCAGTTGATCGTGTAAATCCAGGAGCAAAGCGGGCAAGCAAGGTAGACAGCGTCCGACGCAGACAATCCCAATTGCAGTTAGTGGCGTGATTCCTTCGACAAGTGGTGAGGTATCATAGCGAAGATGCGAGTCTTTATCAGTTATCATCACAGCAAAGAAGAAGTGGTGACCCATTTGGCGCGATATCTTGAGCGCCATGGAATTGATTCCTGGTATGCGCGAAGAGATATTCCGGCGGGGACAAGTTGGAGCAGTGCGATCACTAAAGCAATCGGAGAAGCTGATGCTGTAGTCCTAGTCTTTTGCGCTCAGGCTGATGCGAGTCCTGCAATTATGAACGAACTCAGTGTTGCGGCACAAACGCACAAGCCATTGTTTTGGGTTCGAAGGGAAGCCATACAACCAGACCAGTTAGGCTATTTCCTGCATTCAAGCCAGTGGATCGACTGGCTCGACGATCGTGATACGACACTGGAGACTCTAGTTGCTGACCTTAATCGGATAGGTCCAGGGAGTCATCTAGAAAATACTCTCCTCACCAGTCCCATCGCACAGCAACAGGCTGTGGAATCGAACTGGCCGCTGAGAATCTACGCCTTTACCTCCGAAAAAGTTGCGTCTGAGACTGTCGCCCGTGTCTTGTTTGAGATGGCAAGAACAAGTTCCACTCTAGTACTACCAACAGGTCGGGCTGCAACTTTGGTTTTCCAGGCTATGGTAGATCTTGCACGTTCAGAGCAGTTCACCTTGGATACCGGTGTTCAGATCATCAACGATACCGAGACTTCGGCGGTAGCACCAGACCACGAGACCTCAAGGAGTCGGCATGTACGACACGCACTCCTTGCGCCACTCGCAAGAATTGGTTCTGCCCCGAAGGAAGAGCATGTGCATCTTCTGACCGGCGTATTCGGAGCAGACGACCCCTTGAAGGCGGCTAAGAAGGTGTTTCGTGATAATCCACCAGGAGCGCATGCAGTATCAGTTTCGCCGACTGGGGAGATACTGGGGTACGAAGTCGGCACGTATCAAGATGCTGAGGATATCATTCATAATGGACCATGTGTACTTCAAGTTGCATCTCAGAGTCAGAACTATATCGACTCTGATCAACCCACTAAGTCGATCATCAGCATTGGTCTAGGTACGGCTTTGTCTGCTGAGTTACTCCTGGTACTGCTTTTCGGTTCACAAAAGACTCAGATCTTAGGTCGACTCGTCGCTCATCCTGAGACTCCGGGGATTCCCGCGACCTTACTTCGTAGGCATTCTCGTGCTGTCGTCATAACCACTGTGACGCAGGCGAAGTCTGCCCTGAACCAGGGGCGGTATATTGTGGAAGAGTCACCTGAGGACGCAGCTAATTGGATTGTGGCGAATCAATGAGACGAATAGCGCTGGTCGGAATGGTTACAATTGACCTGACGTATCTATTTGACAGCTACCCTGAGAACGAATCAGAAAATGAGGTCTCTGAGCATAAAGTAGTGCTCGGCGGGCTGATGGGCAGAGCGGCGTTGACAATATCGAAGCTTGGCGGCGAGCCCTCGCTCTTCGCAGTCCGTGGTACCGACACGATGGGAACGCTACTTAGAGACAAAGTCCATAGGGCTGGACTGGACTGTCGTTGGGTTGAGGTAGAAGGCGAATCACAGCATTCGGTAGTGATCTCATCGCGGCGAGATGGCTCTCGCACGACACTATGGCGAGGGCAACCGAAATCTACGTGCTCAGTTCGAGAAGCATTGGAAGAGTTCCTAAATGGGGCGGAAATTGTCTTGATGGACGCCACAGACCCAGTACTCTATGCGATAACCGTGGACTATTGCTCAGCCAGGGGGATTCCAATGGTCCTGGACACAGGCTCAGGGCGCCCATGGACTCATCAAAAACTCGCCTTGATTGACTATGTGATTGCGCCGATCAAATACTTGAAGGGCCTGAAAATGGCACTGAATCTAGATCAGACAGCTAGTTTTAAAGAAGTTGCAGCTAGTTCCTGCAAGACAATGTTTGCGGTCAGTGAGGGCTCCGAAGGTGGAAAATGGTGCCTGTCAACAGGTGCGGAGAGTGATCGTTGGGAGGCGTTCCAGGTCCAGACCATTGATTCCTGCGGAGCAGGAGATGCGTTCCATGGAGCTTTCACCTGGGGAATAGCGAACGGACTTGAAATCTCCGAAGCGCTCACAACTGCCAGTGCTGTAGCTGGTCTGAGCGTGACCGGACTTGGCAACAGTGCGTTGCCTACTCAACAAGGACTGTTGGAATTCCTTGGTGCAAATACCGAAAGGGGCGTTCCTCTGTGAAGAGTACGTGCCTGCTGTTGGACTTTGACGGCACGATTTGCCATCTGTTCGAACGGCATGACTTGAATCCAACTGCCAAGAGAGTTGCTGACATACTTGCAGAGCGCAGCATTCAGTTCTCGACAACACAATCCGCATACTCTGTTTACAGCGATGTCACCTTGCGTGCGATTAGGTCACTCGAAGATGCTTCTCAAATCCTGGCTTCAGTCGAGCTGGCAATTTCGGAGGCCGAGGTAGCCGCGGCCCGGACCGCAACCGCATTGCCTGGCATTGAGGAGGTCCTGAGGTATTCCGAGATAAATCACTGCCTCATCGCCATCGTAACCAACAACTCCCCAGACGCAGTTGAGACATTTTCAGCAAGGCATGCAGGTCTGCTTCGGAGTATTCCGGTGGTTGGTAGAAATCCGGAGCGCCCAGAGGACATGAAACCCAGCAGTCTTCCAGTCAAGAAGGCCTTGGCCACTCTGGGAGTCGACGCCACTAATGCCGTGCTGATAGGAGATACACCAACCGACATGCGCGCAGCTGGCTCAGCAGGTTGCGCATTTGCAGGAATCGGATCTACTTTGCGTAAACAACGGCGTCTGGAGACTCTCGTACCAAGACCAATCATATTTAGAGACTTGGGTGAGCTTGCACGCGCATACACTCGTGATGAACTGCGCTGAAGAGCCAACAGCCTGATGGCGGAGATCCTAGATTGCGCTTTTCTAGGCCTAGAACGTTAGTAGCTGCTTGTTCTAGCACTACCTCGAAAACTGATGCCCTCTCGGCCCGTAAGCCAGGACTTCCCAGTGTTGTACCGGTTGGTTTTCGGCCGCTGTGCGCTGTCGCCACAAACAGGTCCGACTCGGGATGTTAACACCCATTGAGTTTGAAATCATTATGACTAAACAAGCCGCATAAGCTGCCTGATCAATCCGTCTCCTAAACACGCCGCGGTCCCATAGCCCACTATCTGGAGAGAATCATCGTACCCAATCAGACAAAAGCAGGTGTGTCCTGCATAGTTTAGGTAGGCCGTGTTGCAGTGGTTTTCCGGCCGTGTTGCAAACTAAAATCCTGCCACTTTGGTGTGGTGGGTGCGGGGCTTAGTACTTCCTGGGGTGGTTGTGCATGGGCCCGCCAGTTCCTAG
>RRZU011754210.1_pt1 | contig 13241 bp, 10 predicted proteins | sample 2165561 | NCBI WGS metagenome assembly RRZU01 (sample SAMN10456909, study PRJNA506462) | wastewater metagenome | isolation source: wastewater sludge | place: USA: Moscow, Idaho
CATCCTGCGCGGTGGCAACACGACGCTGACCACGACCACCACCCTGACCCTCGGTGCCAATCTGGAGGGCCTTGACGCCAGCGGCACCAGCACGACCAAGCTCAACCTCACCGGCAACGCCCTGGCCAACACCCTCACCGGTAATGCTGCGGACAACATCCTTGACGGCGGTCTGGGCAATGACACTCTGATCGGCGGTCTGGGCAACGACTGCTACATTTTTGGTCGAGGCTGTGGCAGCGATACTGTGCAGGAAAACGACGCCACGCTCGGAAATACCGATGTCACCCTGTTTTCGGCCGGGGTATCCACAAACCAAATCTGGATGCGCCATGTCGGCAACGACCTTGAAGTCAGCATTATCGGAACCTCCGACAAGCTGACCTTCGATGACTGGTATTTAGGCAGTCAGTATCATGCCGAACAGTTCAAGACGGCCGACAATCGCATTTTGCTGGATACTCAAGTGGAGAATCTGGTGCAAGCCATGGCCGCTTTTTCGCCTCCGGCATCAGGGCAAACAACCCTGCCGCTGAACTACCAGAGCGCTTTATCTCCGATCATCGCAGCCAACTGGCAGTAGTTCCAAGGCCCAGAGTTGACCGCATACAACATCTCAACATAACAAAAAGCGCATGCCGGAGAAACACCTTCCGCATGCGCCTTGTTGCAACAGAAAAATCAGTGCGTAATAACAGTCGGTGAAGACGCGCTTTCACTTACCGCACCGACAGCGGGCGCAGGTACTTCTTCCGGCAGTGGCTTTGGCTTACTCTCCAGCGCCAGTTCCAGTACCTGGTCAATCCATTTAACCGGGATGATCTCCAGCTTGTTCTTGATGTTGTCCGGGATTTCGGCAAGATCGCGAACGTTTTCTTGTGGAATCAGCACGCGCCCCAAGCCACCACGAACGGCAGCGAGGAGCTTTTCCTTAAGCCCGCCAATTGGTAGCACTTCGCCACGCAAGGTGATTTCGCCGGTCATGGCCACATCACAACACACGGGAATCCCGGTCAGCACGGAAACCAGCGCCGTACATATCCCGACGCCGGCTGAAGGGCCATCCTTGGGAATAGCTCCTTCCGGCAAATGGATGTGGATGTCGTTCTTTTGGTAAAAGTCGTCGGCAATACCCAATGAATGGGAACGCTTCCTGACTACCGACAAAGCAGCCTGAATCGACTCCTGCATGACTTCACCCAACTTGCCGGTGGTGATGGTTTTACCTTTGCCCGGCAGGGCGACGGATTCAATGGTCAGCAACTCGCCGCCTACTTCCGTCCACGCCAAACCAGTGACCTGGCCAATCTGATTCTCACGCTCGGCCATACCGAAATTGTAACGACGCACGCCGAGGAACTTGTCGAGGTTGCGCGCAGTCACCGCCAACTTGGTCTGGTTCTTCTTAAGCAACAGCGTCTTTACAACCTTGCGGCAGATCTTCGAAATATCGCGCTCAAGCGCTCGCACACCGGCTTCGCGGGTGTAGTAGCGAACGATGTCGCGCAGGGCGCTTTCGGCAACGGTCAATTCGGTCTGTTTGAGGCCGTTAGTCTTCATCTGCTTGGGCAGCAGATAACGATGCGCGATGTTGATCTTTTCGTCCTCGGTGTAACCCGAAAGCCGAATAACTTCCATCCGGTCAAGCAACGGCGCCGGGATGTTCATGGTGTTGGCGGTCGCCACGAACATGACTTCGGAGAGGTCGTACTCAACCTCGACGTAGTGGTCAACAAAAGTGGAATTCTGTTCCGGATCAAGCACTTCTAAAAGGGCAGAACTCGGATCGCCACGGAAATCCTGCCCCATTTTGTCGACTTCGTCGAGCAGGAAGAGCGGGTTCTTGACGGCCACCTTGGTCATGTTTTGCAGAATTTTGCCCGGCATCGAACCGATGTAAGTGCGGCGATGACCACGAATCTCAGCCTCGTCACGCACACCGCCAAGGCTCATGCGCACGAACTTGCGCCCGGTGGCGGTGGCGATCGACTGCCCGAGCGAGGTCTTGCCGACTCCCGGAGGGCCAACGAGGCAAAGGATCGGAGCCTTCAGCTTATCGACACGCTGTTGCACGGCAAGATATTCGATGATTCGTTCCTTGACCTTCTCTAGCCCCCAGTGGTCCTTATCGAGCACCCTGCCCGCCTCGGCAAGGTCCTTGCTGATACGCGTTTTCTTGCGCCACGGCAGGTTAATCAGCGTCTCAATAAAATTGCGCACAACAGACGCTTCGGCCGACATCGGCGACATCAGTTTGAGCTTTTTGAGTTCAGCCTGCACCTTGGCCATGCCTTCCTTGCTCATGCCGGCGGCTTTGGCCTTCTTCTCAAGCTCCTCGTAATCTGCCCCCTCTTCGCCTTCGCCGAGTTCCTTCTGGATGGCCTTGACCTGCTCGTTGAGGTAGTACTCGCGCTGACTCTTCTCCATCTGACGCTTGACGCGACCGCGGATGCGCTTTTCCACCTGCAGAATATCGATCTCGGTTTCGAGTTGCGAAAGCAGGCGTTCGATACGCGGACGGATCTCAAACATTTCGAGTACGTCCTGCTTCTGCTCAAGTTTCAAGGGCAGATGTGCGGCAATAGTATCGGCCAAGCGACCGGCCTCATCGATGCCGGCAATCGACGTCAAAATTTCCGGCGGAATCTTCTTGTTCAGTTTCACGTACTGATCAAACTGGGAAATCACTGCACGACGCAAAGCCTCAATTTCGTGGTCCTGGCCTTCATCAGCGTCAACCGAACGTGCCATGGCAACAAACATCTCGTCGCGAAACTCGATCGAATCCACGTGCGCCCGTTGCGTCCCTTCAACCAGAACTTTCACGGTGCCGTCAGGCAGTTTCAACATCTGCAGAATATTGGCGACACAACCGATTTCATAAAGGTCCTCGGCTTCCGGCTCATCCTTGACTGCGGACTTTTGCGCCACCAGCAGAATGCCATTACCCGCTTCCATCGCTACTTCCAGCGCCTTGATCGACTTTGGCCGCCCGACAAAGAGCGGAATCACCATATGAGGAAAAACGACCACATCGCGCAGCGGCAACAGTGGTAGCTCAACAGGTTCGACGGAGAGGAGAGTATTCGTGGACATCAATTGTGCTCTATAGAAATGGACTCATCCCCCCAGATGGGGGCATGAGTCCGTTATTCAAGCCACCGTCGGCGGCAAGACGCGTCAGTTGGAGCCTGAAACTTTTGGCTGATCGGCGTAAATCAGGATCGGTTTGGCATCGCTGGTAATCGTGTTTTCGTCGATGACCACTTTTGAGACATCCTCCATGCCGGGGAGTTCATACATGGTATCGAGCAGCACCGATTCCAGGATGGAGCGCAGACCGCGCGCGCCCGTCTTGCGTTCAAGCGCGCGCTTGGCAATCGCCGTCATTGCGGCAGGGCGAATCTCGAGCTCGACGTTTTCCATCGAAAACAGCTTCTGGTACTGCTTAACCAGCGCGTTCTTCGGCTCGATGAGAATTTTCACCAAAGCCTCAGTGGACAATTCCTCAAGGGTCGCAATGACCGGCAAGCGCCCAATCAACTCCGGAATCAGACCAAACTTGATCAAATCTTCGGGTTCGACCGTACGCAATATTTCGCCAATCGCCTTCTTGTCGTCCTTGCTCTTGACCTCGGCGCCAAAGCCCATGCCGCCAGGCTCGGAACGATTGCGAATAACCTTTTCCAGGCCATCAAAAGCCCCGCCGCAAACGAACAGGATATTGGTGGTATCGACCTGCACGAAATCCTGATTCGGATGCTTACGCCCGCCTTGCGGCGGAACGGAGGCGACAGTTCCTTCGATCAGCTTAAGCAAGGCCTGCTGTACGCCTTCGCCAGAAACATCACGGGTAATCGAAGGATTATCCGATTTGCGCGAGATCTTATCTATTTCGTCAATATAAACAATGCCTTGCTGCGCTTTATCGGTATCGTAATCGCACTTTTGCAATAGCTTCTGGATGATGTTTTCAACGTCTTCGCCAACATAGCCAGCTTCCGTCAACGTCGTGGCATCAGCCATCACGAACGGCACATCAAGCATGCGCGCCAGCGTCTGCGCCAAGAGTGTCTTGCCCGAACCCGTTGGTCCGATGAGCAGAATATTGCTCTTGGCCAACTCGACGTCGTCGGACACTTTGCCCCGATGACGCAGGCGCTTGTAGTGGTTATAAACCGCAACGGCGAGAATGCGTTTTGCAGGTTCCTGACCGATCACATACTGATCAAGCAGCCCGGAAATCTCCTTTGGCGTCGGCAAATCACTTTTGGCGACCTTGCTATCCTGGTCGCCGGCAATCTCATCCCGAACGATATCGTTGCAGAGCTCGATACACTCGTCGCAAATAAACACGGAAGGACCGGCAATGAGCTTTTTTACCTCATGCTGGCTCTTTCCGCAGAACGAGCAGTAGAGCATTTTTTCAGTGCCGCTTTTCTTTTCAGCCATGTCGACCTACCTCATCTCATGTGGCGATTGGTTTGATCCAAAAAAGGAAGCAAACCCGCCGTTAACCCCACACGCAAACCCGCGCTCAAGCTGCGTCGCGCGTAGCAAGCACCTTGTCGATCAGACCATAATCGGCCGCCTCTTGCGCCGAAAGGAAATTGTCGCGATCGGTATCACGCTCGATGCGGTCAATCGGTTGCCCCGTATGATGCGCCATGATCTCGTTGAGCTTGGCGCGTAAGGAAAGAATTTCCTTGGCGTGAATGGCAATATCCGAGGCCTGCCCCTGAAAGCCACCCATCGGCTGGTGAATCATTACCCGCGAATTAGGCAAGGCAAAGCGCTTGCCCTTGGCACCTGCCGTGAGCAGGAACGCACCCATCGAACAGGCCTGCCCCATGCACAAAGTCGACACATCCGGCTTGATGAACTGCATCGTGTCGTAAATCGACAAACCCGCCGACACCGAGCCGCCGGGCGAATTGATGTAGAAGTGGATGTCCTTATCCGGATTATCCGCTTCAAGAAAGAGCAACTGCGCCACCACCAGATTAGCGGTGACGTCGTTTACCGGGCCGACGAGAAAGACAACGCGCTCCTTGAGCAGACGCGAGTAGATATCAAACGAGCGCTCACCACGGCCACTCTGTTCGATAACCATTGGCACCAAACCCAAAGACTGAGGGTCCCAACGACTATCAGATTGAAAACGATCAAAACTCATGCCTACTCCTCTCTGCCGGGTATTTTGCCGCTCAGGACTGACCCATCAATTCGTCGAAAGCGATCGGCTTATCGATAACCTTGGCGCTGGACAGCGCCCAAGCAACAACATTATCCTCGATCGCCACGCCTTCAATTTCGGAGAGGCGCTGCGGTTGCGCGTAATACCAGCGAACTACTTCTTCCGGATGCTCATAGCTCTCAGCTGCTTCGTCAACGATCGCCTTGATCTGATCAGATTTAGCTTGCAGACCATGCGCCTTGACAATTTCGGAAAGCACCAAGCCAAGACTGACACGACGATGCGCCTGACCGACGAACCACTCACGTTGCAACGGGAAATCCTTCATCTTGCCGCCGCTACGCTGCAACATCTCTTCGCGAGCACCGTGCATCAAGCGCTCGATCTCTATGTCGATCAGCGCAGTCGGGATTTCAATCGGATTGGCTTTGAGGATCGCGTCCATCACCTGCGTCTTGACCTTGCTTTGCAGGCGTTTTTTCACTTCACGACGAAGATTGGCCTCAATCTCGGCGCTCATCCGCGCCACGTCGCCATCTTCAACGCCGAGCGCCTTGGCAAAATCGGCATCCACTTCCGGCAAAACACCTTCGCTAACCGACTTGACCGTAATCTCGAAGCTCACCGTCTGACCCGCGAGTTCCTTGGCCGAGTAATCAGCCGGGAAGGTCATTTCAAAGGTCTTGGACTCACCGGCCTTCAGGCCGAGCACGGCATTTTCAAAGTCGGCCAGCATCGAGCCTTCGCCGAGCACAAATGGGTAATCCTTGGCTTGCCCGCCGGCAAACGGCTCGCCGTCCTTTTTGCCAGTGAAATCGATCGCCACGCGATCGCCCTTGGCGGCAGCACGATCAACCGGCTCGTAACGGATACGCTGCTTGCGCAGAACATTCAGCGTGCTTTCGAGTTCAGCGGCGCCCACTTCAAGAACGGCGCGCTCGACTTCGACCGATGACAAATCACTCGGGGTGATCTCTGGATAAACTTCAAATACTGCCGAAAACTCGATGTGCGTCTCGCTCTCGCTCGGCTTGGCGTCAATGCTCGGGCTACCGGCAACACGCAGCTTCTGCGCCACAACCAAATCACGGAAAGCCTGCTCAACGCTATCGCCCAAGGCTTCATGACGCGCTTGCATGCCATATTGCTGCTTGACGACATTGGCCGGCACCTTGCCCGGACGGAAACCCGGCATCTTGACGGTTTTTCCGATCTTCTTTAACCGCTGCTCGATTTCCTTGTCGAGATCGGCGATTGCCACGGCGAGATCCAGACGACGCTCAAGGGCTTTGTTGATCTGTACGGCATCGGCCTGGGCGTTGGGTGTTGTAGCGTTGGTTTCCATTAAGATTCCTTGATGTCTTGAAAAATCGGGCTGAGAAAATGCCGTAATGTGCCGCTCAGCACCGCGCAGTTATTCTGAAAATCTGGTGCGAGAGAAGGGAGTCGAACCCCCACGCCTTGCGGCGCTGGAACCTAAATCCAGTGCGTCTACCAATTCCGCCACTCTCGCGTAATCCATTATTTTACCTGAGATGTGCCTATACTGTCAGCCGCTGCTTCGCTTTAACCTCAACAACCCCATTTAAAGCCTGTTTCCAAGGGGCTTTTGGCCCAATAAAAATCCGTTTTTCATGCCTGTAGACCATTACGAAAATTTTCCGGTAGCCTCAATTCTGCTGCCGAAAAAGCTGCGCCGCCCAATTGAAGCCATTTACCAGTTTGCGCGCAGCGCCGATGATATCGCAGACGAAGGAAACGCCACCGACAACGAGCGGCTACAAGCACTTGCCGCTTACCGCGGCGAACTCGATCGCATCGAACGCGGCGAGCCAGCGACAACAGCACTGTTCTCCTCGCTGGCCGAAACCATCGCTGAATGGCAGCTGCCGCCTACTCTCTTTCACGACCTGCTCGATGCCTTTTCGCAGGATGTCGTCAAGAAGCGCTACACCGACTACGCAGAATTACTCGATTACTGCCGACGCTCGGCCAACCCGGTCGGGCGCTTGCTGGTACATCTCAGCGACAAGGCCGACGACGAAAACCTGCGCCGCTCCGACTGCATCTGCACGGCGCTGCAACTCATCAACTTCTGGCAAGACATCGCTGTCGACTGGCAGAAGGACCGGGTCTATCTGCCGCAAACCGACCTCACTTACTTTGGCATCAGCGAAGCACAAATCGCCGAAGGCCGCTGGACTACGCAGTGGGAAGCCCTGCTGGCATTCCAAACGCAACGCGCACGCGAACTGATGCTTTCCGGTACGTCGCTGGTGCATCAGCTACCCGGGCGCATGGGCTGGGAAATCCGTTTTACCGTTCAGGGCGGCTTACGCATCCTCGAAAAGATCGACCAGGCACGTGGCGACGTATTCCGCCAGAGGCCGCTGCTACGCCCTGCCGATTGGCTACTGATAGGCAGCGGCGCGCTATTTATGTGAGAATCCGCTGAAAATCCAAACCATGGCGCACCCAATGACTCCGGACGAATACTGCCAGCAAAGAGCCGCAGCGAGTGGCTCGAGCTTTTATTACAGTTTCCTGTTTCTGCCGCCCAAGCGGCGACGCGCGATCACCGCGCTTTATGCCTATTGCCGCGAAGTTGACGATGTTGTCGACGAATGTGAGGACGCCCAGATCGCGGCGACCAAACTGGCCTGGTGGCGACTGGAGCTCGAACGACTCTATGCCGGCCAACCAGAACATCCGGTCACGCGGGCGCTGCTGCCCATTCTGAGTGAATTCAACCTGCCGCAAGAACAACTGCTCGAAATCATCGACGGCATGGAAATGGATCTACGGCAAGCACGCTACGCTGACTTCACCGCGCTTTCTCTCTACTGCTACCGCGTCGCCAGCGTGGTCGGACTGCTCGCCGCCGAGATCTTTGGCTATACCGAGCGCAAGACACAAAAATACGCGCACGATCTGGGCATGGCCTTCCAGCTCACCAACATCATTCGCGACGTTGGCGAAGACGCGCGCCGTGGCCGCATCTACCTGCCGCTGGACGAACTGCAGCGCTTTGATGTACCGGTTGCCGACATCCTCAACGCCCACCACAGCGACAACTTCCAGCGCCTGATGGAATTTCAGATCGAACGCGCCGAGCATTACTACACACAAGCCATGAGCGAACTGCCGGCAGCCGACCGCAAGGCGCAGCTGCCGGGACTGGTGATGGCGGCGATTTATCGCGCCCTGCTCGACGAAATCAAACGCGACGGCTGTCAGGTACTCCGCCAACGCACTTCACTGACGCCGCTGCGCAAACTGTGGCTGGCCTGGCGAACCTGGATCAAGGCTTGAAAACAGCAATCATCGGCGGCGGCTGGGCCGGCCTCGCAGCGGCCGTCGAGCTTTGCGCCGCAGGCAGCGAAGTCACCGTATTCGAATCCGCCAAACAATTGGGTGGCCGCGCCCGCCGCGTCGACATTTACGGTCATGCACTCGACAACGGCCAGCACATCCTGGTCGGCGCCTACTGCGAAACCTTGCGCCTGATGAACGCGATCAGCGCCGATGGTGAGCGCTTGCTCCGGCGCGTCCCGCTTGAACTATCCTACCCCGGCGCCGGCTTCCGCATGAAGCTACCCCGTCTTCCAGCCCCCTTGCACCTCGCTTTTGGACTATTAAAGGCCAGCGGCTGCACCTGGGCAGAAAAAATTTCCGCCGTTCGCTTCATGCGCACACTGCAAGCCTGCGAGTATCGGCTAGCGGAGGACTGCACAGTCTCCGGGCTACTGGATCGCCACCAGCAAGAGGGCGCACTACGCCGTTACCTGTGGCAACCACTGTGCCTCGCGGCGCTCAACACCGCCCCGGAAAACGCTTCGGCACAACTCTTTGCCAGCACCCTGCGCGACAGCATCGGCGGATCGCGCAGCGCCACCGACCTGCTCCTACCGGCAGCAGATCTCGGCAGCATCTTCCCCGATGCGGCAGCCACTTTCATCCAGGCTCGTGGCGGAAAAATTCATCTCACAACGCGCATCGAGCAGATCGATCCACGCCACGAAATACACGACGAACGCTTCGACCATGTCATCCTCGCCGTCGCGCCGCAACATGCAAGCAGACTGCTAACGCAGCTACCCGAAACAGCCGCCACCGCCAAACTGCTCGGCAGCTACGCCTACGAGCCGATCGCTACCGTTTACGCCGGTTACGCGCCCGACCTGCGCCTGCCATGCCCGATGCTCGGCCTCGACAGCGGCAAGAAAGAGCCAATCGGCCAGTGGGTTTTTGACCGCGGCCAGCTTGGCAACGCAGATGGTGTCCTGAGCTTTGTGCTGAGCGGCAGCGGCAACTGGGAGGAACGCGAAGACGACGATCTTCTTGGTGCTCTGCATAGCGAGCTTGAAACAACGCTCAAGCGAAAGCTGCCAAAACCGTGCTGGCACCAGATCATCCGCGAACGCCGCGCCACCTTCTCCTGTCACCCCAAGCTGCCCCGCCCGAGCACGCAAACCGCCATGCCCGGACTCTGGCTGGCCGGCGACTACGCTTATGCAGACTATCCAGCTACTCTCGAAGGGGCGGTACGCAGCGGTGTTACTGCCGCCAGGGCAATTTTAGCCGACTGAAACCAAGCACCCCGGGAAGCCGCATGAATCGGCGATCTTGACACAGCAACGCCCTGAAACGCCCGTCCTGCCTGCCTCTCCGATCAAGCCCCTGAAAAAACCTTACTGCGGCTGCGGATAGTAGAACGGTTGTTGCGGCTGATAGTCAGGCGGCACCGTTGCTGGTGGCTGTCCTTGCGGCGGTGGATACGCGGGGCCTGACCCGTAGGGCGCGCTGGCTCTCCCGCTACGGCTGGACATCGACGCCGGCACGGGAACTTTATGTCCTTTGGCATACATGCACTGAATATAGGCGTTGTCGTACTGCCGCTGCGAGCCGTAATTGTGGCTCTTTGCCGCATCGGCGCCCGCCGCACTGCCAAACAGCAAGCCAACGCCAGCGCCCACCGCGGCGCCATCCTTACCGCCAATAGCCGCACCAGCCAGGGCGCCGATCACGGTACCGATTGCCGCATCGCGCACACCGGGGTCTTCCGTTACACCGCCCACCTGCTGAAAGGCGTACTGACGGCACTGCGCGTCGTCAAAACGAAAATCATCAAAACTCCTGTCCGTCCCCGGCAAAGCCATGATGCTCGGTGCCGTCGGAACACCGGCACAGCCGCCAAGCAAAGCCAACAACGAAAAAATCACCGCCACCTTAAAAGTCTTCATTTCCTTGCTTTCCAATCGACATCATTGCGGCGCCGGGGGCTGCGGCAACACTTTCTGCCAGCCGCTCGGGCACTCATTCACGTAGGGATAATAGGCCTTCGCCGCGGCGCAGTAATACCAGTAGTTGTTTCGCTCAGGCGCAGGCACCGGCTCTTGCGGTGGCACGTACTGCTCGATGTACACCTGCGGCGCCCGCTGAATCACAATCGGCTGATAAGGCGGGTAATACGGAGGATAGTAGTAAGTCGGTGGGTAATACCATGGCCCCCAAACCGGGCCGATCACAACGCCGACGCGGGTATGACCGCCAGCCCACGCGCTTGCGGCCATCGCGGCAAGCAACAACAAGAACGCAACGCTCCGCTTAACGAATCTCAGAATCATCTTCAAGCCCTCCAAATCCAAGCTCACCACGCACCGGGCTAACTGGCGACGATCTCATTTCCAACCAGATCGGTGAACATAACGCGATCGCCCCCCATCGAGAATGAGCCCGTTTCATAGCTCTTGCGCACATGCAAGGTTTTATGGCCGAAAGTCATGTCCACCGCGCCAGAAAGGCTCACCCCCACTTCGACACGCGCCTCAGAAATCAGTGCCAGCTGCTTTTCAAGCGCATCCCGCTCCGCCATCAAAGCACCCCAGCTTTTCAACGCCTGCTGCCACGAAACCTTAGCCCGTTCTAGCATTCCGCTTTTATCGCCGATTTTGGATAAATGCTTGATCACTTTTTCGATATTTTCCTCTTCCGCCTTTTGCTTCTGGACTTTATGCAGAATATCCTGATACTGCGCCTCAAGCACTGGGTTAACGCCAAGCGACAACGAGGTGACGCCACTGGTCGATGAACCGAGCAGCGGTGCCCGAATGAGCATCATCGCGCGGGCCGAGCCACCAGCCAGACGGCCGCGCTCCGGCGATTTGATGCCCACAATGATCTGATTGTTGGCTTGCAAATCGCCTTGCAAAGCGGTGTCCTCGATGCCAATGGTCGTTCCGGCAAGCACCTGCGAACCTTCGACAAAACGCGCCGACACCGCACCGCCCGCCAAGACTTGCGATTTAGCGATAATGCCGCCAGCCACATGAATATCGCCTCCAGCCTCAAGATGCGCACCATCAACCACCCCGCCGATAAGGATATCGCCCGTGGCATGCACCTTCATTCCGGGCAACACCTCTCCTTCAACCTGCACGGTGCCATCAAAGGAAATATTGCCGGTCGCCAGATTGACTTCGCGAACACGATAGATAGGCTCAACGTGCACGTTATTGCCACAACGCAGCGGTTGCCCGCTAAAAATCGCCAGTAGCACGTTCGAATCGTTCGCCGAGGGATAGGCGCCCACCATATTCCCGTCAAAAGGCGCATCTTTCCCTGGCTTGGGCTCGACCGGAACACCACGTACGTTTCGCCCTGCCGTCCCGGTCGTTGCCGGAAAACGCCGCATCAGCGGCTGGTCTTTTGTGACTGTCGGAATCGCGCCTTGCTCGCGAAAATCGATCAGCCCGTGCTCGTTCATTTGCGGCGCACGATCACGCGCATCGGAAATCATCAGTTCGAAGCGGGCGTTCTCGCCATCGACGGCCGGCGCACCGGCGGCTATCAGAACATGCTCGGCAGACCCGGAGGCGCAAGCAGCGTCCACCGCCGCCTGATCGATGCCGAAAGTCACGCCAGCCTCGCCCAAGCGCACATAGACGTCATCAGAGCAAGGCCCCTTGCCGCCAGACGCGGGAGTAATCGTCAGCCACGCCTGCATGGCATCGTCTGAAATCTCGACAAAAAACAGAGCATCACGGATTTCACCCAAAGGCAGCTCAAACGCGACGGAGGCTGTGTTATACAGATTAACCAGCTTGTCCAATACTTCTTCGGATATAGGCCATTCTCCGTACCCAGCCTGCCCAAGCAGGCCGCGCAAGTTCTCCAGATCAAGCGGGGGACGCCCTTCAACAGGCACAATCGAAGCCACCAGTCGATGACCGTCATCATCAAAGCCAAGCCCGGGAAAGCTATCCATCGCAAATCCTTTCGCCACCGCCGAAAACAAACAACATCCATTTGCATCTAATAATCCAAAGCATGCGTTTATGCAACTACTTAGATGCCAATTACGCGGCCTGTTACACAAGCATTCACATAAGGCGCAACTTAAGGCGCCTAAGCCGCTTCCGCGATCGTCCCGGCATGCATGCGTAGCCGGCGGACACAACGCGCAGCAATTGCTTCATCGTGCGTCACCAAGATCAGTGTCGTTCCGCTTTCTGCATTGATGGCAAACATCAAATCGATGATCTGTCGGCCGGTTGCCGCGTCAAGATTGCCGGTTGGCTCATCGGCCAGCACCAGTTTCGGCTTTGGCGCGAAAGCACGCGCCAGCGCAACGCGCTGTTGCTCACCGCCGGAAAGATGTTTCGGATAATGCCGCAGCCGATGGGAAAGCCCGACGCGCTTTAGCCAGAACTCGGCCTCGGCCTGCGCTTTAGCCACGCCCGCCAGTTCCAGCGGCAGCATCACGTTTTCAATGGCATTGAGCGAAGGCAGTAACTGAAAGGACTGAAAGACAAAACCGAGCAAACGACCGCGCAACACAGCGCGCGCATCTTCGTCCAAGGCACCAAGCAACTCACCGGCCAGCGTTACCGAGCCGCTGCTCGGCAAATCAAGCCCGGCCAGCAAGCCGAGCAGGGTCGACTTGCCTGACCCTGAGGCGCCGACAATCGCCACGGTTTCTCCGGCCGCGACGGCAAACGAATTCTCGTGCAGAATGGTCAAAGGCTCACCGCCGTTATCCACA
>RRZU010729832.1_pt1 | contig 13239 bp, 12 predicted proteins | sample 2165561 | NCBI WGS metagenome assembly RRZU01 (sample SAMN10456909, study PRJNA506462) | wastewater metagenome | isolation source: wastewater sludge | place: USA: Moscow, Idaho
AACATTCTTTGCCAGATCAAGCCCGATTACCGTAAGATTTTTCATGACGCCCTCTGCCTTTCAAGTGGTTGTTCGACAACTCCACTTTGGCACCTAGATGCCGTTTCGGGTAGGGGGCGTCCATCTCATTACTTAAGCGAACAATCCAACCAATTTTCGTCATCCCGGCGCAAGCCGGGATGACGAAAATCGTTAAGTGAACGGCATTAGGGCTTCGGCCCGCTTTTTATTTACTGCAGTGTTTCATTCAAAAGCTGCGCCAGTCTCAGCCCGGCCCGCTCGATCTGCAGGCGGATCACCGGCGTAGCCTGAAGCTGGTAAGCCTCATCGAGCACCAGCGGCTCGCTGAATCCGACCTTGCAGGCAAAACCCGGCAACGGCTCGTAGGCATGCAGGCGAGAGAGTTGCCGCGCCTCCTGCATCCACTGGTCGATTGCATCACCGGGCAGTTTCCCCGCCCCCTTCAGCTCGGCATCAATCCGATAGCCGGCGAGCGCAGCGTCGAGCAGGTTGCTGTCCCAGAGCTTGTGCAGCGTCAATCCCGATGCCGAAGAACCGCCTTCCATTCTGGCGGAAAATTTACCGGCACGGTCGCCGTTGCTGCCCGAGTGCAGCGGCTGATGCAGATCCCCAACCAGATGCACGATGAACTTCAGGGCCTCGTTGCGCTCGCGTTGCGTCGAGTCCGCGGACTTCAGCACCGCCAGATATGCGCGGATATTTTGGTCGACACAGTTGCCGTTCTTGCACGGCCCCGGCTCGTCCCGGCAAACCGGATTTGCCCGCGAATGCGCGACTTTGCTTGGCCGCGACACCCAGTCGCGCATCTCGTCAGCCCATGACGCAATTTCGGACAGCGATCTGCGGCCCGAGACCTGGCCGAACACATCCAGATCGTTTTTCAACAAGGCCTTGACCCGGGCCTGCGCGGCTGGGGTCAAATTCGCCTCGGCGATCGAGGCAATTGCGACATGACCTTTCCTGCTCCAGGCCTGCGCGGGCTGGCTCAGCAGCGCCAGGCAAACCAGACCGGAAAACAGATATTTCATCCGGAATTCCCCCATTCAAAGCTCCCGGTTACAGGAAAAGCCGCATCATCCAGTGATCGACGCCGCCGATACCCACGCGCTCACCAACAAGTTCGAAGCCAGCCTGCGAAAATAAATTCATAGCGCCGCTATCCGCAAGCGCGCGCAATTCAAACCAGCCGCGCTTTTTTGCCTCGTCCAGCGCGGTCTGCAACAGCCGCGTTTCCAGCCCCTTGCCACGCCAGACCGGCAGAACCGTCAGGCCGTCCAGCCGACCTTCCGCAGCCAGGCGCATGCTGGCGACTGCGGCTCCCTGCCAGTCCCATACGACCCAGTGCACCGGGGCGGCAAAGCCGGGTATCGGTAACATGTTGGCGAACAGACCGGGGAAAGCGTCGGGGCTGGCGATCCGGACCAATGGAAAACCCGCCGGATCGCCGGCATCAGGAGGAACGATCAGCACCTCGCTGCCAGCCGGAACCAGATCGAACAGCTCGATCACGTCGGCATTGCGCATGCGGATGCAGCCGTGCGACTGCGGCACGCCGATTGGCTCGGAATCCGGCGTGCCGTGGATGTAGATATAGCGCGCCATCGTGTCGCAAACGCCAAGCCGGTTGAAACCGGGTTGGCAACCCGAAAGCCACAGAATGCGGCTCAGAATCCAGTCGCGTTCGGGATTTTGCGCCACGAGTTCGGCCGTCGCGATCTCGCCGGTCCAGCGCCGGCCTTTCAGCACCGCGCCTTCCGGCAGGCCAGCACCGATTTTCGCACGGACCACGTGCCGGCCACGCGGCGTATGAAAGCTGCCGCGCGCCTCGCCCGCGCCAAGTCTGGCGGTCGAAACCGGGTATTCGCGCAGCAGCCGTTCTTTGTCCATGATTCGCAGAATCTGGCCGGCAAGTTCGATGATCAGACGCACTGATTATCCAAAAATATCATATAAATCAAATACTTACAAAATATCACGCGCGGCGCGTTTCTGTTCGCGCCTCAGGGAAAAGAAATTGGACAGCATCTGCGAAGCTTCGTTGGCCAGTACGCCGCCGACGACTTCGGTGTGGTGATTCAGCCGGCGATCCTCGAACGGATTGATCACGCTGCCGGCCGCGCCGGTCTTCGGATCGGTCGCCGCATAGACGACGCGCGCGAGCCGCGCATGCATAATCGCGCCGGCGCACATCAGACAGGGCTCAAGCGTTACATAGAGCTCGCACCCCGGCAGGCGGTAGTTGCCAAGCTTTTCGGCCGCCGCGCGCAGCGCCTGCATCTCGGCATGCGCGGAAGGGTCGCTCTTGCCGATCGGGTGGTTATAGCCGGTCGCGACGATCTCGCCGTCGAGCGCCACGACCGCGCCAACCGGCACCTCGCCGAGCTCAGCCGCCTTTTGCGCCTCGGCCAGCGCAAGACGCATGAAATCCTCGTCGGACAAGCGCGTCATTGCGCCTCCAGCATTTCTTCGGCGTGCTTGCGCGTCGTGGCGGTAATTTCGACCCCGCCGAGCATGCGCGCGATCTCGTCGACGCGCTGCGCGGAATCGAGCACGGCAATATGGCTGGCGACGCCGCTGGCATCCTGGGTCTTGCTGACCTGCAAGTGGTGGCGGCCGCGCGCGGCGACCTGCGGCAAGTGAGTGATGCACAGCACCTGACGACTGTCGCCGAGTTCGGCGAGCAGACGGCCGACGATCTCGGCAACGCGCCCGCCGATGCCGACATCTACCTCGTCGAAAATCAGCGTCGGCGTACTGGCAACCTGGCTTGTGATCACTTGCAATGCGAGGCTGATCCGCGACAACTCGCCGCCGGAAGCGATCTTCGCCATCGGTTTGGCCGGCGCGCTCGCATGGTTGGCGACGAGGAATTCGATCTGCTCCAGCCCAAACGCAGCCAGTTTTTCCTGCGGATTCAGCGCGATCTCGAAACGGCTGCCAGCCAGCGCCAGATGCTGCAATTCATCGGTCACGGCGGCGGCAAGCTTGTTTGCTGCTGCGGCGCGCTGCTTCGACAGTTTCCCGGCTTGTTCGCGATAATTTTTCTCAGCCACGGTGACGCTCGCGCGCAGCGCATCGAGTCCGGCGCTGCCGCCGAGTTCATCAAGGCGCAGTTGCCAGCCGGCCAGCCGCTCTGGCAACAGCTCGGGTTCGACGCGGTATTTGCGCGCGATGCGGAAAATCGCCTCGAGCCGCGCTTCGACTTCAGCGAGCCGCTCCGGATCAAGTTCCAGCCGGTCGGCATAATGGCGCAGCGCGTTGACCGCCTCGCCAAGCTGCGCTTCAGCGCCAGCCAGCAGCTCCTGGGTTTCATTGATGCCGGCATCGTAATCGGCAAGCTCGGCCAGCCGTGAACTCACGCCTGCGAGCCAGCTCTGGCAGTTCTCGTCGCCATCGGCAAGCTGTGCGAGACTCGCCTGCACGCCGTCGATCAGACTGGCCGCATGGTTCAAGCGCTTGTGCTCGGCCTGCAGTTCCGGCCACTCGGCTGCAGCGAAGTTCAGCGCGCCGACTTCGTCGACCTGCCATTGCAAGCGTTCGCGCTCATTCTCGAAAGCCTCGGCATTCGCTTCGGCATCGGCCAGATCATCGGCCAGCCGGCGCCATTCGCGGTGCCGCACCGCGACGTCTTTCGCCAGCGCCAGCGTGCCAGCGTAGCCATCGAGCAGCGCGCGCTGCGCATCGGTTTTCAGCAAGGACTGGTGCTCATGCTGACCATGGATATCGACGAGCATTCCGCCAAGATCTTTCAACTGCGATAGCGTTGCTTGCGAACCATTGATCCACGCACGCGACTTGCCGCCACTGTCGATCACACGCCGCAGCAGCAGTTCATCGGCATCATCACCGGCCAACTCCTGCCCGGCCAGCCACTCCTGGGCATCGGCCAGTCCCGCCAGCGAAAAACCGGCAGCCAGATCGGCGCGATCAGCGCCATGGCGGACCACGCCGGCATCGCTGCGGTCGCCGAGCAACAGACTGAGCGCGTCGATCAGGATCGACTTGCCCGCGCCGGTCTCGCCGGTCAGTACGGTCAGACCGGCGCGGAACTCGAGTTCAAGCTCGCGGACGATGACGAAATTCTTGAGATTGAGCGTTTGCAGCATGATCAAGGCAGCTGTTCACCCCAGCGCAGTTTTTCGCGCAGGGTGTCGTAATAGTGATACCCGTTCGGGTGCAGCAGGCGCAGCGTATTGCGGAAGCGGCGCACCACCAGGCGGTCAACTTCCTGCAAGCGGCAGTCGGACTGGTTATCGTAATACGCATGCACGTCGTGCGCGCTCGACAGCACCAGTTCGACGACGCTGGTGTCGGTCACGACGATCGGCCGGTTCGACAGCGATTGCGGGCAGATCGGCACCAGCGCGATCGCGTTCAGCCCCGGATGCAGGATCGGGCCGCCCGACGCGAGCGCATACGCGGTCGAGCCGGTCGGTGTCGAGATGATCATGCCGTCGCCGCGCTGGCTGCAGACGAAATTGCCGTCGATGAACAGCTCGAACTCGATCATCGCGCCGGTGTTGCCGCGGCACATCACAACATCGTTGAAAACCAGCTGGCGGTCGATATCCATGCCGTCGCGCACGACCGTCGCTTCGAGCATGATGCGCTCTTCCGGCGTGAACGAACCGGTCAGGATCTCCTCGATCTGCGCTTCCATCGATTTCAGCGAAATATCGGTCAGAAAACCGAGACGGCCAAGGTTCACGCCCACCAGCGGCACGTGATACGGCGCGACCATGCGCGCGGCGCCGAGCATCACGCCGTCGCCACCGAGCGTAATCACGAGGTCGGCAAGCTTGCCGAGGTTTTCGCGGCTGACCGGCTGGCAGTTTCTGACATCGTGTTCCTGCGCGGTATTTTCTTCCATCAGCACGCGCGCGCCGAGCGTGGGCAGCCACTCGGTCAGGCGACAAATCGGGCCGGCGAGAGATGGCGTGGCCGGACGACCGACGATAGCAATGGTCTTGAACAGGCTTTTTGGCATGGCAGAAATATTGATTCCCGATTGCGGCATTAAACAGGGAAGCCGCGTTAAAATCCAGTTCAACGAATCATACCAGCGAGAACCCGCATGCGCCGCCCCGCCATGCTCAACGACCGAGCCCAGATCCTGCTGAAGACGCTGATCGAGCGCTATATCGCCGAAGGCCAGCCGATCGGATCGAAAACCCTGTCGCACTTTTCCGGACTCGACGTCAGCCCGGCCACGATTCGCAATGTCATGGCCGATCTCGAGCACCTCGGTTTTGTCGCCAGCCCGCACACCTCGGCCGGACGCGTGCCGACCGTGCGCGGCTACCGCCTGTTCGTCGATTCGCTGCTCGCGGTGCAGCCGCTGCAAAAATTCGAGATCCGCGAGATCCAGGATCACCTGCCGATCGACAGCCCGCGGAACACGATCGCAGCCGCCTCGCAGCTGCTATCGCAACTGACCCACTTCGCCGGCGTCGTGATGGCGCCGAAGCGGCACGAAATCACGCTCAAGCATATCGAATTCATGCGCCTCTCCGACCGGCGCGTGCTGCTGATCCTCGTAACCGGCGACGGCGATGTGCAGAACCGCATCATCCAGACCGAACGCGAATTCGGCGCGAAGGAACTGGAAAAAGCCGGCAACTTCCTGAACGAGCACTGCGCCGGCAAGACGCTCGATAACCTCGTGCAATGGATTCAGGGCGAGCTCGTGCGAATCAAGAGCGACATCGTCGGCCTGATGAACGCCGCGGTCGATATTTCCGCCAGCCTGTCCGGCAAGCGCGAAAGCGTCGTGATCGCCGGCGAGCACCAACTGCTTGGCATCAGCGACCTGTCTTCGAACGTCGCCCGAATGAAACAGCTATTCGACCTGTTCGAACAGAAAACCTCGCTGCTGCAACTGCTCGAACTCGGCCACCGCGCCGAGGGCGTGCAGATCTATATCGGCAACGAAGCCGGGCTCGCACCGCTCGACGAATGCTCGGTCATCGCTGCACCGTACAGCGTCAACGGCGAAGTCGTCGGCACGCTCGGCGTAATCGGTCCGACCCGCATGGCCTACGACCGCGTAATCCCTATCGTCGACATCACCGCGCGCCTGCTATCAAGCGCGCTTTCCCAATAAACGGAATTCCATCTTGAAAAAAACATTCGCCACCCTGGCCATGGCCCTGACCAGCCTGTTCGCCCATGCCGACGAAACGCTCGTCGCCCGTCCCGAGGTCCGCGACTATCTCGCCGCAACCGCGAGCGAACACGGCTTTGACGAGGCCGAACTTGTAAACCTGTTCACCCGGATCGAGCCGAAGCCGCACATCCTGAAGATTTTCGACCGGCCTTCGACTGCGCGGCCGTGGTACGAATTCCGCAGCAACTTCATCAACAAGCGCCGCATCGAAGCCGGCGCCGCGTTCTGGCGAGAACATGAAAAGCTGCTCGAAGAGATCGGCAACGCTTATCAGGTCGACCCGGCCGTGATCGTCGCGATCCTTGATGTCGAAACGCTGTTTGGCAAGAACACCGGCAGCTTCCGCGTGCTCGACGTGCTCGCAACGACGGCCTTCGACTACCCGCGCCGCGCCGACTTCTTCCGCAAGGAACTGACCGAATTCCTGCTGCTCGCCCGCGCCGAAAAGGAAGACCCGCTCTCGTTCAGAGGTTCGTACGCCGGCGCGATGGGTTGGCCGCAATTCATGCCCTCGTCGTTCCGCGCGTTTGCCGTCGACTGGAACAACGACGGCCACCATGACATCTGGAACACACCGGCCGACGCGATGGCCAGCGTCGCCAGCTACCTCTCGCTGCACGGCTGGAAGGATGGCGGCAGCGCAACCGCGCCGGTCAATGTCAGCGGCGACCGGATCGAGGAACTGATCGCCGACAAATTCAACCTGCACTACACGGTCGGCGAACTGATCGACATGGGCGTCGCGCCGCTGGAGCAGCTCGACCCGGCCCGCCCGGCCCTACTTTACGTGCTCGAAACCGCGCCCGGCGAAATGAAATACTTCCTCGGCTTCAAGAATTTCTACGCCATCACGCGCTACAACAAGAGCACGCTGTACGCGACCGCCGTGCTCGAACTGGCCGAAGCGATCCGCACCGCCAAGGCGCAGCCGCCCGCAGAACCGGCCTCATCTGCCCCTGTCAGGACGACGGCCAAAACAAAGCCCGCCGCGAAAAAAGCCCCGAAAAAGCGCGATTGAAACCTGTAGGTTAGCGCTGAACGAAAGTGAAGCCCAACGGACAATCGCTCATCAAGCAGCTCATGTTGGGCTTCGCAAACTCAGCCCAAGCTACGAGCTCGAAGAAGCGCGGTTGAGAAACAAAAAAGCGGCCATTGGCCGCTTTTTTGGATCAATATAACTTATTGATTTATATGATTTTTTCACAACACCACGTAGGTCAGATAAGCCCAAAGCGCCATCCGACCTACGCGACTGATGAATCGTCATTCGTCGGCAGGCGCTACGCTTACTGCACCCTACGGCCCTTTTTGGTGGGGTTGTGTTTCGCATAGTTGTCGAGGGCTTTAAGTAGATTGCCGGGTTTCGACATTTCGCGGGATAGTTGCTGCGCGGCAGCAATCTCGCTTGCCTGCATATCCGCTTCATTCTTGCTCAGATTACTACGGGCGAATTCGTTGCCCGCAGCCTGGGCCAAATTTTGCAGTGCATAGGCGATTACCAGATTTTTGGCAACGCCATCACCGTTGGTATACATCATCCCGAGGTTGTTCTGGGCGTTGGCATTCCCTTGCTCTGCAGCCTTGCGAAACCACGCAGCTGCTCGGGCAAAGTCTTTCGGGGCACCTTCTCCCTTGATGTACTTCATTCCGAGGTTGTTCTGGGCGCCGGCATGCCCTTGCTCTGCAGCCTTGCGGTACCACTGAACGGCCTGGGTAAAGTCTTTCGGGACGCCTTCGCCGTTGTTATAGCTCAACCCAAGGTTGAACTGGGCACGGGCATTCCCCTGTTCGGCAGCCTTGCGGAACCACGCTGCAGCTTGGGCTGCGTCTTGGCGCACGCCTTGACCGTTGTCATACATCCCCCCGAGGTTGTACTGGGCGTCGGCATCCCCCTGTTCAGCGGCCTTGCGGTACCACTGAACGGCTTGGGCAGCGTCTTGGGGCACGCCTTGACCATTTTCATACATCGCCCCGAGGTTGTTCTGGGCGAGGACATGTCCCTGTTCAGCGGCTTTGCGGTACCACGCGGCAGCTTGCGCAAAGTCTTGGAGCACGCCTTGACCCTTGTCATACATCACCCCGAGGTTGTGCTGGGCGCTGACATACCCCTGATCGGCGGCCTTGCGGAACCACACAGCAGCCTGGGCAAAGTCTTGACGCACACCTTGACTCATGCCATACATCAGCCCAAGGTTGTACTGGGCGTCGGCATTTCCCTGTTCTGCGGCCCTACGGAACCACGCGGCTGCTGCAGCAAAATCCTTTCGGACGCCATTTCCTGAGTAATACATCACTCCAATCTGAAGTTGCGCGCTGGCATCACCTTGGTTTGCGAGTGGCTGCCATTCTTTCAGGGCGGTTTTGTAATCTCCAATTGCCGAAGCAGCCAAGCCTTCATCAAAACCGGCCACGGAAAGCGTGGATACCGCTGCCAGCACGATCGCAGGTAGAAAACGAGCGAGATGCATGATTATTCCTGGTGAGTAAAAATTTGGATGTTGCGGGGAGTCGTGGCGTATTTTCGTCTATCGATTTGTAAGGGTCAAACGGGCAATCGCACCTCCGGCGGCCCATGTTGGGCTTCGCAAACTCAGCCCAAGCTACGGGCTCGAAGAAGCACGGTTGAGAAACAAAAAAAGCGGCCATTGGCCGCTTTTTGCATAATCAACTTAACATATTGATTTGTATGGTATTTTTATAAAATCAAGCCTTCTTCAGGAAACAGGCTTTCAGCATGAAGTTGCCGGCATCCATGCGGCAGTCGACTTCGTGGTCGCCGCCGACGAGACGGATGCTCTTGACTTTGGCGCCCTGCTTCAGCGTGATCGACGAGCCTTTGACCTTCAGATCCTTGATCAGCACGACCGCATCGCCATCCTGCAACACGTTGCCGTTCGCATCGCGCACCACCGCAGCATCATCGTCTTCAGTCGCGGGGGCCTGAGCCGGCCATTCGAAGCCGCAATCGGCGCAAACGTAGTTGTCGCCGTCCTGGTAGGTATTTTCAAGGGTGCATTGCGGGCAAGCCGGAATCGCGGACATGGTGTTTTCCTGATCAGACAAAGACGCGGATTATACAACCCTGATCTCCGACCGTCAGCGGCCCGGATTCAGCCACCAGCTCTCAAGCATCCAGCTGGCCGGCTGGTAATAGAGCGGCAGCCGCTGCGGCCAGGCGAGGCCGCGCTTCCAGGCGACGCGATGGGTCGCGCTGTACCAGTGCGGAATGATGTAGTACCCGTGGCGCAGCACGCGGTCGAGCGCATGCACTGCGGTCAGCCGTTCGGCGCGATTCCGGCTTGCGACCACCGCATCGATCAGCGCATCGACGGCCGGATCTTTCAGTCCGATCACATTGCCGCTGCCGTTCACTTGCGCGGAGCGGCTCGCGTAATTGTCGTAAAGCTCGATGCCGGGGCTTTGCGTGTCGCCAAAACGCAGGCTGATCAGGTCAAAATCGAACTGATCGAGCCGGCGCTGGTACAGCGCGTAGTCGACCTGACGAGTTTTGACCTGAATGCCAAGCTTGGCGAGGTTGCGTTCGTAGACCGCGAAAACGCGGCCCATGCTGCCGCCATCATCAAGCCACTCGAAAACGAACGGCTCGCCTTTCGCGTTGCGCAGCGCGCCGTCGCGGTAAGTCCAGCCGGCCGCAGCCAGCAGATCGCGCGCGCGGCGCAGATTCTGCCGCAGCGAACCGGGCGGGCGGGTCGAGGGCGGCAGCGGCGCCGGGCCAAAAACGGCCGGGTCGAGCTGGTCGCGCAGCGGTTCGAGCAAGCTGAGTTCGTTCTTCGACGGCAGCCCGGTCGCGGCCAGTTCACCGTTCGAGTAGAAGCTGTCGAGCCGCACGTACTGGTCGTAGAAAAGCTGGCGATTCAGCCACTCGAAATCCAGCGCCAGCCCGAGCGCCTCCCGCACGCGCCGATCGGCGAACAGCGCCCGGCGCGTATTCAGCACGAAGCCCTGCATGCCAGCCGTATTGCTGTGCGGAAACGCGTATTTCTGCAATTCGCCGCTCGTGAACTTCGGTCCCAGATACTGGCGCGACCAGTTGCGCGCGCTGTATTCGACGAGAAAATCGAATTCGCCGGCCTTGAATGCTTCAAGCCGGGCAACGTCATCCTTGTAGAAACGGTAAACGATCCGGTCGAAATTGAACTGGCCGCGCCGTGCCGGGTGGCTGGCGGCCCAGTAATCGTTGCGGCGTTGGAAGCGGAGGCTGCGGCCCAGATCGTAGCGCTCGATCCGGTACGGGCCGCTTGCGATCGGCGCTTCGAGCACGATCGCATCGAGCGGCTTGCCGCCGCCCCACTTGCGCGAGAAGACCGGCAGGCTTGCCACGGTCAATGGCAATTCCGGATTCGCGCGGCGGAAACGGTAGCGGATCGTTCGCGGGTTGAGGACTTCGGCTGCCGAGACTTCGGCCAGCGCGCTGCGATACTGCGGCGCGGCGGCTTTGCCGGTCAGCGTGTCGAAGCTGTGCTTCACATCCGGCGCAAGCACCGGATCGCCGTTGTTGAACCGCGCTGCCGGGTCAAGTCTGAACGTAGCAGAAAGCCCGTCGGCGGCGATCTGCATGTCCTGCGCAAGCAGGCCGTAAACGCTGGCTGGCTCGTCGAGACTGCCGACCGCGAGCGGCTCGAACATCAGCGGCGACAAGCTCGGCGCCGGCGTTCCCTTGATGACGAACGGATTGAACGAATCGAAGCTCGTGCGCCGGTCCGGGTTCGGCAGCACAACGTCGCCGCCCTTCGGCGCTTGCGGGTTCACATAGTCAAAATGGGAAAAGCCGGCCGGATATTTCGGCGCATAGCCCAAGGCCAGCGCATGCGCGGCCAGCGCGAATCGCGCGACAAACAGCAAGGCCAAGCCAGGCAGCAGACAGCGCAGCCAGGCCGGCATTACAGGATCCGGTTCAAGAGCCTGTCCATGCGCACGCGGCTCAGACGCGTCAGCAACTTGCGGACAGGAACCGGATATTGCTGCAGCGTTTCCAGATCGTCGGCCTGCACGATCAGGCGCGTATGGCGCCGGATATTGTCGAGCTCCTGCTGTTTCTGTTCGGCCAACTCAAACTTCGGATCGTGGATCAGCAGCGCATTTTCGAGATCAAGCGCGAACGCGCGCGGATTCAGATTGTTGCCGGTGATCAGGTGCCGGTTTTCGTCGATCCAGATGCCTTTCAGATGGTAGCTATTTTTGCCATCGAGCCACAGGCGGATCTGCAGTTGCCCGCGTTGCAACAGCTTCTGGTGGCGGATCGCGAAGCGGCGCAGGTTGATCTCGTACAGGTAAGGTAGTGCGGCGATCGTCTTGAATTTTTCTTCGGGCGGAATATAGAAATCGTTCGCGGTCTTGTCACCGACGATGATCTCGACCGCAACACCGCGCCGCAGCAGGCGGTCAATCTCGCGCCGTACCGGCTTCGGAAAATTGAAATATGGCGTGCAGATCACGACACGCGCGCGCGCGCCGGCCAGCAACTCGAGAATGCGCCGGTTCAGCGGATTGTTGCGCCCGACGCCGACCAGCGCCTCGACCGCGAGTCCGTCGCGATGCGCCATCTCGCCGTGGTAAACGCTGTGCTCAAGCTTTTTGCGGAATGTGCGAATCTCGTGCCGCAGGCTGCGCGTGGCCGGACATTCCGGCAGATCGAGCCGGTGCACGGCCTTCGCCGCCACCATCCGCCGCACATAATCGGCCATGCAGTCCGCAAGCGCGGCGCAATGCAATTCGTGGTAGCGGTCGAAGCGATAACGGTCGAACTTTTGCAGGTAGACGTTGTTCAGGCTTGCGCCGCTATAGAGCACGCAATCGTCGAACACAAAGCCCTTCAAGTGCAGCACGCCAAACAGTTCACGAGTCTGCACCGGCACGCCGTAGATCGGTGCTTCGGTGGCGCGCTCGCTCGTGAGCGCGCGATACCAGGCCGCGTTGCCGGCCTGCTTGCCCGCGCCGATCAGCCCGCGCTGGGCGCGGTGCCAGTCGACCAGTACACGGATATCCAGCCCGGGCCGCAAGGCTTTTGCCGCGTGCAGCGCATCAAGCACCTCGCGGCCAGCCTCGTCATCCTGCAGATAAAGCGCAGTCAGATAGATACGCTTTTCCGCACCGGCGATCAGTTCGAGCAGGCGCAGGCGAAACGCCTCGGCGCCGAACAACGTATTGACCGATTCAGCCGCAAGCGGAAAACGCGGTGCGTGCAGATGGGGTGAACGGAAAAACAAAATGGCCATTGGATGCACAGGGAAAATCGTTACGACCGACAATGGTATCACCGTGCGGCATCCAATGCTGCACGCAGCGGCATGATAGAATCATCCCGTTCCGATTCAGCCAGAAATCCATGTCCTACCTCGCCCTCGACACCTCGACCGAACACCTGTCGCTTGCCCTGACCACGCCTTCTGGCATCGTCGGCCGCAACTGGCACGTCGGGCAGAAGCACGCTGAACTCACGCTGCCGAAACTCGCCGAAATGCTCGAAGAAAACCGCCAGCGCCTCGCCGACATCGAGGGCATCGCGTTCGGCAACGGGCCAGGCTCGTTCACGGGACTGCGGATCGGCTGCGGTCTGGTGCAAGGGCTCGCTTTTGCGCGCGGCATTCCGGTGCTCGGTATCTCGACGCTGGAGACGCTCGCGCAGGGCTGCGACGCCGAACGGGTGATCGCCTGCCTCGATGCGCGAATGAATCAAGTCTATGCCTCAGCCTTCGTTCGCACAGGCGACGGCTGGCGCGAGGTCTGCGCCGCGACGGTCTGCGATCCGCACGCACTGCCGTTGCCCGACGGCGAAGGCTGGACCGGCATCGGCAGCGGTTTCGCCGTCTACGGCCCGCAACTGACCGAACGGCTTGGATCGAAGCTTTCCGCGACCGAGCCTGAGCGCATCCCGCTCGCGGTCGACATGCTCGCACTGGCGCTGCCGCGCTTTGCCGCGGGCCTGGGACTGCCGGCGCACGAAGCGACGCTCGTCTATTTGCGCGACAAGGTTGCGCTGAAAACCTCGGAGCGGGCCCGCGCATGACCGTCCGCCCGCTCGTTCCCGCCGA
>RRZU010542497.1_pt1 | contig 13237 bp, 12 predicted proteins | sample 2165561 | NCBI WGS metagenome assembly RRZU01 (sample SAMN10456909, study PRJNA506462) | wastewater metagenome | isolation source: wastewater sludge | place: USA: Moscow, Idaho
TACATTATCTGCCAAATGTGGCTGAATTAATCGCAAGACTTTTTCTGTAGCTTGCACAGGTAGCGCCAACACCACTAAATCTGCGCCTTGTACCGCATCAATAGGGTTATTAAAGCCTTGTTCAATTAATCCTAATTCAAAAGCATCTTGCAGCGTTTTTTCAGAACGGGTCGATGCCACAATATGCCGACTTAAATTTTCTGCCAGCATTACACGTGCCAAACTCGAGCCAATGAGCCCGAGTCCGATAAATGCAACTTTTTCAAACAATGGTTGCGCCATGTTTTATGCCTTTGCTTCCTTGCCCAATACTTTAGCTAATGCACGCAGGAACTTCGCATTTTCTGCTTCTGTACCAATTGAAACACGTAAATGGGTCGTAATACCCACAGGACGTACAATCACACCTTCTTTCAATAAGGCATTAAAAGTTTGACCCGGATCGGCTTCTATATCTACCAAAATAAAGTTAGCACGTGAAGGCACATAATTCAGACCCAATGCTTTAAAGCCTGCTTCCAATTGCGCCATACCTACTTTGTTGGCAATACGTGATTTTTCGATAAAATCTTCGTCTTTTAATGCCGCAACCGCAGCCACCATTGCCAAATGATTAACGTTAAAGGGTTGACGAATACGGTTTAAATAATCCGTTACTTCTGCAGAAGCCAAAGCAAAACCAACGCGCAGCGCCGCTAAACCATAACACTTAGATAAAGTACGGCTCACGATTAAGTTTGGATATTGCTCAAGGAATTTAAGGCTGTTGAAGTTTTCTGGAAAATACTCCACATAAGCTTCATCTAATACCACAATCACCCGTGCAGGAACTTTTTGCATAAAGGCTTCAAACTCAGCCTCCTCAAACCAAGTGCCTGTTGGGTTATTTGGATTGGCAATAAAAATTAACTTGGTGTTGTCTTGAATTGCTGCTGCCATAGCATCCAAGTCATGTGAAAAACCTTTGGCTGGTACTTCGATGGCTTGTGCATTAATGGCTTGTGTTAGCAAAGCATATACTGCAAAGGCGTGCTGACTATACAACACCGAATCTTGGTCTGAAACGAATGTACGCGCAAACATTTCTAGCAAATCGTTTGAACCATTGCCCAAAGTAATACGATCATGTGCAAAGCCAAATTGTTTGTGAATTTGGTCTTTTAGAATAAAACCACCACCATCTGGATAACGACCAATTTCAGCAATTTCTGCTGTAACGGCTTCTTTGACTTTGTCAGAACAGCCCAATGGGTTTTCATTTGAAGCAAGTTTGACGATATCTGTAATGCCCAACTCACGCTCAAGTTCACTGATTGGTTTACCTGGTTGATAAGGCTTTAACTTCGAGATGCCTTCATTGGCTGGGACAATCGACATTTTACACTTCCAGTTGAATAGGTGGTGAATGTGGTGCGCATGACAAACATGCGCACCACTGAATTAAATATGGTTATAACACGGCAGCAGGGTAAGAACCCAAGACACGAATTTCTTTCACTAATGGACGGATTTCTTCAATCGCTGCACGGACATTGTCTTGCTCGACATGCCCTTCTAGGTCAATAAAGAATACATAGGCCCATTTTTCTGGCAAGGCAGGACGCGTTTCAATACTGGTCAAGCTAATATTATGCTTCGCAAATGGTGCAAGAATTTCGAGCAGCGCCCCTGCACGGTCATGTGCAGATACCAACAATGAAGTTTTGTCGTTGCCACTTGGTGGAACTTTCTCACGACCAATCACTAAGAAACGTGTAGTGTTTTCTGGGTTATCTTCAATATTGCTATGTAAAATTTCGAGTTCGTAAATATTGGCCGCTATTTCAGAGGCAATTGCAGCAGAGTGCCATTCATTACGAATACGGCGTGCTGCTTCTGCGTTTGAGCTGAGTGCTACACGTTCCACCCCTGGATAATGCACATCTAACCATTTACGGCATTGTGCCAAAGTTTGCTGATGCGCATAAATTTGTTTAATGCTGTCTTTACGGGTATTTTCAGACACAAGAAATTGGTGATGAATACGCAACTCCACTTCACCAATCACATTTAATGGCGATGATTTAAAACAATCTAAAGTATGGTTCACCACACCTTCAGACGAGTTTTCGACAGGCACTAAACCATAGTTCGCACTGCCAGCTTCCACATCACGGAATACTTCATCAATTGTAGGCAAAGGACGTACAATCGCATCTTGACCAAAATGTTTAAGCACTGCGGAATGCGTATAAGTACCAATTGGCCCTAAAAACGCAATACTTTGTGGCGCTTCAAGTGCCAAACATGCCGACATAATTTCACGAAATAAACGTGCCATGGTCACATCGGACAACGGACCTTCGTTGCGTTCCATAACATTACGCAAAACTTGCGCTTCACGTTCAGGACGGTAAAACAACGGGCTCTCTTCTGCTGCAAATTTTGCTTTCGCCACCGCTTCAGCAAGTTGTGCTCGACGGTTAATTAGCTGCTGAATCTGTTGATCTACAGAGTCAATATCTTCACGGATTTTAGCGAGATCAAGAGAAGTCGTTGTGTTCTGATCGTCTTGGATCATTGTTATGTCGCCCTTCATAAACATTTTGCAAATAGTATAACAATAGTTAGCTTTCAAATGTTGCGCAATACAACTTTCAGTGTTTCAGATGTAAAAACATACAGTTGAGCAAAGCATCCTCAATCTATACATTGAAGCCGCAACTTTGCACAACCTAGCGCTTAATACTGTACAACTAGACTTTTCTTTTTTGCATCTCTAATTCTAAGCGGTGTAATTTTTAAGTGTAATTATCAATCAGCTCATTATTTTAAGCCTGATCAAAATCATAAAAAAAGAGCCAGCACGGGGCTGACTCTGGTGATGATCGTTGATCTTTACTCAATTAGACTTTGAAGCATTGTTTTAACGCCCCAATAAACCACGCGCGACAATTTCTTTCATAATTTCATTGGTTCCGCCGTAAATCCGCTGGATTCGCGCATCGACAAAGAAACGAGAAATTGGATATTCCGTCATATAGCCATAACCGCCAAACAGTTGCAGCAATTGATCGGCAATTTTCATTTGCATATCTGTCGCAAAGCTTTTTAAAGCGGCTGCAGTTTCGACGTCCAGTTTGCCCTGCATATACAATTCGACGTTTTGATTATAAAAAGCAGCAGTTGCCAATTCATCAATTTTAGCCTGTGCCAATACAAAACGGGTATTCTGGAACTGACCAATGGCTTGTCCAAACGCCTGACGCTCTTGCACATATTGTGTGGTCACATCAATTGAACCTCGAATAGCACCCAATGCAGTAGCTGCAATCGCAGTACGTTCACGTGGCAATTCTTGCATTAAATAGGCAAAACCATGCCCTGCCTGTCCTAACAATTGATTTTTCGGCACTTTGACATTGTCAAAGAATAGCTCTGACGTGTCTTGTGAATGCAAACCAATTTTTTCCAAATTGGTGCCTTTTTTAAAGCCTTCTAAATGAGTATCGACCAACATGAGCGACACGCCTTTGGCACGTGCTTGCGGATCTGTTTTTACTGCCAAAACCACTAAGTCTGCATGCTGACCGTTAGAAATAAAGGTTTTAGAACCATTCAGTACATAATGATCATCTTGCAAAATGGCGTTGGTACGCATGGCTTGTAAGTCTGAACCCGCACCTGGCTCGGTCATGCCAATTGCACCAACCACTTCACCCGACACCATTTTAGGCAGCCAGTATTGTTTTTGTTCTTCTGTACCAATATGCAAAATGTACGGCGCAGCGATTTCAGAGTGACAGGAAATACCTGTAGAAAGTGCGCTATAACCTGCACGTGCCGATTCTTCGACCAACATTAGGGAATAATGCGTTGGAACACCATAGCCGCCATATTCTTCAGGCACATCAATACATAAAAAGCCATTTTCACCTAACAGATTCCACACGCTGCGCGGCATGATGCCCTCACGTTCCCACGCAGCATAATGCGGTGCAATATGCTCCTGCATAAAACGTCGAAAGTTATCTCTAAATAATTCTAAATCAGCATCATAAGCCAGCATATCCAATCCTTTATTTTTCAATTGTTGTTTTCAACAGTATCCATGCTATGCATTTTTATACAGGCTGTCATGTGTTATCCCTACAGATTGTCTTACTTTACAGTCAAACTTTAGTCGTCATCCAAGATGTGTATTGATACTTGTGGCAGCTTGTATAAACTGAAGCTGTGAATAATGCTGCAAACTGTTGCAGAAGTTTATACACTAGTTAAATTAAAATTGATGTCGTGTGAACTCGCTTATGCCAAATACAAACCCCAATAAAAGAAATATTTATAAAGATGCAGAACATCCATTCGCACAATTTATTCGAATTATTGGCAAAGGCAAAACAGGCGCGCGTTCACTGACCTATGATGAAGCCTATCAAGCTTTTTCTATGATTTTGCGCAATGAAGTGTTGGATGTGCAATTGGGTGCTTTTTTAATGCTGCTGCGTGTGAAGGAAGAATCTGTAGAGGAGTTGGCAGGTTTTGTACAAGCTACCCGTGATCAACTGCAATTTAAACCGCTTCAGGTCGATTTAGACTGGTCATCTTATGCAGGTAAACGCAGACATTATCCGTGGTTTTTATTGGCAGCGCTGACTTTAGCAAAACATGGCTATAAAGTGGTGATGCATGGTGCTTCTGGGCATACCATCAACCGTTTATATACCGAACAAGCACTGCAATATTTAGATTATCCAATTTGCCAAAATGACCTAGACGTTGAGCAACAATTAGCGCAGCGTAATTTTGCTTATTTACCTTTAGATGTTATTTCACCGATTTTGAGTGAGTTGATTAATTTACGCAATGTGATGGGTTTACGTTCTCCTATTCATACCCTTGCCCGTTTAATCAATCCATTTAATGCCAAAGCCACCATGCAGGCGATCTTCCACCCCGCTTATCGCAGCTCGCATCAACAAGCCGCATTTCAGTTGGGTTATCAAAACAGTGCAGTAATTAAAGGCGAAGGCGGTGAATTTGAGCGCAACCCTGATGCCAAGACATTAATTTGTGGCATCAAAAATGGCGCTTTATATGAACACGAACTGCCTAAACTGACCGATAACCGTAGCCCTGTAGAAGAAGAATTGGATTTGGCAGTATTTAAAGCCGTCTGGCTAGGTCAGCAAACTCATGAGTATGGTAAAGTCGCCATTACCGAAACCATAGGTATCGCTTTATATACCATGGGCGTTTGTGATGATTATGCAGTAGCGATGCAAAACGCACAGCAGCTTTGGCAAAATCGTCACAACTAAAACCTCATTGAAAATACAAAAAAAAGACACCCATCTCAGGTGTCTTTTTTATCTTTCAATTTTCATGAAAGCAGTTTTGCATCATTTAAACAAAACGAATCGGTTTAAATTCTTCATGCTTGTGATGATCGTCATCACACTGCTCGCCTTCTTCTTTAGTGCCACGGTCAATATAGCCACTACGCTCAGTTTCAGGCAGGTTTTTCATTTCCCACGCATACACTGCTTGCATACAAATTTGACGTTGCTCTTGGGTCAGCGCAACACCATTAGGCCACTTGCCAATTTCAATTGCCGTTTTTAAACGTCCAACAATTTCAGGATCGAGTACGGCAAGCATTTGTTCAATATTCATCATTCATCCTGCTGTTGCATTGATTCAAAATCTTGATTCCACCCTAACTTGGTTCGACAAGCCATATAGAAGTCATAACCTGGTGGATGTAATAAATTTAATTTATAAGGATGTTTGCGGATATGCAAACTATCTCCAACATTTAATGAAACACTATGTTGACCATCGGCACTGACCATCGGCAACACACGGTTTTCACGAATATTGATTTTAATTTCGCTGTGCCCACCCACCACAATTGGGCGTGAAGATAAGGTATGAGGATGCATAGGCACCAATGCAATTGCATCCATGCTCGGATGCACAATTGGGCCACCACCCGACAAAGCATAAGCCGTTGAACCTGTTGGGGTCGAAACGATTAAACCATCACTGTGCTGACGATAGACATATTGCCCATCAATATTCAGTTCAAAGTCAATCATGTGAACCGACTTACCCGAATGTAGCACCACATCATTTAAGGCAATGGCTTCATAAATGATTTCGCCTTTAGAGCGCACTTCCATTTCCAGTAAAAAACGGCGGTCTGACTGAAAATGCCCTTGCAAAACCTGATCAAGTTTAAAGATTACTTCTGTCGGTTTAATATCGGTTAAAAAGCCTAAACGCCCGCGGTTCACACCAATTACAGGGGTATTGTATTTAACCAAAGCGCGTGCTGCATGCAGCAATGAACCATCACCACCCACCACAATCACCAAATCGACCACTTCGCCTAATAAAGCACGGCTAACTGTTTGGGTATTGTTATAAGGTACAAGTTGAGCAGTGTCAGAATCAAAAACGGGATGCAAACCCAATCCTAAAATATGGTCGTGAATCAGACATAATGTTTCTACAACAGAATATTTGTCTGGACGACCAATCAGTCCAATGTTCCGAAAGTTCTTATGTGAAATTTGCACCTGCGATATCGCTCCGCTACGATTCGACGCCTATCATAGCACTAACCTAGTTGATTTAAAAAAACTTTGTGATTCAAAATTCTAATTTTTTAGTACACTATTTCTCATCATTTATCGTTATATTATCAAACTTTTTCATACACAAATTTTTCGCAAAATAAGATAACTATAAAACGAGAAAAATCAAATATATTTAAAATTTCTAACAAGCTAAAACAATAAAAAATCTGTATGCTACACACTTCTAACCACATCTTTTTTTACTCTTAAATTCTAAAGAATATATCGGTCATTTTTATGAATCTTAATAAATATTTAGCCATTTACGGAGCAGGAATATTTTTTGCTGGACTTATGTTTTTGGCTAAACATGATTACTTAAATTTCTATCAAGAAAAAGCGCAAGAATTTAACACTAATAAACCCGTAAGTTTTGTTCAGCCTATTGAAAACAAGGTTAGTCTTTCTCAAAACACCCTACCAAATCAGTCAGACAAAAATCTTTTGGAACAACTTAAAGTAGATATAGAAGATACAAAACTGTCCTTCCCTTTGCAAAATGAAGATAAATCAACCTTTATAGATGTAATTCTCATAGATAAAGATGTTGCCTATACCATTATTACCCCGCTAACAAAATCTGATTTTACCGCAGAATATATTCGCTTGATTACTGAAACCAATTGTAATGATGAATATTTGCAACCCTATTTAAATGCAGGTTTTAGTTTTACTTATAAATTTTTTGACCTACACATGAATCGTATCTTGGACTTAAGCACCAACCTTAATCACTGCGAAGGTTTACAACAAGCTAATACTATTTAATTAAATTGAGCATAATTTTTCCCTTCAGTCACAGATTAATTATTGCAAATTCAGTAAAAGCTTCGCATGATTAGCAAAATTTATCAGGATCTTATCGCGATTTATGAAGTCTGAGCGTGGCATAGGCATAATTGCATTACTATTTTGCATCATCGTTATTGGTGGATTTATTGCATTTAGTATCTACTTGATTCGTCTGGATAATATTGTCAGAGACAAATTTGAAGGACAGCGTTGGGATATTCCAGCCAAGGTTTTTGCACGCCCGTTAGAAGTGTATAGCAATGCACCTGTCAGCCAGACCGACTTTACTCAAGAACTGAAACTACTTGGCTATAAAAATACAGATAATTATGCTAAATCAGGCAGTTATGTCAGCGATGGTAATACTTTATTTGTGCATACCCGTGGTTTTGACTTTGGAGACAGTGTCGAACCTGAACAGGTTTTAAAAGTCAGTTTTGCCAACAATCAAATTAGTGAAGTGAGCGCCACCAAACCATCTAATACAGGTATTGCACGTTTAGAACCGCTGTTGATTGGCGGAATTTATCCACAGCACAATGAAGATCGTGTGCTGATTAAACTGAATAAAGTACCTAAACCGCTGATTGAAGCCCTTATTGCCACTGAAGATCGTAATTTCTATCAACATCACGGCGTTTCAATTCGTGGTACTGCACGTGCTATTGTCAGTAACGTCACTGGTGGCAAACGTCAGGGTGGTTCTACCCTTACGCAGCAATTGGTGAAAAACTTTTATTTAAGCCCAGAACGCACCTTAAAACGTAAGGCCAATGAAGCACTCATGGCCATGCTGATTGAACTACATTACAGCAAAGATGAAATCTTAGAAGCCTATTTAAATGAGGTGAATTTAGGTCAAAACGGTAACTATTCTATTAATGGTTATGGTCTAGCTTCACAGTTTTATTTTGGTATGCCGTTGCGTGAGCTAAACATTTCACAACAAGCCTTTTTGGTCGGTTTGGTACAAGGTCCATCATTATATAATCCTTGGCGCAACCCTGAAGCTGCCAAAAAACGTCGTGACATTGTACTAAACAATATGTTGGTGATGGGTTATTTAAACCAAGAACAATATGAAAAAGAAACTGCGCGTCCCTTAAATGTCATTACAAAACCGACCATTGGCCCTGCCCGTTTCCCTGACTTTTTAGATATTGTCCGCCGTCAATTGCGTACCGAATATCAAGAAGGAGATTTGACCAATCAGGGTTTGCGTATCTTCACGACGCTTGATCCGATTGCACAAACCAATGTACAAAATGCCTTTAAAGCATCGGTTGAGCGTTTAAGTAAAGCCAATCCAAAGCGTTTAAAAGATTTACAAGGCGCGGTGCTGATTTCTCATCCTGAAAATGGCGAGTTAGTGGCAGCGGTAGGTTCTACGCAAGATTTTACGGGTTTTAACCGTGCCTTGGATGCCAAACGTCAAGTTGGCTCACTGCTCAAACCGATTATTTATTTAAGTGCAATTGAGTCTGGTCGATATAACTGGGCAAGTCCTGTAGAAGACAGTCAGATCAGCATCCCAATTGATGGTAAATCTTGGACACCACGTAATTATAGCGGCAGCGATCATGGGATTGTGTCTATGTCACAAGCCCTATCTCAGTCTTATAACCTATCTGCAGTTCGTTTGGGACAGGAGTTTGGATTATCTACCTTCCGTAATCACCTCATTAAATTTGGTGTACCAAGTGATGCGGTTCCGCAATATCCATCTATTTTCTTGGGTGCGGTAGATTTATCACCAATGCAAGTGATGGACATTTACGGTAACTTTGCCACAGGTGGTTTTAAATATCCGACCAAAGCGATTCGCACCGTAGTCGATGCCAATGGACGTTTACTGGATCGTTATGGTTTAACTGTGCAACAAACCATTGATCCTTCTGCCGCTTATATTTTGAATTATGGTTTACAGCAAGTCATGAGTTCTGGTACAGGTCGTGCGGCATATAATAGCTTATCGACAGATTTAAAATTGGCGGGTAAATCAGGCACAACCAATGATACCCGTGACTCATGGTTTGCGGGCTATTCAGGCAATTATTTAGCCGTTGTATGGCTTGGTTTGGATGATAACAAAGTCACAGGCTTAACAGGCTCGTCTGGTGCTTTGCCTGTCTGGAGTAATGTGATGCAGCAATTGCGTCAAAAACCTGTCAACTTACGTCAGACCGAACAAGTTCAATGGCATTGGATTGACCGCAGTTCTGGGCATTTATCTGCACAAGGCTGTGAAGGTGCGATGTATATTCCAGTGAATCGTAATAATGTACCGCGTCAGGCAACCGCATGTGGTTTTTCACACTATCAAGTTGAACCCGTTTACCAACCCGATACTGAAACTCAGCAAACAGCTCCTGAAACCAGTGACAGTATCGAAAATTATATCCGTGAAACTGAACCCGTAACAGATGACAATACCGATGGTCGTGTCATCTCAAGTGGCAGTTATATCAATTAAACTTGAGGATATCGGTCAGTTACGCTTATGAAATTATCACGTTTAAGACAAGTTTTTTTCACCACATTCGCTATGGGTGCGATGGCAACGATTGTAGCTTGCCAGAGTTTACCTGAACCGCCTGCTCCTCAGCCTGTGCCTGAAAAACCTAAAACTGTGACGACACCAGAAGGTGTGGTGATTCGTCCTTATGAACGTGAAGAAATTAAGCGTCAATCGTTGCAAGTGGTGGTGCCACAACAAACCGTGCAACAAAAATTAGAGGATGGTCGTAGTTTGCCTGCTTTTCAAAAGTTGATGCAGCAAACCCAGACCGCTTATAAACAAGGTCAATTCAATCAGGCCGAAACAGCAGCTTTGCAAGCGCAGCGACTTGCCCCGCAAGCGGCTGAAACCTATTTATATTTGGCTTTAATTGCCAACCAAAAGAAGCAACCCGCTAATGCAGAAGCCTTGGCACGTCGTGGTTTAAGCTATGCACAAAGCGATGCTATGAAACGTCAATTATGGCTAGTCATTCAAAAAGCAGCACAGCAACAAAATAATGCCAAAAGCCTTGCGCAAGCCCAACAAGCTTTGAAAGATTTGTAAGGACGATAATTTAATAAACTAAAAATCGCTGAGTGTGATTACATCAGCGATTTTTTTATTTGCGCAAACTAGAAAAAATCAAATAAAACGTACACCTGCAATGCCATAGGCATGATGCTGCTCTGCGGTAGTTAAATCATCTTGAGTTAAGCCACCCAAAGCAAAAACAGGAATATCGACAAATTCAGCGATCTGCTGGAATTTTTCCCATCCTAAAGGTGTGGCATCATGATGCGTGGTGGTTACTAAAACAGGACTGAGTAAAATTGCTTCACAACCAATTTGCTGTGCATGTTGTGCCGAAACAATATCATGACACGCTGCAATATAACGCTGCCCAACTTTTAAATCGCCCTTTTGTAATTGCATCAGTTGCGATTGTTTTAAATGAATTGCTGCAATGGCGTGTTGCTGAATCGTATTTAATTGCTTCCACAATTCCAAATTGACAATCACTTGCCCCAGTTGCTCAATGCAATATTCTGACAATTCGACCTTGCATGCAGCATTGGGTTCAACCCGCCAATACAGCAGTTTTTGCTTAGGCAAATTTGCTAAATGTTTTAAATCTTCACTGACTTTAATTGCCTGTTGCCACACTAGTCGTTGCACAATTGCACGATTGGCTTGTGGAAAATTCAGCTCTAAAAGTTGCGGACGGCTAAACCATGTCCAAGGCACTTGAATATCTTTTAATAAAGCTGCGGGTACAGCAGCCTGAAAAATATGCAGATTGACAATCACATCATCATATTCATGGCAAATAATATCAAAAGCATGCCAATGCTGTATGCCAACACCAACTTCTTCAAACACTTCACGGCGGCAAGCATCTACAGGAGTTTCGCCTGCTTCCACTTTCCCACCTGGAAATTCGTGTTTATTGCCCTGATGTTGTTTGGCTTCGCGCCAACCCACCAACACTTTGTTTTGATGAAATAACAGCGCAATTGCCACATGAATATTTGGCTTGGACATGAACCCGATTCCTTTTTTGCAATGTACGTTTTACTGCAAATTGTAGACTTTTATAAAATTAAAAATAATCCGTTGACAGGTTTACATGATAATGATTATCATTTAAAACAATTCTTACACACCACGGAGTAACTCAAAATGAACGCCCCATTTAACTTATTTTCACGTCATTCAGACACTCAGCATGCCCTACCTATGTTACATTCAAATAACTTGTTCGCGCTAGGACGCGAAATTCGTATTTTGCATGCAGGCGAAGAATATCGTTTACGCTTAACCCGTAACAATCGTCTTATTCTCACAAAATAATTAAAATAATCAACACAATAATAAACGTGGAAACAGCAGTATGAATCAGCGCATACTGCTTTTAAGTTCTGACTTGTTTAATTTTAACTTGCTTCCTAAAACCAATCATATTTACAACTGGGCTTTAGGCAACAAAATACGCACTTTTAAACCACCTTGTTCAGCACGTGAAAATTCAATTTTTCCTGCATGCAACTCTATAATTTTCTTACAAATCGACAGTCCTAAACCAGAACCTTGAGTTTTACTGCCTAAAGCACGGTAAAAGCGTTCGCCCAAACGTGCCAAAACGTCATCAGTCACTGCATGACCATTGTCGGCGATGCAAATTTCCTGCATCAATTCATGCGGTTTCGCTTCAATCCAAATACGTCCTTGAGGTGCTGCATAACGCACTGCGTTGTCAATCAAGTTGCGCAGGCAGCTAAATAGCAATTCAGGATTGCCTTGCACTTGTATCGGTTGAATATCTGACTGAATCTGAATGGCTTTTTCCTGAATAAACGGCGTCAGACTTTGTAAAACTTCCTGCACCAAGTCTGCTATAGATACCGCACTTTTATTTAACGATGCCGCATCTGTCGGGTCTAAACGTGCCAATAACAGCAAATTTTCCAATACTTGTGTACCACGACTGACATCACGCTGAATTTGCTCTAAATCTTGTGCCAACTCAGGTTGTTGTTGGTATTTACGTTTTAGCACCTGCAAACGCAATTGAATGGCAGATAAAGGAGAGCGTAACTCATGCGAAGCATCTGCTGTAAATCGCTGTTCTGCAATTAAAGACTGCTCTACTCGCCCCAACAATTTATTCAATTGCTGCAGCATGGGTTGCAGTTCTTTCAATTCAGGTTGTGTGGGGATAATTGGCGTCAAATCATATTGATTTTTTTCTGCAATTTGTTGGGAGAGTTGCTGAATCCGCTTAAATTGACGACCAATCATAAAATGCACAATTGCCCATTGCAGGAACCACAACAGCAATAAAATAGCGGCATAGCCCAAACTGGTTGCAGCAATTTCCTTAAAGCGATATTTAAGCGGCTGCACGACAATCACATGCAAGCCATCTTCCTCTGCCACATAGCTGCGCCAAATTTGCCCATCTTGCCAGTGAAATGAAAAACCATGCTCAGATGCCACGGCAAGCTGAGGCAAGTGAAGCGGAGGTATGTCTTGTTCATCTTCAGAGGTGGTCAGAATCAGATCATCCAAACCCAATTGATAGGCAATATGAAATTGCTCGCTCAACTCATCGACCTGATTGCCTGCATGGTCACGCAAGTCTGCTCGCAGCAACATATCGGCTATTTCATCCATAATGTCATCATGGACTTGCATGGTTTGGTAACTGGCAACCGCCAATAATAAAATCAGGGCGAGTCCACCCGCCAAGACCGAGCTTAAAACGGAGCTTTTAACCAGTTTGGATTGTAAAGAAATGACCTGTTTAGACATGCGGAGATCA
>RRZU012791930.1_pt1 | contig 13237 bp, 9 predicted proteins | sample 2165561 | NCBI WGS metagenome assembly RRZU01 (sample SAMN10456909, study PRJNA506462) | wastewater metagenome | isolation source: wastewater sludge | place: USA: Moscow, Idaho
AGTACTTGGATCATCACTTTGAGCCGGATCCGGCGCGTGACTTTCGGGTTGAACCGTAGGCGCGTCGTTGAGGCGACGCGCACATGGACTTTCAGTCCGTTACTTCAACCCACCGGCTTTCAGCCGGTGGTTGTTGAGTTGTAGTATTCGTGTGCTATATTCATCCCCGTTCCCGCAACCAGCGTTGCATCAGCGGTACTCGCAAGCGCCACTGACCACCCTCTTCCGCGACCAACAAGCGCCGGCGCAAAGCTTGATAAACCGCTTCGTCATCCGGCGGCGGTTGCATGTCGTGAGCGCGGAAGCCGCGCAAATACCCCCATTCGCCCGGCGCGGCATCTTCAGGCTGCATCAGTTGCCGCAGCACTGCGTCTCCCGCCACAATGGCTTTGGCGATGGCCTCGTCCAGCAGCACCCGATCTACTCGGGCCTGTTCGCGGTCGTTCATGAGATCGACGATGGTTTCGGCCAGCAGTTGCACCAGATGCGGCCAGCCGCCGGCTTCGGTGTGGATGCGTTCGATCCCACCTTCGCCCCAGAAATCCGGGCTGAACCGAGGGCGTTTCGGGTCATCGCCCCGCCACAGCGATGAATAACGCAACGGTTCGGTCAACAGGCGACGGGTTTCGGTTTGGGTAAAGGGCGGCACTTCCAAAGTCCGGGCGCTCACCAGATAAGACGGCCAAGGCGCGTGCGCCAATTCGGCGATAGCGTGGCTGCCGGCAAAAACCCAAGTCACCTGTCGGTGCGTTTGGATGGATTCGCGCACCGTGGCTAACAGGTCTTCGCCGAATACCCCTTCGCCCAGCTTGCGATCCAGATTCTCGTATTCGTCGATAGCCAGCAACAGACGGCGATCCGTTTCCGCCAAGTGGGTATTGCAGTCGCTGAGCCATTGAAAAAAATCCTTCAAGGTCGCCATCGCCGGTGCGGTCGCTTTTTGCTCAGACTGAATCGCCTCTGATGTCTGTCGCGTTATTGCGTTTAGAAGATCGGCTTGCGAGCTAAAAGCATCGGGATTCTGCATGGAAACGATGGCGATTTGCACTGAAGTTGGCAAAAAGCCTTCCAGATTGCGCAGCAAGGTCGATTTACCCATGCGGCGACGGCCGTACAGGATCAAACCGGGACAGCCGGTGCTCAGGGTGAGTTGGCGGTCCAAATCCCCGAGCACATTATACCGTGGGATAAAGGCTTCCTGGTTTCGATCTACCCCGTCGCCGGCCCGAAATACTGCCGGTGTGGGTTCCCTATTCAATACGGCCTGAATTTGATGGTGCTGGCGTGCGGCGATGTCCAGCCATTTGCTGGACGCTTGGCGAAATTCGCTTGCCAGTGGTTCGGGAAAGCCGGCGACCTGGCTTTGGAAATTCCTGATCTTCTCAACCAGCAGCGCGGCGGTTGGCTCGCGACGAAACGGGGGGTACAAGTTATCCAAGCGAATTTGCAACTTGCAAATTTCGTCGATTATCGCCTTAATCTCTGGTGTTTGTGCGAGAAAGCCTTTATCCCCTTGGGGAAGTTGGGCAACGTAAGTATGCAGCAGAGATAGATTGATCTCCCGAGCGGATTCGCGGGCAATTAACCTTGTCTTAGCGCGTAAAGCCGCCATGTGCTGGCTGGGGTAATGATCGATGAGGCGTTCGATTTCCGCCCGTGCGGCGGTCGAATCGTGGTCGGAATACGCCACTAGCAGCCGATCCAGACCGGGAAATGGCAGTGCACATAGATCGTCCCAAGCAACGGGGTGCCGGGGATACCAGCGACCTTGCACCTTTGGCCAGATGAAAAATAGACCAAAAGGATGATAATAAGCACGCAATAAAGCGATTCCGAAGGCAATTCCTCCGGCAATCCCGAAGGCAACTCCTTCAGTAGTCCCGGAGGTAATCTCGAAAGCAACTCCTCCGGCAATCCCGAAGGCAACTCCTCCGGCAATCCCGAAGGCAACTCCTCCTCCGGCAATGCCGGAGGTAATCCCGAAGGCAGCTCCTCCGGCAATCCCGAAGGCAGCTCCTCCGGCAATCCCGCAGATAACTCCACAAGTAATTCCAGAGGCAAGCCCTCCGACAAACCCGCCAGCACACCCGCCAGCAAGCCCTCCGATAAACCCTCCGACAAACCCTTCGAGATTACCGACGGCAATCCATCCAGCAAACCCTCCGACAAACCCGCCAACGATCCCAAGGGCAATCGCCCGAACCAGTAATACCGCATTCTCCAGAACTGGCGATAACGACTTAGCTGACGAGGGTTCGCATAACTCCAAGCTGCTAGCGATCAAAATCACGATATAGGGGAGTGCATGGAGATACAGTACGCCGCCCGCCCGCCAGGCTTGAAGCTTCGGCAATGCTTCCAGCGCTTTTCGGAGCTGTTGAGGCCGCCGATACAAAATTCCCAGCCACCACAGCGCCGAACGATGATGCCGCCCGCGCAGCCCGATTTGCTCCAGCGGCAACGGCGTCATGGCCGCACCCGCAGTTCGACCGTCTTGATATCGATATCGGAAAGCGGGTGATTCCTCGGCAATAGCGTGGCGAATGGCGTGCGCGACTGCACCAGCAGCGTCAACTTGCGCCTGTCCATCATCAAAAAGCGCAAGGCTGTGAATAGATCGATATCGTAATACCGGCGAAGGGGCGCTAGATCGAAATGCGTCAAAGTAACCCGCGTGTTGGAACGAGACATCAGCAGAGCCTTAAAATCGCTCAAATCTCGCGGTTTATCCGGCAATACAATCCGCTCTCCCAAAGCTTTGGCGATGGTTGCCAGAAAACCCCGGCGGGAGGTGGTGTCGGGGTCTTCCAAGTCCACCCGCGCCAAACCCAGCGGATAATCGTTGACAAGGTGTTCCAGCAAGACCCGCCAATTCACCCCGTTATCCACCACCAGATTCACCGACTGATTCCGCTCCAAATACCGCGCCACTTCATCCCGCGCCGCCAACCACGCCGGAGCGGTCGTCCCCAACCCGGCTGCGCCGCACTGCTGGAGCATCAGGGTCCACGGATCGGATTGGCGGTCGTCGCATAGATCCGCGTAAAGCGGGTTCGGACCGGTGATCGAAGCCGGTAGCACGCAAGCCTCGCGCAGCGCGGGAACGACGATGCCCGATGCGAAACCTGGGTCCAGCGCGATGGCCCGATCCATTTCGTGGCGACAATACGGGCTGCTCAAATAGTCCGCCGACAACACCAGCAAATGCTTGTCGGCCTGATCCTGAAGGGCATCCATTTGCCCGACCAGCGCCTTGCCCAGCTCGAATCGTTCCCGGTCGATCAACACCTCCGCGCCGCCCGCTTTCAGGCAAGGCACCAGCCGCCCCCAAACCCAATCCCACTGACGGTGGCAATAGCTGACAAAGGTTTTGGTCATTTTTGTTTCCTCTCCCTTCAGACTACCGAGTATCAAAGATGAAGCGCGACTACATTTAAAAATAAAACTATCATTGCATTTATTCCACGATCTGGAAAGTTTGCAATGTTAATTCATAGACACGCCTTCTCCATCGTTCAGTCCGCCCTAAACCGTCAAGCGGCGGTCGCCCTGATCGGTCCCCGCCAAGTCGGGAAGACCACGCTGGCGCGGATGATCGGCGAGCAGCGAAACGCGCTGTATCTGGATTTGGAGGATCGCGAGGATCGCGACAAGCTGGCCAGTCCACGCCTGTACCTGGAGCGGTTCGAGGACCGCTTGGTGATTCTCGACGAAATCCACCGGATGCCGGAACTGTTCCAGACCCTGCGGGGCATCATCGACGAGGGCCGCCGCAAAGGCAAAGGGGTCGGGCGGTTTCTGATTCTGGGGTCGGCGTCCATCGATCTGTTGCGCCAGTCGGGCGAGAGTTTGGCCGGGCGTATCGCCTATGTGGACCTCACTCCGCTGACGGCGCTTGAGATCGACGCGCAACGCCCGGCAGTCGAGCGGTTGTGGTTGCGCGGCGGCTTCCCGGATCACTATCTCGCCGCCGATGACGCCGAAAGCCTGGCGCTGCGGAAAGACTTCATCCGCACTTATCTCGAACGCGACGTGCCGCTGTTCGGTCCCCGCATCCCGGCCGAGACCCTGGAGCGGCTCTGGACCATGCTGGCCCATCATCAGGGGGGGCTGCTGAACGCCTCGGAATTGGGCCGCTCCCTGGCGATCAGCACTCAAACCGTAACGCGCTATATCGATTTGCTGGTCGATTTGCTGCTGGTGCGGCGCTTGCCGCCCTATCACGCCAACGTCGGCAAGCGGCTGGTGAAAGCCCCGAAAGTCTACGTGCGCGACAGCGGCTTGCTGCACGCCCTGCTGAATATCGAGACGCTGGATCGGCTGGCCGGCCATCCGGTGATCGGCGCCAGTTGGGAAGGGTTCGTGCTGGAAAATCTGTTGGCGGTGCTGCCGTGGCGGACGCAACCGCTGTTTTATCGGACGGCCGTCGGCGCGGAAATCGACCTGGTGCTGGAGCGGCCGGACGGGGAGCGATGGGCCATCGAGATCAAGCGCGGCCTGGCGGCGAAGCTCGAACGCGGATTCCACCATGCCCGTGAAGATCTCAGCCCGACAAAGTCTTTCGTCGTCTATTCCGGCGAGGAACGCTATCCGGTGGCGGAAGGTGTCGAGGCCATCGGCGTGCGCGAGATGGCGTCCGTGCTGGCGTCCACGCTTTCATGATCGTTTGGGGAAAAATCGATGAGTACCCCGAAAATTCAACTGGATGACGAACTGATGGAGCATTTGCGGCACACCGCGCAAGCCCGAGCGATCAGCGGCATTTCCGCATGTTCCGCCCCCGGCATCGCAGCTATTTCACGATCCTGCCCCAGCCGTGATTTCGAGTGAACGGCCAGATTGCGCGATGAAATCCAGCGCATCCGCCAATTCGGGCTGGGATTGCCGGAGGCGAGAGCGGGGTGAAGGGCGATCCCCGCCGGTCGCGCCGTTCTCTCGGTGGCGGGGCCGACGCCGGGCCTAGAGGAACGTCGCGCCCACCGAGAACAGCCGCTCGACCTCCGGCACCCGCTTCTTGTCGACCAAAAACAGGATGACGTGATCGTCCGCTTCGATCACGGTGTCGTGGTGGCAGATGATCACGCCGTCGCCGCGGGCGATGGCGCCGATGGTGGTCCCCGGCGGCAGGCGGATTTCCTCGACGCGCCGGCCCACCACCTTCGAGGTTTTATAGTCGCCGTGGGCGATGGCTTCGATGGCCTCGGCCGCGCCGCGCCGCAAGGAGTGGACCTTGGCCACGTCGCCGCGCCGGACGTGGGTGAGCAGGCTGCCGATGGTCGCCTGCTGCGGCGAGATGGCGACATCGATGATGCCCGAGGACTCGACCAGATCCACGTAGGACACCAGGTTGATCAGGGCCATCACCTTGCGCGCGCCCATCCGCTTGGCCTGCATCGCCGACAGGATGTTGGCCTCGTCGTCGTTGGTGACGGCGCAGTACACGTCGACCTGCTCGATGTTCTCCTGCCGCAACAGGTTCTCGTCGGCGGCATCGCCCTGCAACACGATGGCCCGGCTCAACTGTTCGGACAGCCGCTTGCTGGTTTCGGGATTCCGCTCGATGATCTTGACCTGAAAGCGCTCCTCCAGCCCTTGGGCCAGCCGTGCGCCGATGTGGCCGCCGCCGGCGATGATGATGCGCTTGACCATCCGGTCCAGCTTGCGCAACTCGGCGACGATGGCGCGGGTGTTCTTGCGGGCGGCGATCAAAAAGACTTCGTCGTCGGCCTCGATCACGGTGTTGCCTTCCGGGATGATCGGGCTGCCCTGGCGGAAAATGGCCGCCACCCGGGTGTCGATGCCGGGCATCCGCTCCGGCAGGGTGCGCAGCGCCTGCCCCACCAGGGTGCTGCCCTCGTAAGCCTTGACGCCCACCAGCCGCACTTGGCCTTCGGCGAAATCCAGCACTTGCAGCGCGCCGGGATGCTCGATGATGCGCTGGATGTAATCGGTCACCAGTTGCTCGGGACTGATCAGCACATCGACCGGCAAGGCTTCGTCCTTGAACAGGTGCTCGCGATAGGCGATGTAGCTGCCGGCCCGGACTCGCGCGATCTTGGTCGGCGTGTTGAACAGGGTGTGGGCGATCTGGCAGGCGATCATGTTGACTTCGTCGCTGTCGGTCAGCGCGATCAGCATGTCGGCGTCGGCGATGCCCGCCTGTTCGAGCACGGTCGGATAGGAGGCGTGGCCGGGGACGGTGCGGATATCCAGCCGGTCTTGCAGGGCCTGCAACCGTTCGGCGCTGGCGTCCACCACGGTGACATCGTTGGCTTCGCTGGCCAGGATGTGCGCCACCGAACCGCCCACCTGGCCGGCGCCGAGAATGACGATTTTCACGGGCTCTCCTTAAAAACTCCTCTCTCCCCGTGGGAGAGGGGTTAGGGGTGAGGGTGCTTTTTCAATCGGTTGGCTCGCTAGAGGCCGCGCCAAAGCGCCTCGTTATTCGTCGAGGGCTTTCTTGGGGTCGATCCCCAAGGCGCGCAGCTTGCGGTAGAGGTTGGTGCGTTCCATGCCGACCCGTTCGGCCAGCCGCGCCACGTTGCCCTCGCACTCGCGAAACTGCTGCATCAGATAGGTGCGCTCGAACTGTTCCCGAGCCTCCCGCAGCGGCAGGTTCAGGGGAATGCTGCCGACGTCCTGGGATTTGGCGGCGGTGATGCCGCGCACGGCCGCGTCCACCTCTTCGAGGGCGATATCCTCGTCGCCGCCCAGGATCAGCAGCCGTTGCACCAGATTCTTGAGTTCGCGGATGTTGCCGGGCCAACTGTAGTTGCGCAGCCGGTTTTGGGCGGCCAGGGTGAAATGGCGATAGGTCAAGCCTTCCTGATCGACGAAATAGCCGATGTAGTAGTTCAGCAGTTCCGGCACGTCCTCGATGTGGTCGCGCAGCGGGGGCAGTTTGATCGGGACCACGTTGAGCTGATAGTACAGGTCCTCGCGAAAGTGGCCGAGCGCCACTTCCTGCTCCAGATCGCGGTGGGTGGCGGCCACCACCCGCACGTTCACCCGGACCGGCTCCTTGCCGCCGATCCGCAGAAAGGCGCCGTTCTCCAGGGCGCTGGCCAGCTTGGCTTGCGCTTCGAGGTCCATGTCGGCCAGCTCGTCCAGGAACAGGGTGCCGCCGCTGGCCTGTTCCAGCCGGCCGTAATGGACGCGGTCGCCCTGCTCGGAGCCGAACAGCTCCAGGCTGGCGTTTTCGCGGGCGATGGAGCCGACCCCCACATCCACGAAGGGGCCGCCGCGCCGCTGGCTGTGGGCGTGCAGGAAGCGGGCGTAGACCTCCTTGCCGGTGCCGGGCTCGCCGAAGATCAGCACCGGCGCGTCGTGCTGGGCGATCCGCAACACCTGGGCCCGCAAGCGCTGGACGACCTCGCTGCGGCCGACCGGTTCGGTCACGATGCGCTGCTGGCGGCGCAGGTTCTGGTTTTCCCGCGCCAGCCGGTCGGCATTCAGCGCCCGCTCCACGGTCAGCAGCAGCTTGGCCATGGACAGCGGCTTTTCGATGAAATCGTAGGCGCCCAGCCGGGTCGCTTCCACGGCGGTCTCGACCGTGCCGTGCCCGGACATCATGATAACCGGGCACGGCAGGTGATCGCCCTCGCTCCACTCCTTGAGCAGGGTGATGCCGTCGGTGTCGGGCATCCAGATGTCGAGCAGAATCAAGTCGGGCCGCTGGGCGCGGCGCGCCTCGCGGGCGGCGGCGGCGTTCTCGGCAATCGAGACGAGATAGCCTTCGTCCTCCAGAATTTCCTTGACCAGGTCGCGAATGTCGGGCTCGTCATCGACGACCAGAATATAAGACGCGCTCATCCGGCGGCCTCCTTATCGGTATTGAGCGGCATGGCGGGAAGGGTGGGCGGAGTTGAGGTCTCCGCGCCGTCGTGGAAGATCGGCAATCGGATCACCACCCGGGCGCCGCCATCCGCTGGTGTTTCCAATTGAATCCAACCGTCATGCTCTTCGACGATTTTTTTGACGATCGCCAATCCTAGCCCGGTTCCCTTGGGTTTGGTAGTCACGTAGGGCTCGAAGGCGCTGGAGAGGACGTTTTCCGGGAATCCCGGCCCGTTGTCGCGCACGCTCAGCTCGACGCAGTCGGCTCCGGCCAGGTGCTCGCGGCGGGTGCCGATCCACAGGGCCGAACCGTGGCCGTCGCGGATCGCCTCGATGGCGTTCTTGACCAGATTGTGCAGCAACTGCCGCAGTCGGCCCTTGTCGCCGTTGACGCGCAAGGTTTCCTGGGTCAAGTCCAGCTTGATTTCCACGTTGGCGGGATAGTCGCGATACAGGTAGAGCACCTCGGTCATGAACTCGTTCAGCTCCAGCGGGGCCAGTTGCAGGCGCGGCGGACGCGCGTACTCGCTGAAGGCGTCCACCATCTCCTTCATCGCTTGCACCTGCTGGATGATGGTGTGGGTGCCGCGCTCCAGTATCTTGCCCTGCTCCTCGTCGAGCTGTTTGAGATATTTGTGGCGAATCCGTTCGGCGGCCAACTGGATCGGGGTCAGCGGGTTTTCGCTCTCGTGCGCCAGCCGGCGCGCCACTTCGGCCCAGGCGGCTTCGCGCTCGACCCGCACCAGGTTGGTGATGTCGTCGAAGACGATGACGTGGCCGCCGCGCAGCCCGACCGCGTCCGGCAAGGAACTGCCCCGGCACATCAAAATGCGCCGGCCGGCGGCGCCGAACCAGGCGATTTCCTGGCGCCAGTCGCCGGTCGCGGACAGGTGCGGACCGATGGCGCCGATAAAGTCTCGCAGCATCGGTTGGGCGACCGCGATCCACTGGCTGTCGGCGCCGAGATAATCCTGCAAATTCACCCCCAGAATCTGGCTGGCCGCCGCGTTGCAGGTTTGCAGGCGACCGCCCTGATCGACGGTCAAAACCCCCGACGACAGCCGCGCCAACACCGTTTCCAGGTAGGCGCGCTGGCTTTCGACCAGTCCCTGGCTGCGCTGGGCGGCGTCGCGCGCCTGGGCCAGGTTGCGGGTCATCTGGTTGAAGGATTCCACCAAAAAGCCCAGCTCGTCGCTGCCCGCGCCGGCCAGTTGCTTGTTGAACTGGCCGGCGGCGACCGCCTGGGTGCCGTCGGCCAGCTCTCGCAGCGGCCGCACCAGCCGGCGCGCGGTGTAGAACGCGGCCCAGAACGCCGCCAGCACCGCCAGTAACAGCACCAGCGACAGAGTCACGGTAAAGCTGGCCTTGAGCGGCGCCCGCAGAAAGATCAGCTCTCGATAGCTCTCGAAGGCCGCCTGCACCGCGTCGGCCAACAGGCTCAGCCGATCGGTGACCGGAAACAGCGCCTGCAACTGCCGTTCCTCGTTGGCGAGGGAAGCGGCCGGCACCACGGCGCGGATGTGAAAGCCGGCGTCGCGAATCGGCTCCAGGCCGATGTAGTTGCGGCCTTGCCGGACTTGCAGCAGGACGGTTTCCGGCGGCGGGTCGGGCAGAATGGCCGCCGGGTCCACCGTCGCGGTGGCGATGATGCGACCGCCCTGGCCGAACAGGGTCAACTCGGACGCCTCGCCGATGTCCAGCAGCTCGTCCAGCCGCCGGCCCGCCTGCTCGCCGTCGCTCTCGGCCACGGTCTCGGCCATCCGCCCGGTTTGCTTGAGCACCTCGCGCATCCGCAGATCGAGGGCGGTCCGGCTGAGTTCCAGCGCGTCTTCCAGGCCGCGATCCACTTGGACGTTGAACCAGCTATCGATGCCCCGTTGCAGGAAATGCAGCGAAAATCCGTACACCAGCGCCACCGGCGTGATGGCCAGCACCGCGAAAATGCCCGCCAGCCGCAGGGTCAGGCGGGAGCCGGGTATCCGGTGGCGATACAGCCGCACCAGTCCGATCAGATTGTACAGAATCAGGAGGGTCAGGGCGCCCAGCCCGATGGCGCTGACCAGCAGCAGCCAGGAATACATCTGCCCGAACTTGGCCGAGTTGGTGGTGGCGCGGCCCATCAGCACCAGGATGACCAGCAGCAGACCGAGCAGCAGCAGCGCCGGCGCCAAGCCTTGGCCGCTGGCGAGCCGGCGGATCAGAGCGGCCATGTGCGCCACTCGCTGGCCAGCCGCCAATCGTCCGAGAGATAGGCGAACAGGCGCAATGGGGCCGGCAGGGATTCGATGTCGAGCCACGCCCGCAGAGCGCCTTCGTAGCGTTCGTTCGGCGCCAGCAAGCCTTTGTCGAGGAAAGGAAAGTCGTTGATCTGACCCATGAATTGCAGGGCGGCGGTCCGGCTGGGGAAGCCGCGGCGCTCGCCGCTGTTGAGGTTGCTCACCAGATATTGCCGGCTGAGGGTGTGATATTCCAGCCGGAAGCGCTGGGTCAGGGCATAGACCGTTTCGTCCCAGACCCAGGCGCGGCGGCGGCGAACCTCCATTTCCAGTTCGACCGTCAGCGGCACGCCGTTTTGCAGCGCCTCCAGCGCCGGGTTGCTGAAATGATATTCGATCCGGGCATTGAGCCGGTAAACTCCGCCCTCCAGCTTGGTGGAGGCGGCGATCACTTCAAAGCCGGTCGCCCGGCAGACAGTGGAGGCGCCCAGCAGCCCCCACAGCAGCACCAGCCAGCCGGCGACGCGCCAGAGAGCCGATATCGGGATGTTGGCGGCCACCCTCAGGCTCCCGAAATCTCGGCCGGCTTGGACAGGCCGGCATAATAGAAACCGTCCATGCCGGTCTCGCCGGGCAGAATCTGACGGCCCCGCGCGACCGCTCGGCCCCAGTCCGCCAGGATCGGCCGTTCGCTGGCATCGGGGTGGCTGGCGAGAAAAGCGGTGATCACTTGGTCGTTTTCCTGCCGCAACACCGAGCAGGTCGCGTACAGCAAGCGGCCGCCCGGCCGCAGCAGCGGCCACAAGCCGGCCAGGATCGCCTCCTGTTGCTGGGCCAGCGCGGCGATGTCGCTTTCCCGGCGCAGCAGCTTGATATCGGGATGGCGGCGGATCACCCCGGTGGCCGAGCAGGGCGCATCCACCAGAATCCGGTCGTAGGGGACGCCGTCCCACCAGTCGGCCGGGCGGCGGGCATCGCCCGCCACCAAACGGGCGGTCAGCCCCAGCCGACGCAAGTTGTCCTGCACCTGCTCCAGCCGGCCGGCGTCTCGGTCGCGGGCGGTCAAATCGAGGCTGGGCTCCCATTCCAGCCGGTGGCCGGTCGTGCGGCCAGGCGCCGCGCAGGCGTCCAGCACCCGCTGCTCCGGTCGCGCGTCCAGCAACGGCGCCGCCAGTTGGGCGGCGGCGTCCTGCACCGAGACCCAACCCTCGGCGAAGCCCGGCAGCGCCGCCACGTCGGCCGGTTCGGCCAGGATCAGCGCCGAAGCCGCGCCCGGCACCGGCTCGGCGGCACGGGCCGCTTCCGCCAGCCTTTGCCGATAATCCGCGCCATCGCCATGGCGGGGGTTGACCCGCAGGACGAACGGCGGGCGGGCGTTGTTGGCGGCGACGATGGCGGGCCAGTCGTCGGGCCAATCCTGGCGCAACCGATCCAGCAGCCAGCGCGGATGCGCGGTCCGGGCTACCGGATCGGCGTCTAAAGCCGCCGCCAATTCCGCGCGGCGGCGCAGGGCGGTCCGCAGCACCGCGTTGGCCAGACCCGCCGCCCACGGTTTTCGCAACTGGCGGGCGGCGGCAACGGTTTCGGCGACGGCGGCGTGCTCGGGAATTCGCAAGTGCCACAATTGGTAGAGGCCGATCAGCAGCAGCGCGCGAACGGCGTGCTCGGTCGCCGCCAGCGGTCGCGCCAGCAGCCGGTCGAGCAGCGCTTGCAATTGGGGGTGCCAGCGGCAAGCGCCGTGGCAGAGTTCTTGGAGCAAACCGCGATCGCGCGGATCGGTTTGGCTCAGGGCGGGCAGCAACGCCGCCGCCAGCGACCGGCCCTCGCCCAGAACCTGCCCCAGCGCGCGAGCCGCGACGGCGCGGACGTTCATGCCGCGCCCAGCCGCCGGCCGGTCAGACGGCGGGCGGCCAGAAACGCTGCGACCGGCATCGGTCGCCCGCCCGGCAGTTGGACCTCGGTCAGGCGCAGCACGCCGGCCCCGGAGGCGACGACGATGCCGGCCGATCCCTCGCGCAGCACGGTTCCCGGAGGAGCGGTGGTCGATTCCTCGTCGGCCCACGCCCGCCAGACGCGCAAGGTTTGGCCGTCGGTTTGGGTTTGGGCGACGGGGTACGGATTGAACGCCAGCACGCGGCGTTCCAGCTCCGGGGCCGGCCGGGACCAATCCAGCTCGGCCTCGGCTTTTTCCAGCTTGGGCGCGTAGGTGGCTCGGGCGTCGTCCTGGGGTTCCGGGGTCAGGGCGCCGGCCAACAGCGCGGGCAGGGTCGCCCGCAAGGTTTCCGCGCCCAGCATCGCGAGCCGGTCGTGCAGTTCGCCGCCGGTGGTCCCGCGCGGAATCGGGCAGGACGCGCGGGCATAAACCGGCCCGGTGTCCAGACCGGCTTCCATCCGCATGAGGCAGACGCCGGTTTCGGCGTCCCCGGCCAAGATGGCGCGCTGGATCGGCGCCGCGCCGCGCCAGCGCGGCAGCAGCGAGGCGTGCACGTTGACGCAGCCCAGCCGGGGAATCGCCAGCACCGCCGGCGGCAGGATCAGGCCGTAGGCGGCCACCACCAGCAAATCCGGCGCCAGGGCAGCCAGTTCGGCTTGGACGGCCGGATCGCGCAAGCCGGTCGGCTGGCGGACGGGTATCCCCGCGGCCAGCGCCTGGATTTTCACCGGGCTGGGGCGCGATTGGCGGCCGCGACCGGCCGGCCGGTCGGGCCGAGTGTAGGCCGCGACCAGCGACCGAGGGCCGGACTCCAAGAGAACCCGCAAGCTCGGAACCGCGAATTCGGGGGTGCCCGCGAAGATCAGGCGCGGCGGGGTGGTCGTCATGCGCGATCGGATCGGGCGGTCGGCGGGGGGGGCGGGGCGGGCGCGGGGCTGGATGGGGCCATGCTCAGGGCGCGCGCGTTTCGAGACGGGCCTGCTTCTCCAACTTCTTGCGGATGCGGTCGCGCTTGAGCGCCGACAGGTAATCCACGAACAATTTGCCGTCGAGGTGATCGATCTCGTGCTGGACGCACACCGCCAGCAAACCGCTGGCGTCCAGCTCGAACGGCTCGCCGTCGAGGTCCAGCGCGCTGACCCGCACCCGGGCGGCCCGCTGGACCGCCTCGTAGAAGCCGGGGACCGACAGACAGCCTTCCTCGGATTCGCTTTCGCCTTCCCGTTCGAGCAGGGTGGGATTGATGAAGACC
>RRZU012692495.1_pt1 | contig 13236 bp, 14 predicted proteins | sample 2165561 | NCBI WGS metagenome assembly RRZU01 (sample SAMN10456909, study PRJNA506462) | wastewater metagenome | isolation source: wastewater sludge | place: USA: Moscow, Idaho
GCTCAGCCGGCGCTCGGTGGCGCCTCTTCGAACGGACTCACCACCCGGAGCCCGTCGAGGTCCTGGCCGTGTTGGAGGTCCTCGGTGAGGAGGGTGTCGCACCCCGCGGCCTTGGCCGCGGCGACGACGAGGGCGTCCCAGAAGTGGAACCCGTAACGGTCCTCGATCTCCCACGCCGCACCGATCAGGTCTTCGTCGATCCCGACCGGCCGCCAGGCGGCGAGTTCGGCGATCTCGGCCCGAGCCGCATCCTCGGCCATCGGCTGCCGCACCTTGCGGGTGACGGTGACGTAGAACTCGTTCAGCACGTGGATACCGGTCCGACCGTCACCGGTGTTCCAGAGGTACTCGAGCCAGCCCTGGGCGACGGGTTGCTTCTGCGGCTCGAGATCGTCTCGCGCGTACACGAGCACGTTCGTGTCGACGAAGGTGATCATCGCTCGTACAGCTCTTCCCGGTGGGGATAGCGGTCGCCCTTCTTCCCCAGCGGCACCGGCTTCCTGGACAGGTACGAGCGTTTGGCCCGCTCGTACTCGGTGCGCTCGTGCATGTGGGCGCGGAGCATCGCGCCGACGAGCTTGGAGACGCTGGTGTCGTTGCGGGCGGCCTCGATCCGGGCCCACCGCGCCGTCTCGTCGTCGAGGGTGATGGTGACATTGCGCACGAAGTCAGTGTAGCACGAGAATCGTGTAGACTTCGGCTGCTGCTCCACCTTCGGGGGTCGCCTCCTCGAGGCGAGCGGCCCGTTCGGGGGACCTCCTTCGTGGTGCAGGAGCGGGTTCGCCGTCATACTGGATCGATGTGCTCCCCCGAACCCGTCGATCCGGTACGGGCGCGGGTGAGTGCCGAGGATCGCCGCCGCTTCGAGCGGCAGGTGGCGGCCCTGCGAACGATCGAGAACGACGACGAGGGCACCCCGGAGTGGCGTGCAGGAGTCGTCGAGTACATCGACGCCGAGCGGGCCAAGCGGGGCACGCCGCCCCTCAAGACCGAAGACGAGTTCCACCACCGTGCCCGCGAGCTGGGACTCACTCGATAGGTTCCGGGCCCGGTTCCGCGACCTCGGCCTGGATCCCGTGGTGATCGGCGCCTTCGCCGCGCTGCAGTACCGGTTGACCCAGCGCGAGACCACCGACATCGACTTCCTCGTCGCTCGACTGCTCGACGTGGTCGAGGTGATGGAGGCCGACGGCTACTCGGTCACGGCGATGGCGGAACCTGGCGAAGAGCCGTACGTGGTGTACATCCGGGGCGCCGACGTCAGCGTCGACCTCCTCGTCGCCGAGACCGACTATCAGCGCGAAGCCATGCGGCGGGCCGTCGACGGTGTGCTCACCGTGGAGGATGTGATCGTGCACAAGCTCATCGCCTGGCGACCTCGCGATCGTGATGACATCGCCTCGATCCTCGCCGCCGGCCACGAGCTGGACGCCTCCTACATCGAGCGCTGGGCTGCGTCCTGGGAGGTGGCCGAGCGCTGGTCCGAGGCCCGCTCCTGGGTGCCCTGATCCCGGCCGCCAGGGCGAGAACAGCCCCGCAGTGCTTCGTGTACCCCGAAGTTGACAATAGGGCACTCAGGTTTGTACACTGCTCCTCACGCAGAGTCTCGAACTGCCGAAGATCTCGTAAGCAACCCCACCCCCACACCCAGCAACAGGAGTGACCTCAATGCCCAAGGCCGTCGGAATCGACCTCGGAACCACCAACTCGGTCGTCAGCGTCCTCGAGGCCGGCGAGCCGGTCGTCATCCCCAACGCAGAAGGGTCCCGCACGACGCCTTCGGTCGTTGCCTTCGCCAAGAACGGCGAGGTCCTCGTGGGTGAGGTGGCCAAGCGCCAGGCCATCACCAACCCCGACCGCACCATCCGGTCGGTCAAGCGCCACATGGGCACCAGCTGGAAGATCGACATCGACGGCAAGGGCTACGCCGCCCAGGAGATCTCCGCCCGCATCCTCCAGAAGTTGAAGGCCGACGCCGAGGCGTACCTGGGCGACAGCGTCACCCAGGCCGTCATCACCGTCCCCGCCTACTTCGACGACGCCCAGCGCACCGCCACCAAGGAGGCGGGCGCGGTCGCCGGCCTCGAGGTGCTGCGCATCATCAACGAGCCCACCGCCGCGGCCCTCGCCTACGGCCTCGACAAGGAGGGCGAGGAGCAGACCATCCTCGTGTTCGACCTCGGCGGCGGCACCTTCGACGTGTCCGTGCTGGAGATCGGCGACGGCGTGTTCGAGGTGAAGGCCACCCACGGCGACACCAACCTCGGTGGCGACGACTGGGACCAGCGCGTGATCGACTGGCTCACCGAGTCGTTCAAGGGCGACCACGGCGTCGACCTGTCCAAGGACAACATGGCCATCCAGCGCCTCAAGGAGGCCGCCGAGAAGGCCAAGATCGAGCTGTCCTCGGTCCAGCAGACGCAGATCAACCTGCCCTTCATCACCGCCACCGACGCCGGCCCGCTGCACCTCGACTACGCCCTCAGCCGCGCCAAGTTCCAGGAGCTCACCGCCGACCTGCTCGAGCGGGTGCGCAGCCCCTTCGACCAGGCCATCAAGGACGCCGGCCTGTCGAAGGACCAGATCGACCACGTCATCCTGGTGGGCGGCTCCACCCGCATGCCCGCCGTCGCCGAGCTGGTCTCGTCGTTCACCGGCAAGGAGCCGAACAAGGGGGTCAACCCCGACGAGGTGGTCGCCGTGGGCGCCGCAGTCCAGGCCGGCGTGTTGAAGGGCGACGTGAAGGACATCTTGCTCCTCGACGTCACGCCGCTCTCGCTCGGCATCGAGACCAAGGGCGGGGTCATGACCCGCCTCATCGAGCGCAACACCACCATCCCCACCCGCCGCACCGAGGTGTTCACCACCGCGGACGACATGCAGCCGTCGGTCGAGATCCACGTGCTCCAGGGCGAGCGCGAGATGGCGCAGTACAACAAGACGCTCGGCAAGTTCCAGCTCGTCGACCTGCCGCCCGCCCCCCGTGGCGTGCCCCAGATCGAGGTCACCTTCGACATCGACGCCAACGGCATCGTGCACGTGGCCGCCAAGGACCGGGCCACGTCCAAGGAGCAGTCGATGACCATCACCGGTCAGTCGTCGCTCGACAAGAACACCATCGAGCAGATGGTGAAGGACGCCGAGGCCCACGCCGAGGAGGACCGCCGCAAGAAGGAGGAGGCCGAGGTCCGAAACAACGCCGACAGCCTCGTCTACCAGACCGAGAAGCTGCTCCGTGAGCAGGGCGAGAAGATCAGCGGCGACGAGAAGGACAAGGTCAGCTCGGCCCTCGACGACCTCAAGGGGGCCCTCAACGGCACCGACATCGAGGCCATCAAGTCCGCCACCGAGGCGCTCATGACCGCCAGCCAGAGCTTCGCCCAGCAGCTCTACGAGCAGGCGGCCGCCGAGCAGGCCGCCACGGGCGAGTCATCGGCGGCCGACCCCACCGCGGCGGACGACGACGTGGTGGACGCCGAGATCGTCGACGACGAGGACCAGTGAGCCCCGCCGCTCCGGCGAGAAGAGGCGTGTGAGCATGGCGAAGGACAAGGACAAGGGGCACAAGGACGCCGAAGGCGCCGAGGGCGACGAGCCCAAGGGCGTGTTCGACGACCTGCCCTGGGCCGAGGAGCCGCCCTCGGTGCAGCGACGGCCGCCGGGCATGGGCGCGCCGTCGCGGGCCGGGCACGAGGCCACCTCGGTCGACGAAGGCCGCGACGATCCCGACGACGGGGGCGAGGGGTACTCGGGCCCAGAGCGACGCAATGCCGACGAAGGCGAGGCCGAGCTCAGCGAGGACGCGCTGGCCGAGGCCGCCCTGCTCGTCCAGAACGACTTCCTCGCCCTCGAGCGCGAGCGAGACGACTACCTCGACCAGCTGCGTCGCGTGCAGGCGGACTTCGAGAACTACCGCAAGCGGGTCATCGGCCAGCAGGCCGACGTCGTGGAGCGCGCGGCCGAGTCGCTGGTGCAGCAGCTCCTGCCCGTGCTCGACGCCTGCGACGCTGCCGTCCAGCACGGCGCCGAGGACGTCGTCCCCGTGCAGAACCAGCTCGTCGACACCCTCACCAAGCTCGGTCTGGAGCGCCTCGATCCCGAGGGTGCGGCGTTCGACCCCAACTTCCACGAGGCCGTGATGCACGAGCCCGGCGAGGGCGGCGACGACGGCCCCCTGGTGGCCGAGGTCATGCGCACGGGCTACTCCTGGAAGGGCCGCGTCCTGCGACCGGCCATGGTCAAGGTCAAGGGCTAGCGCCATGGCGCCCCAGCGCGAGTGGTTCGAGAAGGACTACTACAAGGTCCTCGGCGTCTCCGAGTCGGCGTCCCAGAAGGACGTCACCAAGGCGTACCGCAAGCTGGCGCGTGAGCTGCACCCGGACACCAACAAGGATCCCGATGCCGAGGAGCGCTTCAAGGAGGTCTCCGCCGCCTACGACGTCATCGGCGACGCCGACAAGCGCAAGGAGTACGACGAGGTCCGTCGTCTCGGGCCCATGGGCGGTGGCTTCGGCGGCCCCGGCGGTGGCTTCGGCGGTCCCGGAGGGGCCACCTTCACCACCGATGACCTGGGCGACGTGGGCAACCTCGGCGACCTGCTCGGCGGCCTCTTCGGTCGTGGGGGCCGGCGGGGCGGCGGCGCACCACGCGGGCCCGGCCCCCAGCGCGGCGACGACCTCGAGGCCGAGCTGCACCTCGCCTTCGACGAGGCCGTGCGCGGCGTCACCACGGCGGTGAACCTCACCAGCGACGCCCCCTGCCACACCTGTCACGGCTCGGGCGCCGCCCCTGGGTCCACCCCGGTCACCTGCACGCGCTGTGGTGGTCGCGGGGTGCTCGACGAGAACCAGGGCATGTTCAGCTTCAGCCAGGCCTGCCCCCAGTGCGCCGGACGGGGCAGCGTCGTCGAGGACCCCTGCCCCACCTGCCGCGGCACGGGCGTCGAGCGCCGGCCGCGTGACGTGAAGATCCGTGTGCCCGCCGGCGTGCAGGACCGCCAGCGCATCCGACTCAAGGGGCGGGGTGGTCCGGGCCGCAACGGCGGCCCCGCCGGTGACCTCTACGTGGTCGTGCGCGTGCGCCCCCACGACTTCTTCGGGCGCACCGGCCGCGACCTCACCCTCACCGTGCCGGTCACCTTCGCCGAGGCCGCCCTCGGCGCGGACGTCACCGTCCCCACCCTCGAGGGCGAGCCGGTCAAGATCCGCCTCCCCGCCGGCACCCGCAACGGCCGCACCTTCCGGGTGAGGGGCCGAGGGGTCGCCACCAAGAAGGGCACCGGCGACCTCCTCGCCACCGTCGAAGTGGCGGTGCCCCAGAAGCTGTCGGCCGCCGAGCGCAAGGCCGTCGAGTCCCTGGCGGCCGCCGGCAGCGAGTCGCCCCGGGCCCATCTGGGGGTGAGCTGAGGTGGCCCCGGCCGGGCGTGGGTCGCGCGGGACGGACCGCACCGCCACCCAGGCGGTCTACGTCATCTCGGTGGCGGCCGAACTGGCCGGCGTCCACCCCCAGACCCTGCGCATCTACGAGCGCAAGGGCCTCGTCGACCCGGCCCGAACCGGCGGGGGCAGCCGGCGCTACTCCGACGAGGACATCGCCCTGCTGCGGCGCATCCAGGACCTCACCAACGAGGGCCTCAACCTCGAAGGCGTCCGCCAGGTGCTCGCCCTCGAGGCACAGGTGGATGAACTGCGGGCCCAGATCGACCTCTTGCGAGCCCAGGTCCACGAGGCGGTCAGCGAGACCCACCGCCAGTACCGTCGTGACCTCGTCCCGGTGAGCCAGGCGATCACGCTGTACCAGCGGCGCCGCCGCCCCTCGTCGTAGGGCGGATCGCCGTCGCCGGCCCTCCCGCGTTCGCGAGACTGGTGGCGTGACCGACGGCCCGACTCGACCCCTCGGCTCGTGGCCCCCGCCGCCCGGGGGCGGGACGGGGGCTGATCCCTTCAGCGGGGCGCCGCCACCCCCACCACCCGCGCCGCCGGATGCCGGTCCCTCGGAGGACGAGGCGGGGTGGGCCGCGCCGCCTCGCCCGTCGTCTGACGATCCGCCCGCGTCCGGCGGGACCTTCGCGCCACCGCCGGCACCGTTCCCGACCACGGGCTCGGGGTTCACGGGAGGGACGGGGAACCGTCGGCGCAAGGCGTCGTGGCTGGGAGGGGTCGCCGCTCTCGTGGTCTTCGGGTCCCGCTTCCTTTTCGCCAACGCCGACGACCCGTCGTCCTCCTCGTCGAACTTCCAGGTGCCGGCTCGACCCGAGGGCCGCCCGGTGGCGGCCACCCCGCTCACGGGCCAACAGATCTGCGACCTCCTGACGCCGGCCGACCTCCGGGCGGTGTACGACCGCCGCTTCGAGCCCGGCACGCCGCTCGACGCCGACAGCGGCAGTGTGAGCGGTGAGCCGTCGGACTTCGCCACGGTGGGCGACGTCGGGGCCTGCAACTGGCACACCCGCGACGGCGAAGAGGTGCTGACCCTCAGCGTCTTGTCGGTGCCCTCGATCGGCGGCGACGCCAACCGCACCTTCGAGCTCCTCCGCCCCTCGAGCCCGACGCAGGGCTTCGACTCGAGCTCGGGCGTCGGTGACGAGGCCTTCTTCCTCATCGACAGCTTCGGGACGACGAGCGGCTACAGCGACACCATGACCGTCCGTTCGGGTGGCGTCGTCCTGACCTTCAACGTGTCCGCCGCAACCGAGCCCGAGGGCGGCCTGGACCTGCTCGCCGAGGTCGCCGGCACCGCGGTCGACAACCTGCCCGCCGATCCCTGACCGATCCCGCTCAGGTGCCGAGAGCGGCGACCTGCGCGGGGTCATGGTGGCGGCGCACGGGGGTGGCGTACGCTCGCGCCGTGGTGAACGGGCCGTTCTCGCCGACGCACTCGGTACCGTCCGACGGGGCGCCCACGTGGCCCACGCCGGACCCGAACCGCCCGGCCGAGGGTCGCCTGGACCCCGGCCTGCCCGTCGAGGTCGTCGCGTCCTCGGGTGCCTGGGTGCAGGTGCGGTGCAGCAACGACTGGGTGACCTGGGTGGACGGCCGAACGCTGCTTCCTCTGGCTGCCGCACCGGCGCCGTTCGTCCCATCGGCGCCGTTCGTGCCGGCGACCGCGCCCGTCGCGCCGGCGCCGTTCGCGCCCACCCACCAGATCCCTGCCGGCGGCCTCGAGGTGCGCGATCGGCCCGACCCTTCGGTCGCACCGTTGTCGTGGGCGTCCGAGGGTCAGGCCGTGCAGGTGGTGGGCGGGGGCGGCGGGTGGACGGAGGTCCGCTTCGACAACGGCTGGGACGGGTGGGTCGACGGCAGTCGCCTCGTCCCCTGGGGGACGTCGATCGGGGGTGCGGGTGGCTCGTCCGCCAACCCGGTGGCCGTCTGGATGCCCATCGGCGGGGCCGTGCTGGTGGTGCTCGGCGCCCTGCTGCCCTGGTTGTCGGTCATCGAGTCGGCCAACGCGTTCGACATCCCCCTCGCATTCCTGTTCGACAAGACCTCCACCTCCACGGCACCCGACATCGGCTGGTTCCTGCTTCCGGTCGTGGTCGTGCTGATCGCCCCTGTGCTGGGCGCCCCGTTGCCCCGACCCCTGCTCGGTGTGCTCGGCGCCTTGCCCATCGTGCTCGTCCTGCTCTTCCTGCGCCTCTACTCGTCGTTCCCGAGCCCTCGCCCCGACCTCGGCGCCGGCCTGTTCCTCACCCTCGTCGGCGGCGGCGTGATCGCCGCTGCCGCGGCGCTCCCCGGGAGGACCGCCCCGCGCTGAGCGTTCGGCGCCTGGGATCGACGGGTGCAGAAAGTTGATAACTCCATTATCAACTTTCCTGCCAGTCTGGATAGACTGGCACCATGGCCCTTGATCCGAACCGCTGGACCCTGAAGACCCAGGAAGCCTTCCAAGCCGCCGTGGAGTCGGCCCGCCAGCACAGCAATCCCGAGGTCACCCCCGACCACCTGCTGGTCGCCCTGTTGGGTCAGGCCGAGTCGGTCGTGCTCCCCATCCTCCAGAAGGTGGGCAAGAACCCGGTCTCGCTGCGCAACGAGGCCGACAACGCCATCGCCAAGCTGCCCAGCGCCTACGGCGGCGAGTCCCGCATGGCCAAGGCCCTGACCGACCTGATGGACCAGGCCGACGAGGCCCGGGTCGAGCTCACCGACGAGTACCTCTCCACCGAGCACCTGCTGTTGGCCATGGCCGACAAGGTGGGTGTCCCCCGTGAGGACCTGCTCGCCGCGCTCCGCGACGTGCGCGGCAGCCACCGGGTCACCAGCCAGAACCCCGAGGAGCAGTACCAGTCCCTCGAGAAGTACGGTCGCGACCTCACCGAGGCGGCCCGTGCCGGCAAGCTCGACCCCGTCATCGGCCGCGACGACGAGATCCGCCGCACCATCCAGGTGCTGTCGCGCCGCACCAAGAACAACCCGGTCCTCATCGGCGAGCCCGGTGTCGGCAAGACCGCCATCGTCGAGGGCCTCGCCCGCCGCATCGTCGAGGGCGACGTGCCGGAAGGCCTCAAGAACAAGCGCCTCATCAGCCTCGACCTGTCGTCGATGGTCGCCGGCGCCAAGTACCGCGGCGAGTTCGAGGACCGCCTCAAGGCCGTCTTGAAGGAGATCACCGACGCCGAGGGCGAGGTCATCACCTTCATCGACGAGCTCCACACCATCGTGGGCGCCGGCGCCGCCGAAGGCGCCATGGACGCCGGCAACATGATCAAGCCCATGCTCGCCCGCGGCGAGCTGCGCATGATCGGCGCCACCACCCTCGACGAGTTCCGCAAGCACATCGAGAAGGACGCCGCCCTCGAGCGCCGCTTCCAGCAGGTCTTCGTGGGCGAGCCCTCGGTCGAGGACACCATCGCCATCCTGCGCGGCCTGAAGGAGCGCTACGAGGTGCACCACGGCGTGCGCATCCAGGACGCCGCCCTCGTCGCCGCCGCGGTCCTGTCCGACCGGTACCTCACCGGCCGCTTCATGCCCGACAAGGCCATCGACCTCGTCGACGAGTCGGCCTCCAAGCTGCGCATCGAGATCGACTCGATGCCCACCGAGATCGACGTGGTCGAGCGTCGCATCCGCCAGCTCGAGATCGAGCGGGTGGCGCTGGCCAAGGAGACCGACGCCGCCTCGAAGGAGCGCCTCGACGCCCTCGACGAGGAACTGGCCAACCTCACCGAGCAGAAGTCGTCGATGGTGGCCCACTGGCAGGGAGAGAAGGACGCCATCGCCCAGATCCGTGAGCTGAAGGAGCAGCTCGAGTCGCTCCGCGAGGCGTCCGAGCGCGAGGGCGACCTCGAGAAGGCCGCCGAGATCCGCTACGGCCAGATCCCCGAGCTCGACCGCCGGGTGGCCGACGCCACCAAGCACCTCGACGAGCTCCAGGCGACGCAGAAGATGCTGAAGGAGGAGGTCGACGAGGAGGACATCGCCGAGGTCGTGGCCAAGTGGACGGGCGTGCCCGTCTCGCGCCTCATGGAGGGCGAGATGGCCAAGCTGCTGCGCCTCGAGTCCGTGCTGCACGAGCGGGTCATCGGCCAGGACGAGGCCGTCACCGCCGTGGCCAACGCCATCCGCCGCAGCCGGGCCGGCCTGTCCGACCCCAACCGCCCCATCGGCTCGTTCCTGTTCCTCGGCCCCACGGGCGTGGGCAAGACCGAGCTGGCCCGATCGCTGGCCGACTTCCTCTTCGACGACGAGCGGGCCATGGTCCGCATCGACATGGGCGAGTACCAGGAGAAGCACACGGTCAGCCGCCTCATCGGTGCCCCTCCCGGCTACGTCGGCTACGACGAGGGCGGCCAGCTCACCGAGGTCGTGCGCCGGCGCCCGTACTCGGTGGTGCTGCTCGACGAGATCGAGAAGGCCCATCCGGACGTGTTCAACGTCCTGCTCCAGGTGCTCGACGACGGCCGCCTGACCGACGGCCAGGGCCGCACGGTCGACTTCACCAACACCGTGCTGGTCATGACGTCGAACCTGCCCGGCGACCCCCGGGACTTCTTCAAGCCCGAGTTCGTCAACCGGGTCGACGACATCATCCGCTTCCGGTCCCTCACCGAGGAGGACCTGGCTTCGATCGTGCGCATCCAGCTCGACATCCTGCGCCGGCGCCTCGATGCCCGCCGCATCACCCTCGACGTGACGCCGGCGGCCGAGGCCCTGCTGGCCAAGGAGGGCTTCGACCCGGCCTTCGGCGCCCGGCCCCTCAAGCGGGTCATCCAGCGTGAGATCGGCGACCGCCTGGCCCTGGCGCTGCTCGACGGCAAGTACGCCGAAGGCGACACCGTCGTGGTCGACGCCGAGGCCGGCGGCGTGGACGACGAGGGTCAGCCCCTCGCCGGCGCCATCGTCCTGCGCTGACCCGGGTTCGACCCTCGACGACCCCGTTCTCGAGGCAATACCCCCCGGAATCCGGGGGCTATTGCCTCGAGTTCGCGGGCTCGGCGCCGTCGTCCTGCACTGAACCGGCGTTCGGGCCGCCCCGTGTCGGCGTCCCGGAGGCCGGGTCGGTCGGCCCTGCGGAGACCGTCACACCCCTTCGCCATCATCGAGGCATGACCTTCCGTCGAGGGCGTTCTCGCCCACCTGCTTCGGTATGACCCGGTTATACTCACCCGTCGTGAAGGTCGCGATCTCGATCCCCGACGAGCTCTTCGCCGCCGGCGATCTCCTCGCCGCACGTCGGGGGATCTCGCGGAGCGAGCTGTACGCCATCGCCCTGGCGCACGAGCTCGCCGGAGCGGACGACGGCGACGTCACGGCGGCGCTCGACGCCGTCTACGCCGGATCGTCCAGCGCGCTCGACGTCGACCTCGCCGACTCGCAGCGCTCCCTGCTCGCCCGCGAGCCGTGATCCACCGCGGGGAGCTCTGGTGGGCCGACCTCGGCCCGCCGCGGGGCTCGGCGCCGGCCCGCCGGCGCCCGGTCCTCGTCGTCTCGGCCGACGCCTGGAACCGGAGTCGGATCGACACCGTCACCTGTGTGGCGGTGACGACCAACCTGCGCCTGGCCGAGGCCCCCGGCAACGTGCTGTTGCCCGAAGGCGCCGGTGGTCTCGACGAGGACTCGGTCGCGAACGTCTCGCAGGTGGTGACGCTCGACAAGTCCTGGCTCACCGAGCGAATCGGCACCCTCGACCACCCGTTGGCCAGCCGGGTCGATGACGGCCTCCGCCGCGCCCTCGACCTGCGCTGACCTCTCCTTCCGCCGTGACGGTGACCGGTCTAGCGTCGGTCGCGATGGAGACCTTGCCGGCGTCGGTGTACCGGGACCCCGACGTGTACGCCGCCGAGCGGCGGGCGGTGTTCGGGCGGGAGTGGCTGGTGTTCGCCCGGGGCGACGAGGTGCCGGGGCCGGGGACGAGCGTGGCGAAGTCGATCGCCGGCTACCCGGTGGTGGTCGTACGCGACCTCGACGGCACGCTGCGGGGCTTCCACAACGTCTGCCGGCACCGGGCGGCCCAGGTGGCGAAGGACGGGAGCCACCCCTGCAAGGGCGGGTTGGTCTGCGGCTACCACGGGTGGAGCTACGAGCTCGACGGCTCGCTGCGCCGGGCGCGCGACTTCGGCGATGAGGCCCTCGACCCTGGCGAGTGGGGCCTGCATCCGGTGCAGGTGGGGGAGTGGTGTGGGCTCGTCTGGGTGAACCTGTCGTCGGACGCGCCGGCACTGCTCGACGACCTCGGTGGCTTCACGGCCGAGGCCGACGGCTTTCCCGTCGCCGAGTACCGCTTCAGCCACGAGGTGGTCCACGACCTCGCCTGCAACTGGAAGACCTACTGCGACAACTACCTCGAGGGGTACCACGTCCCGTTCCTGCACCCTGAGCTGAACCGTGAGCTGGACATGGCGACCTACCGGGTCGAGGTGCGCGACGTCGACCGCTACTGCATCCACTCGGCCCACACCCGGACGGGGACGCTGAGCGCCGGACGTTGGCTGTTCCGCTGGCCCAACTTGGCCCTCAACCTCTATCCGGACGGCATGAACGTCGAGCGCATCCTGCCGGCCGGGCCGGGCCGGACCACCATCGTCTACACGTACTACTTCTGCGAGCCGGGCACGGCGGCCGCAAGTGAGTCCGAACGCCTCTCGATGCTGCTGATGGACGAGGACAAGGCCATGTGCGAGGAGGTTCAGCGCAACCTCGACGCGGGCGTCTACGACACCGGTGTTCTGAGCCTCCGCCATGAGGCCGGTGTGGCCCAGTTCCAGTCCCTCTGGAGGGCGGCGCTGGCTGCTCGGCGCTGAGCTGGTCGCCTGTCGGGGTCGAGGCAACCGGCGCCGTCGTCGGCCTGAGGGCTGGCTTCGGGTCTCTGGTGGCACCGGGTCGAGGCCGCCGGTGATCGCTCCGTCCTCGTCCTGGGCGTCGACGAGCGCGTCGGACGGTGGGTCAGAGGTCGGGGAGGGTGGCGTCGGCGGTGGTGGTGGTGGCGTTGGTGATGGTGATGGGGGTGGCGGTGGCGTAGGTGGTTTGTTGGTTCCACCAGGTTTGGGGTCGGCCGTGGTGGGGGTCGACGAGGGTGAGTCGGTAGGTGCCGGCGGGGAGCCCGACGATGGTGTAGGTGCCGTCGTGGCGGGTGGTGGCGTAGCCGGTGGGGGCACCGGTGGGGCCGATGGCGATGGTCCAGGCTTGGCGGATGGGTTGGTTGGTGGTGTCGGTGATGGTCCCGGCGAGTTGCCCGGCGAGGGAGGCGAGGCCGATGTCGATGGTGGTGGGGCCGGGGTCGAGGGTGTGGGTGGGCGCACCGTTGAGGTCGGCGAAGGGGTGGTCGGGGTGCCATTGGGCTTGGTGTTGTTGGGTGGGGTCGATGGCGGCGAGGCGGTAGGCGCCGGGGTCGAGTTGGAGGGTGTAGTGGCCGGTGGGGTCGGCGGTGGTGGCGGCGGCGTAGGCGAGGTTGTTGGCGTGTAAGGCGATGACGAGGCCGCCGGCGATGGTGGATCCGGGTTGGCCGGTGGTGGTGATCGAACCGGTGAGGGTGGCGCCGCCGGTGGGGCCGGTGGCGGTGGGGGGATCGAGGTCGATGGTGGTGGTGGTCCCGGGTGAGGGGGTGATGACGGTGGCGTCGAGGGGGAACGGGGTGTCGTGGTGGAACTGGGGTTGGTGGTTGCCGGTGGGGTCGAGGGTGACGATGCGTTGTGGGGTGGGGCCGAGCCCGGGGAGGGTGTAGGTGCCGTCGGGGTTGGTGGTGGTGAACGGGCCGGGGGTGCCGTTCGCGGCGTTGAGCGCGAGCACGACCGCACCGTCGACC
>RRZU010085847.1_pt1 | contig 13234 bp, 14 predicted proteins | sample 2165561 | NCBI WGS metagenome assembly RRZU01 (sample SAMN10456909, study PRJNA506462) | wastewater metagenome | isolation source: wastewater sludge | place: USA: Moscow, Idaho
CAACTCCACGAAATCTGTCAGCAGGCCAAGCACCGGACCACCGTTTACGAGCAATGGGGCTTTGGCCGCAAGCTTGCTCTCGGCAAGGGTCTGAACGTCCTGTTCTCGGGTCCGCCGGGCACCGGCAAAACAATGGCTGGCGATGTCATCGCCAATGAACTATCTTTAACGCTATACAAGATCGATCTCTCCCAGGTCGTCAGCAAGTACATCGGCGAGACCGAGAAGAACCTCGAACGTATCTTTACTGCCGCCCAGAACACCCATGCAATCCTCTTCTTCGATGAAGCCGATGCCTTGTTCGGCAAACGTTCCGAAGTCAGGGACGCGCACGACCGCTACGCCAACATCGAAGTGGGCTATTTGCTGCAGAAGATGGAAGAATACGAAGGAGTGGCCATCCTGGCGACCAATCTGCGCAGTCACATGGACGATGCCTTCGTCCGCCGAATGCATGCCATCGTCGAGTTCCCGTTCCCGGACGAGCTGCACCGGCGCCGCATTTGGGAAGTCATGTTTCCGCCCGAGGCGCCGCTGGCGGAGGATGTGGATTTGGCGGTGCTGGCTCGCGAGGTCAAGCTGGCCGGAGGGAACATCAGGAACATCGCGCTGACGGCGGCGTTTTACGCTGCCGACGCCGGAGAGACGATCGGGATGTCGCATCTGCTGCGGGCGGCACGGCGGGAGCATCAGAAAATCGGGCGAACGTGGAATGAAGTGAAGTGAAACGCGTCAATGATTTCAGCATCGGGGGGCTCGGCAGTGAGGACAAGGACTGTTCACGAGGGCAATGGCGAAATCTCGACGACGGCACAGGTCAGGCAGCACCCGCTGCAACCTGACCCGGTAGCACGGCCGCTGCAAGAGGCCGGTGCGTTGCAGAATCTCCAGCGCACGCACGGCAATCGCTTTGTGCAGCGGCTCCTGGCCCAGCGTACACAGGCCAATGCTGAGTCTGTGCCTGCTCCAGGCGTGGAACAAGCCATCCAGCGTTCCCTTGGCCGCGGACAGCCGCTGGAAAGCGGCGTGCGCACGCGCATGGAATCCGCTTTCGGCGCCGACTTCAGCGGCGTGCAGGTGCACACCAACGCAGAAGCTGACACGCTCAATCGAGCGCTGAGCGCACGTGCCTTTACCACCGGCAAGGACATCTTCTTTGGCCAGGGAGAGTACAACCCGCAGAGTTCGGCTGGACGGGAGACATTGGCTCATGAACTGACGCATGTGCTGCAGCAAGGCGGCAGCACGATTCAGGCTGAACTCTCTGTCAGTCAACCGGACGACCCCTGCGAACAGGAGGCGGACCGGGTCGCGCGCGCGGTCATGCAACAGGAGGAACAGTCCAGGCCAGACACGGCGAGCCACGCGCCGATACCGGGTGAGCTGGTGCCGCCGCCCGTTGCTGGCAAGATACCACGCCTACAGCGTTTGACCGTGCCGCTGGCAGGCTGGGGTGAGGTGCCGCGATCCATGGACGACTCCAACATGGAGATCAACCTCAGCGTCTCGCTGTCGGTCGGTGGACAAAGAACGATGGAACGTACTTTTTCCAGCAGTCAACGAGAAAGTATTTCGATCCCTTTGAACACCAATGCCTCTCTGCAAATTGCAGGCTCGGTCACTGTTGAGCGCGACGACCCCATACTCAACAACACCAACTCCTGGGACGTCGATTACACATGGCGGGTTGCGGTGGATGAACGTGGCGCGATAAGACTTTATGCCCCAACGCACGGATTGACGGGTGGCGCCGGGGATGCGCCCTGGTCTCTCAGCGTCACGCCGGTTCAGGGGGAGACCAGCGTTGGACTGGCTCTGACGCTTGGCTCGACCGAGTCGACGAGCGTGGGCAATGAGATCCCGGTGGAATTTGGCGGCAGCTTTGAGCCGTTCGGTATTGGTGTAGACGCCAGCGCCGGATACTCCCGCTCATGGGGAACGTCTACCGGCTCGACCCTGACCGCCGGGCGCGGATTCGTCGTTGACATCGAAACGCCCGCACCACCGCCGGAGATTACCTTCGGACCGATCACCGTGATACGACACCACGCTTACTATTTCAACACCGGTCAGGCGACACCAGGGACGAATCCCTCGACACGAGAAGAAGAAAGCATACGTTTGACCACTTTTCTCATGAATCTTGATCCATATGGCGAAGGGGGAAGCGATCTCTCCGGTTTCGTTGACGGCTATGCAAGTCCTCTTGGCAACTTCGAGCGCAACCGGGAGTTGGCGCGCGCGCGCGCTCATTACATCCTGAGTAGAATCAGGGATCTATTGCCACGCGCCAACTTCTTGCCGCGTGTCTATGGCGAAGAAATTTGGCGCGAGGAAGGTGTTCCGGACGTTGATAATAGCGAAAGACACCGGGTGGTCATCCTGGAGATACGGCAGAGTTCACCAGCGGAATAGACGGGATATTCCTGAAGCATGATTCGCGACCTGAGTCTGACACTGCGCTCTCTGCTGGACGATCCAGCCCTGGCAAGCGCTTACCCGGAACTTGCGGCGGCGCAGGTCGTCTTTGACCGGCCGGCGGAGTCCTTCAACCCGGCGCAGACGACGGTCAACCTCTTCTTGTACGACATCCGCGAAAATCTCGAACTGCGCAGCAGCGAGCCGCTGCTCGAACGCCACAGCGGTCAGGCGATCATCCATCCGCCGCCATTGCGGGTCGCCTGTGCGTATCTGGTCACCGCCTGGCCGGTCGGCGGCACCGAGCTACCGTTGCAGGAGCATCGCCTGCTGAGCCAGACGCTGCAGGTGCTCGCCCGCTATCCGACGATTCCCGCCGCTTTCCTGCAAGGCCAACTGCTGGGACAGCAGCCGCCGTTGCCGATGCTTGCTGCGCAAGCCGACGGCCTGAAGGATCCTGCCGATTTCTGGACGGCCATCGGCAACAAGCTGCGTCCGTCGATCACCCTCACGGCAACGCTGGCAATGGAGAGGTTTGCACCGATCACGGAACCGCTCGCGATCACCGGGCAGGTCGATCTCGGGGAACGCACGAACGCTACAGGCGAAGACCTGAAGCCGGCTACCCGGCAAGTCCTCCTGCGCGTCGCCGGGAGGGTTACCGACGCCAGCAGTCTTCCTGTAGCGCACGCCCGGGTGACGCTGCTCCGGACGGGTGTCGAGACGGTGACCGACGCGGCAGGCCGCTATACACTGACGGTACCGGAGCCGGGCACCTTTGACTTGCGGGTACAGGCGGGCGCAACCCAGATAACGACCAGCATCACCGTTCCAGTCACCGCTGGACACCACTACGACGTGCAACTTTAGGCTATCCAAACCGCTAACGGTCATGACTTTTCCAGGCACCCCCGATCATGAATGTCGTGACCGCTTCCCTCTCCCCCGACCCCTCCCCCGCGCGGGGGGAGGGGAGATTCGTGAGTCGCATACGCGACTTTCACATTAAGGAGTAAGGCGTATGTCACAATACCTTTCACCCGGTGTCTATGTTGAAGAAGTCCCGTCGGCGATCAAGGCCATCGCTGGCGTCAGTACCAGCACGGCCGGTTTCGTCGGCGTCGTGCCGGACAAGATTCACCTCCTTGCCAAAGACCCGGCAGCGGCACCCGGAACGACCAAGTTCGTGGACTTCAGCCTCCCGACACCTGCCGGCACCCCCAGGCTGATCACCAGTTGGACGCAATTCACCAAGGCCTTCGGCGACCTGATCGGCAGCGAGGCGGTGGCAGCGACTACGGACCCCGGTCCGGCGATCGACAGCGGTCATCGTAACCTCGCACATGCGGTCTATGGCTTCTTCAACAACGGTGGTAGCCGCTGTTACGTGGTACGGGTCCTCTCGGCGACCGACTTCGACGATGCCCTCAAGGCCTTCGCGGCGATCGACGAAATCGCTCTGGTCGCCGCACCCGGCATGACCGATGACGCCAGCCGTGACAAGCTGGTGACGCACTGCCTGCGCACATCCGATCGCTTTGCGATTCTCGACGGACCGGAGAGCGTCAGCGATTTGACGACGCTGACCCGGATTCCCGCTGACTCCAATCCCGGCGTGATGCCGAAGAAAACCGATTACGCGGCCTGGTATTTCCCGTGGATCAAGGTTTTCGATCCCGCTGCCAGACTGCAGGGCAGTGATGGCGTGATCGGTGTGCCCCCCAGCGGTCACCTGGCGGGCATCTACGCACGCGTCGACAACCTGCGGGGCGTGCACAAAGCCCCGGCCAACGAGGTCATCCTCGGCGCGCTCGATGTCACGCAACCCCTGAGCAAGGCGGAGCAGGACGGTTTGAACCCGAAAGGGGTCAATTGCATCCGCGTGCTCAATGACAACATCTTTGCCTGGGGGGCGCGCACCGTCGGCGGCGATGCCAACGCCGATCTGAAGTACATCAATGTGCGCCGCACCCTGTTGTTCCTGCGCGAGTCGATCGATGAGGGTCTGCAATGGGCGGTGTTCGAACCCAACAATCCCGCGCTGTGGCAGAAAATCAATCGCAACGTAACGGCCTTTCTCACCAACGTCTGGCGTTCGGGAGCACTGTTCGGCACCACCGCGCAGGAGGCTTTCTATGTCAAGTGCGATGCGGAAACCAACCCGCCAGAGTTGCGCGAATTGGGTCAGGTAGTCACCGAGATCGGAGTATCGATCGTGCGGCCGGCGGAGTTCGTCATCTTCCGCATCAGTCAGTTCGTTGCACCCGGCAAGTAGGCGACACGGATGGCCGCCACCTGCCAGACTCCTGGTGTCTACCGCGAGGACGTCTTTCTCCAGCCAGCGACCGGCCTGCCGACCGGCATCGCTGGTTTCGTCGGCCTGGCGGCGGTCACCGGAGCGGCTGTGCCGGCTCCGATTCTGTTGCATCGCATGGAAGAACTCGTCGGTGCCCTGCCGTGCCCTCCAGACGGCTATCTCGGAGCTGCAATCACGGGTTTCTTTGCCAATGGTGGTCGCCGGTGTTATGTGGCACTTGCCGATCCCGCCGCTGCCGATCGGCTGGCCGCCCTGAAAAAGGCTCTTGCCAAGCTGGGAGCGCTCATCGACGTCGACCTGGTGGCGATGCCGGACGCCGTACTCCTGCCCGACCCTTCCGCCATCAACGAGGTGCAACACGCCATGCTGAGCCACTGCGCCGAGCACGGCGATCGCCTGGCAATTCTCGATACGGCGCCGAACAGTTCGGTAGACAGTGTGCTCGATCAGCGCCGAGGCATCACGCAAGGATTGACGGAACCCCTGAACGGAGCCCTCTATTTTCCCTGGCTGCAAACTGCGCTGAACCAATGGGTCCCGCCTTGCGGGCATGTGGCCGGGATCTTTGCGCGTACCGATGCCCGGGTCGGCGTGTTCAAGGCGCCGGCCAACGAGGAAGTACGCGATGCCCTGAATCTGGAAGTGGCGATCGACAACTCGTTGCAGGATCGACTCAACCCGGAAGGCGTGAACTGCCTGCGCGCGTTTCCGGGGCGTGGCATCCGCGTCTGGGGCGCGCGCACGCTGAATCGCGATGCCGCCTGGCGCCATATCAATGTCCGACGGCTGTTCCTGACTGTTGGCCGCTGGGTCGACCGGAACATGACCTGGGCGGCTTTCGAGCCCAACGATCCGCGTTTATGGGTACGGATTCAGCGCGAGCTGCATCCGTACCTGACCGGATTGTGGCGAGCCGGGGCTTTGCAGGGGCAAACGCCGGCCGAAGGGTTTTACGTCAAGTGCGATGCCGATACCAATCCGCCGGAGACCCGCGAGGTCGGGCAGGTGGTGACCGAAATCGGTCTGGCCGCCACCGCACCGGCCGAGTTCATCGTGGTGCGCATCATCCACCGGGCGGGTGCGACGGACTCCGTCGAACGGTCATGACTTTTCCAAGCACCCCCGATCATGAAAATCATGACCGTTTCCCTCTCCCCCGACCCCTCCCCCGCGAGTGGGGAGGGGAGATTCGTGAGTCGCATACGCGACTTTCACATTAACTTGCCCGGTCCAATGAGAACCTGTTTTCCCTTTCACCCAACCCAAGCGAAGGAGCTTCCATGCCTACCGGAACACGTACCGATCCCTATCGGGGCTTCAATTTCATGGTCGAAATCGATGGCATCACCCAGGCCGGTTTTCAGGAGTGTGGCGGCCTGGATGTCAGCACCGATCCGGTCGACTATCGCGAAGGGACCGACCCCAATCATGTCCGCAAGCTGACCGGCTTGAACAAATACGTCCCCGTCACGCTCAAGCGTGGCATCACCGATTCGGACGAATTGTGGAAATGGCGTCAGACGGTAATCGATGGCAAGGCCGAGCGGCGGAACGGTTCGATCATTCTGCTGGACGAGACCGGCGCGGAAAAGCTGCGCTGGAATTTCGTCGGTGCCTGGCCTTCCAAATGGACCGGTCCGACATTCAATTCGACCAACAATGCCGTCGCCATCGAGGCTCTGGAAATCACGCACGAGGAGTTGAAGAAAGCCTAGCAGCCAGACCTGAGGTCTGATGTGATCATTCATGATTTTCTACGAGACAGGAAAGATGATGCTGCAGACCGAGTTCCCATTCACCCTGCCGATGGGCTATATCGACAGCGAAGGCAACCTGCACAAGGAAGGTGTGATGCGTCTGGCCACGGCTTTTGATGAAATCGCACCGCTCAAGGATCCACGGGTGCATAACAACCCGGCGTACCTGCTGATCATCCTGTTGGCGCGCGTCATCATTCGCCTGGGAACCCTCGAGCAGATCAATCCCAAGATCGTCGAGGGTTTTTTCGCCGCCGATCTGGGATACTTGCAGAATCTCTATCGTCGCCTGAACGACAGCGGCAGCAACCGGGTGCATACCCAGTGCCCGTACTGTGAGAAGGAATTTGAAGTGGAGTTGAGCGAGCAGGGGGAGTCTGGCGCTACCCCGTAGAGCGGCTCTATGAAGAGGTAGCGTACATCGGATTTCATTTTCACTGGCCGCAACACGAGATCATGGATCTCGACCACCTGGAACGGCGCCGTTGGGTGTCGGAGATCGCCAGGATCAATCGACGCCTGAACGAGCAGTCCGAGAGCGGGTAACGAGGAGCAAGCGATATGCCTGAACTGGGTTTGAACACCGCCTTCAGTCTGGCGACCAACTTGTCGGGGGTGCGTGTCGACCCCTACCAGGCCTTCAATTTCCTGGTGGAGATCGAAGGGATCCTGGCCGGCGGCTTTTCGGAATGCAGTGGCCTGCAAGTGGAAAGTGAAACCTTCGAGTATCGCGAAGGCGGCGTCAATGAGTACATGCATCGTTTTGCCGGACCGACGAAGTATCCGCCACTGCTGCTCAAACACGGACTGACGCAAATCGATGGACTCTGGGGCTGGCATCAGGATGTCGTACAGGGCAGGATCAGACGCCGGAACGGCACCATCTACCTGCTGAACAAACAGCGCATCCCGGTCATCTGGTGGGACTTCAAGGAGGCCTTCCCCTTCCGCTGGAGCGGACCCTCGCTGGTGGCCAGTTCGGGCGGGGTCGCCATTGAAAGCGTGGAACTTGCCCACCGTGGGCTCAGCCGGCCGAGACTGGCAAACGTCGTGGCCGGCGTCGTTGCTGAGCGCATCAGTGGCGGTTCGTTGACGTTTTCCGAAGGGCTATTCTGATGGATGCGCGCCCGCGGCCGATGCGAACATTCCTCTGCCGTCAGGATGGCTGGCTGAACGCCACGACCGCCCGCAGCAGCGAGGAACCCGGGATGATTGACGTGCGCTGGCCGCAGCAGCATTACGCCCGCACGGCTGTGTGGGCTGGACAGCGCTTTCCGTTGCTGCAGCGACTGCTGGCCCGTGCCGGTGCTGGCGAGATACCACCGGGAGGTGGCCACACCGGCTTCGTTTACCGGACGGCCCGTGCTTTCCCGGTGACCCTGGCGAGTAGCGGAGCCGATTTGCCGGGAACCGCGGCAGCCCGGTTTGACATCCGCCGGCAGGCAAACCCGGATTCCAGCGGCAAGATTGACCTCGCCCCTTATTCCCCGGCAGCGAGCACGGTAAACGCCGGCCCGCTGACTGACCGCCTGGCACAGCGCACGACTCGACCGGCTGGGGTAATCCATGTGCAGCAGTCACGGCAGCAGGCGAGTCGTACCGCCGGCGAGTTCGGACAAACGGTCATGACTTTGCAAGACACCCCCGATGATGAAAGTCATGACCGTTTCCCTCTCCCCCAACCCCTCCCCCGCGAGTGGGGAGGGGAGATTCGTGAGTCGCTCGCGACTTTCATAGTAACGCTGTTGAAACCCCTGCTCGCCCGCTATGACTCTGGCCGGGGGGCCGAGACTCGATCTGACCTTTTCCGCGTGTTCGCCGCTTCCTCCGCCACCAGGCCGGCCACTGTGCACAACGATCTGACTGCGGGCGCCGCGCCTGGCGACTCGCTTGCCAGCAGGCCGGCGGGGGAAGCAGCACACCATGGACAGATCGGCAGCCTGCGCTCTGCCGTCACCCAAGCAGCGGGCGTAACACCCGAAATGGCGGTGCGATCGAGCATCGCAGGGCAGGTCGACCGCTCTCCGTTACAGGTCGACCGCCCTCCGTCGACAGGTTTCACGGCAGAACCATCTCCTCTAACTGCCGGAAGCGTTCGGGTCAGGCGAAAAGTGCTGCCCGCTACGGCGGCGTTTTCGAATCGACAAGGAGCAGCGCCCAGCGGGAAGTCAATGGCGCACGGCGGACAACCCGACGACCAACCGTCTGATCGAGTGGCAACGCTCGCTGCCATCGGTGGTCCGGCAGTTCCCGGCACGCGCACCACAACTGACCCACAGTCGTCGGACAGAATTGCCACAAACCTCTCAGCGAGCACCGCCGACTTCTCTGCCATGACCAACGCCGGCCTGCGCCAGCGTTTGCTGCCCGATTACCCAACTCCAGCGTTTCCCGCGGAGGCAGCAGCAGCGAATCGACGGGCCATTCCCGACGCCCGGGTGGCGGCGAAACTCCCGCTGGCCGCCGCACGGCAAACGATCGCGCACGCGGCGGTATCGGCGACACCGCATGACCGGGCCGACGATGGCCAGGCCACCATCTTCAGGCGGGCCGCAGGCACCTCGATCCGGCAACCGGGCGACAGCCGGCTCCCGGTTGCGATCCCACCCGCGACGCCCGGCGCAGTCCGTAACCCGGCGCCGACCGACGGCCATCGGTTTGACCAGGCGGCCGCACTACCCGCGAAGCTCGCTGCCCCGATTGGCCCGCCAGCGGCGGCCAGCGCGCGCCCGGCAATCGACCGCTCCGCTACGGGCAGAAGCGAACCAGTCCACACTTCATTCCGGCGGGCAGCGGGCGCCTCGATCCGGCAACCGGGAAACACCCGGACCCCGGTTGCAACCCCATCCGCGACGCCCGGCGCAGTCCGTAACCCGGCGCCGATCGACGACCATCGATCGGTCGATCCACCGCTTGCAGGCCATGCCTTGGCGGCAAGCAGCGCCGCCAAGGGTCGCGGCAGTCTGCCCTTTGCCTACCCGACCGCGGCTCGGCACGCGGCTGAAGTCAATGAAGCGACACCTGACACGGCAGTCACGTCGGCACTGCCGGTGATCCATGAAAAAGCCACTGCGGCAGCCACTGACCCGGTTTCGGGAATGGTCTGGCGCCAACGCATCGCCGCCTCGCCCTCTCCCGGAGCCGGCAGCGCGGGAATCCTCGAAACGACGAAAACGCCGACTGTCGCCGCCCGTCCGTCAAACGGCGACACCTCTTCGGCACCTGCGGACAGCCAGCCCAGCCTTTCCACGCCCACGAGCGATGTCCCTTTGCCGGGGGAAACACGGGACTGGGAGCCACTGATCGCCCAGCTCAGCCGTCGTATCCACCGCCAACTGACCATTGAACGCGAACGTCGAGGAGTCAAGGGATGGAACTGAGCAAGCTGACGATCACTCCCCTCGACAAAAGCGGCCAATCCATAACGAACAAGAGGTTCGCGGTGCTTTTCAACCCGAACACCTACTCGATCAGCAAGTCAGTCACCTGGAATTCCCTCAGTGCAACCGGCCCGACGAGCGCCCGGACCAATCGCATGGTGAATGCGCCGACCCTGTTCTTTGCTGGCGGTGGCAGCCGGTTGTTGAATCTGGAGCTGTTCTACGACGTGACCGAACCGGTCAACGACGTCGTCAGCGGCGACGTGCGCAAGGAGACCAACAAGGTGGTCGAACTGACACGCATCCAGAAGGAGCTGCAGCGCCCACCGGCGGTCGAAATCACCTGGGGTGCCGCGCCGCCGGCCCACTCCGATTTTCCTTTCACCGGCGTGCTCAGCAACCTCGCCCAGCGCTTCACGTTTTTCAGCAGCGACGGCAAACCCTTGCGGGCCACCCTGACGATCACGGTCACCGAGTTCCTCGACCCGGCACTCGACCAGCGCCAGACCGACCCGGAGTTCACCACTCGACAGCTCAAGCGCGGCGACACCCTGAGTGCCATCGCTGCCGAAATCTATCGTGACCCGGCGCAGTGGCGACTGATCGCCGAGGCGAACAACCTGAACGATCCGCGCCATCTGGACGTCGGTCGAACACTGACGATTCCCAGGCGCGGCTGAGGAAGAGCAACGATGCCCGTCGCCAATCCGCGCAGCCCGCTGATCGCCGATTTCGCGATCGCCGTCAACGGATCTCCCCTGTCCAAGGCTGTCGCAACGCACGTCATCGCTGTCGAGGTCGACGACAGCGTCGAGCTGCCGAGCATGTTCGCCATTGAACTGGCCGGATCGGAACACGACGATCAGCTCCTGGCCTGGATCGACGACCGGAATCTGTTTGCCGTCGGCCAGGTGGCCGACGTCAGGCTGGGCTATGTGGACGATCTGGCCAGTCTGATCAAGGGCGAGATTACCGCCCTGGAACTCGAATTCGCGGCCGACCGCCTGCCTCATCTGACGGTGCGCGGTTATGACCGCCGCCACCGCCTGCAACGGGGTCGCAAGGTGCGTACCTTCTTGCAGCAGAAAGACAGCGATATCGCCGCGCAAATCGCCGGCGAAGCGGGGCTGACTGCGCAGACCGAGGACAGCCGTGTCGTCCATGACTACGTGCTCCAGGCCGGCCAGAGCGATCTGGCGTTTCTTCAGGAGCGCGCTCGCCGGATCGAATACGAAGTCAGCGTCGATGACAAGACGCTGTCTTTCCGGCCGGTAGCCAACGCGGCGAGCGAAATCATGACCCTGACGCTGAACGACGACCTGCTGGAGTTCTACCCACGGCTTTCTGCGGTGGGCCAGGTCAGCGAAGTCGAGGTACGCGGCTGGAACGTCAAGGACAAGCAGGAGATCATCGGTCAGGCCAGGGCCGGGGCAGAAGTCTCGAAGATGGGCGGCCGGCAGACTGGCGCGGCTCTCGCGAACAGCGCCTTCGGCGCGGCCGTCGGATTGATCAGCCGGCAGCCGCTGGCCACCCAGGCCGAAGCCGATCAACTGGCCAAGGCCCGCTTCAATCGCGGCGTACTGGAACTGATCGAGGGTGAAGGAGCGTGCCGGGGACGCACCGACTTGCGGGCCGGCGCAGTCATCAGGATCGACGGGCTCGGTCAACGTTTCAGTGGCCCGTACTATGTCGTCTCGGCGAACCATGGCTATACGCCCCACCAGGGTTATCTGACCCGTTTCACCGTCAGGAGGAACGCGACGTGAGCTTCTTCAACCTGCTTGTCGAGCATGGCGACGCCACCCGCATCGCCGGCGTGGTGTTTGGCGTGGTAACCAACAATCAGGACCCCGACGGGCTCGGACGGGTCAAGCTCAGGTTCCCCTGGCTGAGCGACGCCGACGAGAGCGCCTGGGCGAGGATCGCCACGCCGATGGCCGGCAGCGGTCGCGGCTGGTACTTCCTGCCGGAAGTGGACGATGAGGTGCTGGTCGCCTTCGAACAGGGCGACCTGCGTTTTCCCTATGTGCTCGGCGGCCTGTGGAACGGCAAGGACAAACCGCCGGCCGACAACGCCGACGGCCAGAATGCCTTGCGCCTGATCCGATCGCGCAGCGGCCATCTGGTTCGTCTCAACGACGAGGACGGCAAGGAAAAGATCGAAATCATCGACAAGAGCGAAAAGAACAGCATCGTCTTCGACACCGCGAGCAACACGATCACCATCACCAGCGACCAGGACATCAGCTTGTTGGCGCCACAGGGAACGATCAAGCTCGAGGCCCGGAAGGTGGAAATCAAGTCCTCCGCCGACGCCAGCCTCGAAGCTGGGGCGGGAATCGACGTGACAGCCAGCGCAACACTGAACATCCAGGGTGCAACCGTCAATATCAACTGAATCATGGGCCAACCTGCCGCCAAACAGGGCGACCGGATCGTCGCCACCGACACGCATATCGTCATCGTCCCGGGTACGCCACCGCTGCCGACGCCCTTGCCGCACCCTTTTACCGGCATCATCAACGGCAATCTGAGCAGCGACGTCAACATCCAGGGGAAGCCGGCGGCGACCGTCGACAGCACGGCCGACAACACGCCTCCCCATCTGCCGACGCCGCCCGGAACCGCTTTTCAGAAACCTCCGGGCAACCAGGCAAGCATCCGGATCGGCAGCCCGACAGTGAAAATCAACGGCAAGATGGCCGCGCGCAACGGTGACCCCGCGACCACCTGCAACGATCCCGCGGACTTGCCGGCTGGCCAGGTAATCGCCGTGGGTACGGTGTTCATCGGTTAGGAAGGCTTATGTCGAAACCATTTCTCGGCGTTGGTTGGGGATTCCCCCTCACACTCGATGAACTTGGCTTCTTCAACCACGCCGAGTACGAGGAGAGCGTGCGTCAGTCGATCTGGATCATCCTGGGCACGGCCAAGGGTGAACGCGTGATGCGTCCGGATTTCGGCTGCGGCATTTACGACCTGGTTTTCGAGATCAATAGCGCCTCCACCGCCGGCAGGGTGACGCAGGCCATCCGCCAGGCCCTGCTGCTGTTCGAGCCGCGTATCGATGTGCTCGACATCCAGGTGCAGGCGGCCGCAGGCGGCGAGCTGCTGCTGATCAGCATCGACTACGAGGTACGCGCCACCAACAACGCCTTCAACCTGGTCTATCCGTTCTATCTGGACAGGAGCACGAGCTGATGAGCAAGACCGCTCCGCCGATCGATCCGCGTACAGCTGCCGCCATTTCCGGACAACTGCGCGAGTTGCTGTCCATTTATGCACCTGACTGGCACGAACAATATACCGATCCCGCGACCGGTCAGATCCGAAACGATCCTCTGGGGACGGCGCTGATCGGC
>RRZU012510399.1_pt1 | contig 13234 bp, 8 predicted proteins | sample 2165561 | NCBI WGS metagenome assembly RRZU01 (sample SAMN10456909, study PRJNA506462) | wastewater metagenome | isolation source: wastewater sludge | place: USA: Moscow, Idaho
GGCATCCACTACTGCCTCGGCGCGCCCTTGGCCCGCCTGGAAGGCGAAATTGCATTCAGCACATTGGCACAGCGACTGCCCAGGCTGCGCATGGCTGCAGATACGGTAACCTATCGCGACAACTTCCTGCTGCGCGGGCTGACGGCGCTGCCCGTGAGCCTGGCCAATTGACGACGTCCCCGGGACCTTAGAGGTCCCGGGGACATGGCTTTTCTCACACTCCTCGCGTATTTACAAACAACGCATACAACGACGTCCCGCCGGTCACAAACAACCGGTTCTTGCGCGGGCCGCCAAAGCAAAGGTTCGAACACATCTCGGGCAGGTGGATCCTGCCGATCTGGACCCCGTCGGGCGCATAGCAAGCGACGCCCAGGTCGTCACCCACTGACCAGGCGAGCGCGGCCCAGACGTTGCCGTCGACGTCGCAGCGTATGCCATCCGCCGTGCCCGACGAGGGCTTGACAAACAAGCGACCGTGCTTGAGCTTCTGCCCATCCGCCACATCATAGCAGCGAATATACTGCGGCCCGCCCGAATCCACGATGTACAGGCGAGACTCGTCGGGCGCGAAGCAGAGACCATTGGGCCGCTCCAAATCGTCAACGGCGATGCTCAACTTGCCGCTTTGCGGATCGATGCGGTAAACACGGGTCGGCAGTTCGAACTCGGCCTTGCCTCCTTCATAGTCAAACAGGATGCCGTAGCCTGGGTCGGTGAACCAGACGGCGCCGTCCTGTGTCACGACCACATCATTAGGTGCGTTGAGCCGCTTGCCGTCAAAGCCGTCTGCCAGCACCGTGATCTGCCCGTCGTGCTCGGTACGTGTAACCCGGCGCGCCTGGTGCTCGCACGTGACGAGCCGTCCCTGGCGGTCGCGCGTGTTGCCGTTGCTGAAATGTGAGGGGTTGCGGAAGACGCTGATCGCGCCGGTGGCCTCGTCCCAACGCAGAAGGCGGTCGTTGGGAATGTCGCTGAAGAGCAGGCAGTGGTGGTCGCCAAACCAGACGGGCCCCTCTGCCCAGCGCGCACCTGTCCACAGCCGCTCGACTGCTGCGTTGCCCAGCTTGTAATCGTCAAACCGGCTGTCAAGGCTTTCGACGGCTGGGTCCGGATACGTTGAAATCTGAAAATCATTCATATTTACAGCCACCTTACTGTACTGGTTCGATGACGGTTAACGATGTGAGATCCACAAGCTCCATTTTGCCGGCATCCGTGATCCAGCCCTTGAAGCGATCCGTGCGATAGGCCTCCACGTTGAGGCCATAATACGGGATGATGTAGACTACATCGTCAAAGGCAATCTTCTGCAGCTCCCAGACCATTTCCTTGCGCTTGTCTTTGTCGAGTTCCTTGCCCTGCTGCACGAAGAGGTCGTCAAAGGCAGGGTTGGAATACCCGGTCTCATTATTACCGGTCGTGATGCCTGCCGTCGTCATCACGCTGAGTAGAGCGTTCGGGTCCGGATCGGAGCCCCAGCCCCACAGAATGATGTCAAAATCAAAGGCAGGGCAGCAGGTCGCAGTGAGAGCATCCGGGTCAAGTGTCTGAATCTCGGTGCCCACGCCGATCTGTTTCCACTGGTCGCTGAGTTGCTCTGCCATGCGGGGGGCCGTAGCGCTGTCGCTGGGATAGTAGACACGAAACGTGAGCGGCTGTGAACCGTCGGGCATTTCGCGAATACCGTCGCCGTTGCCGTCTTTGTAGCCGGCATCGTCAAGGATCTGGTTGGCCTTGGCCAGGTCATAGGCGTAATCCTGCAGCGAGCTGTTGTACCAGACACCCAGGCTGTCGGGGATCAGCGTCAGCCCTGGCGTACCCAGGCCGAGCAGCAGCAGTTCGATGATCTTCTTCTTGTCTGTCGCATGGGCCAGCGCCAGGCGCACGTTGCGGTCGCGCAGCGCCGGGTGCCCCTTGCATACTCCGCCGTCGGGCGGGCAGTTCTCCGGCGCAAGCTGGTTGAAGATGATGTCGGTCACCGACGGCGTCGCCGGTGGGCCGGTCACCAGCTTGATGTTTTCGGCGTTGCGCAGGCCCGGCACCGCCGTGGCGGGCATCTCGGTGATCATATCTACCTGGCCCGTCTTTAGCGCCTGGACAAGGCTGTCCTGATTGGAAAAGGTCTGAATGACCGCGCCGTCGATCTTGGGCGGATACAGGTAATGATCCTTGACGGCCTCAAGACGGGCAAACTGGTTAGGCTGGTACTCGACCAGCTTGAACGGCCCGGTGCCCACCATCTCCAGGTTCTCGAACTCGGCCGCTTTCTCAACATGCGCTTCCCAGATGTGCTGGGGCAGCACGTAGAGGTAGATCAGCTGGCTTTCCATGTTGGGGATCGCCTCGGTCAGGGTGATCACCACAGTTTTGGCGTCGGGCGCCTCGATCGTATCAAAGAAGCCGGTGTACGTGTTGAGGAAGGGAAAATCCGCATGATCCTTATACAAGTTGTAGCTAAAGGCGATATCTGCGGCGGTCAGCGGCGTGCCGTCGTGGAACTTGACCCCGTCGCGGATCTGGAAGGTCCATACCTTGCCATCGTCGGACACGGTATAGCTCTCGGCCAGTTCCGGCGTATAGGAGCCGTCCAGCTGCAGTTGGAACATGGAGTCGTATACCAGCTCAAAGAGTGTATACGCTTCTGCCAGCACGGCCACGCCCGGATTGAGAGAGTCGGGTGCTCCGCCTTGGCCGATGCGCACAACCGCAGCCGCCGCCGGGGCTGCAGTTCCTGCCACACCTTCCTGGGTGCCCGCTGCACCGCCGGCCGGCGCGGACTGCCCACCGCAGCCGGCCAGTGCAAAGAGCAGCACGCCGGCAGCGAGCACACTGGCGAGCCGCGCCAGCAGCCGGCCGGGGAGACGTGGCGAGGGGCGTAGAATTCCGTTCATACGTTCATCCTTTCCTTCACTGTTAAGTCAAATCAGAAACGAGCGCGCAGGGTTCTCCTGGAGCAGGATCGCGCGGTCCATCGCAAACGGCGCCAGGTCGGCATCTACTGGGCCGAAGCCGGCCAGCCCTGCCAACAGTCGCCCGATGACCGAAGCAAACTTGAAGCCATGCGCGGCGCCCAGCCCTACCGCAATGTGAGGATGGCCGGGCACCGTGTCGATCAGAAAGTCGCGGTCGGGAGTCATCGTGTAGAGACAGGTCTTACTGTAGTGAACCGGGCCGAGCGCAGTTGGCAAGTAGCGCGCAAGGAACTCTTCGGTGCGCCGCAGGACGGCGGGATCCGGATCAAATGTGCGCGTCTGGGCCGTCACCTCGCGGCCGCCTACATCCTGCGCCACCTTGACGGCAGGCTCGCCGTACAAAGGAAAGCCGTAGAAGCAGGGCTCATCCATCCAGATCCAAACGGGGAAGCGGTCGGGCGCATAGTCGGCATAGTGCGGCGAGGCAAAATAGGTTACCTGCTCCTGGGTAATCGTCAGCGGCAGCCGGAGGCCGAGTTGCTGCAGGAGGTCATTGGTCCAGGCGTCGGCGGCAATGATGAGCCGGCCGCAGCGAAAGGTCCCACCGTCGGTGTGCACCTCTACTTCGCCCCCGGCGTCACGAATGCTGCGGACGGGCGTCTGGTCGAGCAGCGTCGCGCCGTGGGCACGGGCCAGCTGCTGGTGCGCAGCAGTACCGCGGGCAGCCGGGGCGATCCCGCTCTGGGCTTGAAAAAGGCCGCGCACGTCGCCTGTCAGACGGAACTGCGGCCAGCGGCGCATGATCTCATCTGCGTCCAGCCATTCGAAGGGTACAGACTCGGCGGCAAGGCTTCTGGCATAGTCGTCGAGCGAGATGGCGGCATTGGCGGGCTCCAGGTCCAGGCCACCCGTGCGCAGGATCAGCTGTTCGCCGGCGTCGGCCTCGACCGCCGCCCAGGCGGCATACGCCTGCTTGGCCAAGGCTACGTAAAACGGCGTGTGATAAGAGAGACGGATGATACGCGAGTGATCGTGCGACGCGCCGCGCACGTGGCCCAATTCAAACTGCTCGATGCCCAGCACCTGGGCCCCCTGGCGCGCCAGCCAGTATGCGGCGCCGCTGCCCAACCCGCCGAGCCCCACAACAATCACTTCGTAGTCACGCTGCATGCTGCCTGCTCCTACTCATACAAGCTGGCTCCTTCGCGCTTGCGGGCGCGACGGGCAACATAGTCCGACAGTGCCTCGCGCACGGCCACGTCCATTGGCGGCGGCGTGTATTCGGCCAGCGCACCGCACCACAGCCGGTGCGCCCGCCGCACGGTGTCCTCGCTCCCGTTCTCTACCCAGCTGTCATACGATTGGCGGTCGGAGAGACTGCTCTGGTAGTGCTCGGAGCGGAAGCGCGCCTGCGTAAGTGGAGTGCCAAAATGATGGCCGCCAGGGCCGACGGCGGCGATGCTGTTCAACGCCAACGTCTCTTCGTCGATGGCGAAGCCCTGCAGAAACCGGGCAAACATCGCCAGGTTCTCCAGGTCGATCACGAATTTCTCCAGCGAAACCGTGAGTCCACCCTCCAGCCAGCCTGCAGCGTGCATCACCAGGTTGGCATGGCCCAGTATGGCCGGCCACAGGTTCCAGGCCGTCTCATACGCAGCTTGAGCGTCCGGCAGTTTCGCATTGGTTAAGCCGCCGGATGCGCGGTATGGCAGGTGATAACGCCGCGCCAGCTGCGCCCCGGCCAAAAGCGCCCATGCGCCTTCGGGCGTGCCAAAGGCGGGGCTGCCGCTGCGCATGTCCGCATTGGTGGTGAATCCGCCATAGATCACCGGTGCGCCCCGCCGCACAATCTGCGTCAAGGCAATGCCGGCAAGCGCCTCGGCATTCTGCTGGGCCAGCGCCGCCGCCATGGTTATCGGGCTCATGGCGCCGGCCAAAATAAAAGGGGTGATAAACGTAGCCTGGCCGGCCCGGGCATAGGTAATCAGGCCGCCAAGCATGCGGGCGTCATAGCGCAGCGGGCTGTTGACGTTGATTACGTCACCCATTACAGGGCCTTTAGGGGCAAAGTCCTCAGCAAAATTTTCACAAGCATCCTCGTGGCCGGGATCCCAACCCATTGCCAGGAAAGCCATGGCAATATTGTCGGCGCTGATGATGCGGCCATGGGCAGCCTCCATCACCGGCTTATCGGTCAGCGTCAACCCCGCAAAAAGGCGGCGCAGATGCCGCTGGCTGAGCGGCACGTCTTGGGGCGTGACCTGTTCCCAGCAGCCGAAGTGCAGCACACCGGAAACCTGGGCCAGCTTCATCAACGTCTCGAGATCGGCCATTGTACCGGTGCGACGGCCACCACTGAGGTCTTGTACATAGACCATGCCGCCGGTGGGGCCAAAGGCGATGTGGTTGCCGCCGATCGGCACATCATGTGCTGGGTTGCGTGCCCGCCAGGTAAAGGTAGACGGCGCGCTGGCAATGGCAGCCAGCAGCAGCCCGCGGTCTATCCAGACATGCTGGGCAGCAAAATCCACGCGCGCCCCCGCCTTCGCCCAAAACGACAGCGCTTCCGCGTCCAAAAAGTCCAGCCCTATCTCTTCGAGGATGGTTAGCGAAGCTTGATGGATTGACTCTAGTGCCTCTTCGTCCAACCAGCTGTACGGCGGCTGCGGGTTGCGGAGTGGGGAAGACGGCCCAAAAGGGCCAAAATGGGCAGCAGGAGGCAACTGGCGCCGGTTACGTGTCCGGTTATCCCGACTAGTGCCGTTTCGCATGTATCCCTTTCAGTCGAGTGTGCGCTGCGGCTATAATAGCACCGCCTCGCAGCGGCTTCAAGTCACCCAATTTTAACCGTGCCTGGCTGCCAAGATTTGCCAAGATATGGAGCATTCCACATGTATGACGTCCAAATCCTCCACAACGTTCGCATCACCGTCCGCGACGGCGTACAGTTGTCGGCGAACTTGTTCCTGCCAGTCGCGGCGCTGCCCGGCGAACGCTTTCCCGCCATCCTGGAAATGATCCCCTACCGCAAAGACGATTGGCGCTACAACACAGATTTCAGCCGCATGACCTGGCTGGCACGCCATGGCTACGGCTGCTGCCGGCTTGATATTCGCGGCACGGGCAGCAGCCAAGGCGTGGCGCACGACGAATACTCGGAGGCCGAAACGCAGGACGGCTGCGAGGCCGTGGCCTGGCTGGCAGAGCAGCCATGGTGCAGTGGCAGCGTCGGTATGTGGGGAGTCAGCTATGGGGGATTTACGGCCATCCAGGTCGCTAAGCTGAGGCCGCCGGCGCTCAAGGCGATCTTCCCTGTCTACGCCACGGACGATCGCTACACCGACGACGTGCACTACCTTGGCGGCTGCAAAACGGCCAGCGAAATGGCCCAATATGCGGTCAGCCAAGTGGCGATGAACGCGCTGCCCCCACGCCCGACCTATGCCGGCCCGGGCTGGCAGGCGGAGTGGCAGCAGCGGCTTGAACAGACGCCGCCCTGGACCCTCCACTGGCTGCGCCACCAGCACGACGGCACCTACTGGCGCCGCGGCTCGCTTGCACCCGACTATGACCGCATCACCTGCGCCGTCTACCATATCGGCGGCTGGAACGACGGCTACACCAACGCCGTACTGAGGATGCATGAACTCTGCACCTCGGCGCCCCGCAAGGCGCTGATCGGCAACTGGGTGCACGCCATGCCCGACTACGCTTATCCCGGCCCCAATATAGACTGGCTGCACGAACTACTGCGCTTCTTCGACTGCTGGCTCAAGGGCGAAGCCAACGGGATTATGGACGAGCCGCTCTTTACCTATTTCCGCCGCGAGTATACGCCACCCAGCACCTTTCCAGATTCGCAAAACGGCGAGTGGTGCGCCGTCTCCGACTATCCTCTTACCTCCATAACAACGGCAGCATTTTATCTGTCGGGCGACAGGTTGAGCGCCACGCCCTGCGAGCTGGAGCACATTGCAGCATATCCGCACCGGCCGACGTGGGGCACGGGTGGCAACCTCTGTTTTGGCGGAGGCATGGGACCTAATGGGTTGGCGGGCGACTTACGGCCCGACGAGGCGCTGGCGCTCACCTACACATCCGAGGTGCTGGCCGAACCCTACGACGTGCTTGGCATGCCCACCGCCATCTTGCACCTGCGCTGCACCGCACCTGTGGCGCATGTCGCAGTGCGCCTGGCCGACGTGACACCCGACGGGGCATCCTCACTTGTCAGTACTGGCGTGCTCAACCTCACCCAGCATAAGGACACCAGCACGCCGCAAGCCCTGGAACCCGAAGTTGTCTATACTGTGCGCGTGCCGCTCAAGGCCATCGGCTATCGCTTTTTGCCGGGACATAGGATCCGCATCAGCATCGCCAGTGCACTCTGGCCCATAGTCTGGCCGTCACCGTTCGCTGGCACGAACCGTCTGCACTGCGGCGGCGCCTATCCTTCGCGCCTGGAACTGCCTTGTTTGCCCGCCGGCAGCGGTATTTGCGAACCGGCTCGCCTGAAGCACGACCCGCCGGCGCTTGAGGAAGTCGGCAGCGACGTAGGCATCGAGCCGCGTTGGGAGATTGTCACTGACCGGATGCAGGGCTCTGTCAGCGTACGCGTGGCAGACGGCAACGAAACGCATGTGCCGGGTTCCATCGTTCTGTTCACAAAAGAAGAACTAGAAATGACAGCTTGGGAACACGAGCCAGGCCGCGTCGTTTTGGACAATCGGGTCGTCTATCGCCTGCAAATGGATGGTATACGGGTCGACGTGACGGCTGCGGGCTCAATCCGCAGTACGCAATACGACTATGACTTTGACCTTGATCTCCGTGTCGACCTCGACGGCAGCCTCTTCTTTACCAAGGAGTGGCGAGAGCGCGTCCCACGTGATCTTTTGTAACAAGCGACGAGCCAAATGGACATTTTCTGCGATCTGGCAGATAACTATCACAGGCTCACATCGTTGAGCGCGAGACCTACCTGACATGAATCGTCCGCTTCGATCTGCACGCTTGCAAGTGACATTAGGCCGAGTCGGCGCCTGGCTCACACGCCATCGCCTGGCAACCGGCGTAGTCATCTGTCTTCTCGCCTTCACCGTGCTAGCACTCGACTCTGCGTCGCCTTCGTACATCGAGTATTCGGTCGTCTACGTTATTTTGATTGCCTTCGCCACCCAATTTTCTGCCTGGCAGCTGGGTATCGCACTGGTGCTCCTGCTGCCGCTCGGATATCTCGCAACCTATGTTGCGATGCCCTTGCGGCCCTATCCGCTGGGCGCCGAAGCCATCAATATGGCCCTGCTTGTATTTGTCGGCCTCGGCACCGTCTACTTGCTGCGCACCCTGAAACACATGGAAGAGCTGCGCCAGGAGAACATCCGCCTGGAAACTCTCCGCCAGACAATGGTCACCGTCAACGACGTTGTTCTTAATCGCCTGCAGGTGATGCAGTTCTTGCTGCATCTGGCGGAACAGGGCAAGCCGCTCACCGGCAAACAGGCACAAATGGGCAAGGACGCGCTCGACGAAATTGCGACCAGCCTTCGCGACCTGAGCCACCTCACCACCTATGAAACGACGGAGGTGGTGGAGGGCATCCACGCCGTACGTGTCCCCAAGCAGCCCAATCCACGCGAGCCAGACGCCGGTCACTCGAGCCCCAGTGATGCCCCCTGATCTATCAGAAACGGCCTAGCGAGTTACTTCCTGCCAGCAGGAGCCTTCCAGCGGTACTTCGACTAGATCCAGCGCAGTGACGCCGGTAGGCTCCAGATCGACGCGATAGCGGCGCCAGGGCAAGTAGAAGTACGTGTATCCGCGCAGGCAGACCTGGCTGCGCACGCCGGCGAGAATGGGTTCGCTCTCGGACAGTGGATTGGGACTGAGCAGGCGTACATCCTCAAGTGCCAGCCGCTGCACCCACAACCCGGTGATGCCGTAAGTGGCTTCGGCCGCGCGGCGCGCGTTGTTGACCAACCGCAGTTCCTCGCCGTTCGTAGCCGGCTGTGGCGGGTCTAGGAACCGCGGCAGATAGGCCCAGGGGGCGGCAAAGAGCAGTAGGAGAATGAGTGTCCGGCTCCTCCGGCCGCGTTCCTCCCACCCGACGGCCGACGTCACGACGCGGGCCAGCAGTGCCCCCAGCAGCACCAGCGTCCACAGCAGCAGCAGATTAAGGGCAAAGTCCCCCAGCCCGATTTGGGTTTGCCCTTCCTGGGTGATACGCGCCACTGGCAGGGGATAGCCGCGCCACCCATTACAGCCCTGCGGGCAGCCCGCAAGGTGGGGCGGCACTTCGAACAGATAGATACTGGCAAAACCTAGGGCAAAGGCAAGCAAAAAAGTCCCCAGCACCACGCGGTGCCAGTGACGCGTCTGCTGCCGCCACCAGATGATCAGAAAGGTGACGGCCAAAAGGCCGCCCAAGGCCAGCGCCAGGTCGCGCCAGCTGGCGAAGTAGCTTAGCCCGCCCGGCAGGCCGGGGGCAAGTGGTGGCATGGTGCTGCTGCCCGCCTACTATTGTGCGGCAGCCGGCTGTGCAGCCGTCTGCCAGCACAAGTGGGTACGGTCGAGCTGCGTTGGCAGCCCAAACAGCGGAAAACTCTGGCCGCCGCCCTGCCAGCGCGCTAGCGCCTGGTTGCCGTCGCGGTCGCGCGTTAGCAGCAGCGCCGTGCCGTCGAGGCAGGCCGCAAAATCGACGAGCGACTGCTGGCGCGGCAGCAGGTACGAGTTGGCCGCGATCGCGCCGTTCCCTGTCTCGCCCTCCGTAGTGGCATCTGCGGTCCCATTTGCCGGGGCATCTGGAGGCGGCAGCTGCACCTGCACGATGCCGAACTGGTCGAGGTCCGTGCCGCCAGCAGCAAAGCGGCTGCGCGCCGCAAGCAGCCGGTCACTCCCCAGCCACGCCACATCGGGAGCCAGGAACTCAAAACGCGTCTCCGTCTTGTACACAGTCTGGGCAGTACTTTCACCCCGCCCGGGCAGCGTCAATAGGTTGAGCCGATTGGGGGGCTTGACCGTGCCAGAAGTGAGACTTGGCACTGCGGGATCGTACGCAAAGTACGCCAGCCGGCTCAAATCCGGGCTGACCACCAGCGGGCCGCGGTATTGCCCTTGACCCAAGAGCAGCTTGGGGCCGTCACTCACCCGGGCCGTCCCGGCGGCGTCAGTCTGAACCGACATCCGGTAGAACCCTGCATAGGGTGTCTGGCGCTCCGTATCCACGGTGTCGACGTAAAGAATGACGTTAGAGACGTCGCCTGCAATCACGGGCTGCACGGCCTGCAGGATCGGGGTTCGCCGTGTGCTCTCGTCGTTCGCCTTGAAAAGGTTGCCTGTCGCCTGCAGTCGCAGCGCAACAGTGGCTGTCGCCGGGTCGTAATGCCACAGCTGCCACTGGTCCATGGTTGCCTGCGGAGTCTCAATCCACCAAAGGCCGCCATAGGCATCGCCGGCTGCGCCTTGCACGGTATAGTAAGGCTGCGCGAAAAACTGCAGTCCAGTACCGTCATTGCGCACCCAGGTGAAGGTTGAGAGGCCGCCTGCCGCCTGCGGCTCGCGCAGGACAAATCCGGCATTAGGATCGCCGCTGACCCAGGCAGCGCTGTTCTCATACTGCCAAAGCTGCTGCGCCTTGTGGTCGCTGCTGAGGAGGTAGAGCCCCGGCTGCGCCTGGCTCCCTAACAGTGCTACAGCGGAACTGGCCCCTACAGCATCGCGCACCTCGGCGAGGTCCAGCTGCTTGACCCGCTCAGCACTTGGCTCGCCCATGATCCGTACGCGCGTAGCATTCAACGGCCCTTCGCTGGGGTTGTCCGTGGGGGCTGCCTGCAAGTAAACGCGCGTGCCCGGCCACAGCAAGTTGGCCGGCGCGGGCACCCAGCCCGCCTGCGGGTCGTTAAACACACCACCCCAGACTTCGACCACGGCATCCTGAACCCGGACCTGCGTGCTGCTCCCATCCGGCAGCGTCATGGTAATCGGCTGCAGCGGGTCGGGCGGAATGGCGCTGCCGGCGACGGCGACGACCTGCTCCCCGGCGGCCGGCCCTGGCACGCTGGCCGCTGCGAGTTCCCGCACTTCAGGCTGGCGTACCACCGGCGTTACCAGCGCCGTTGCCGTCGGTGTCGGCGAAGGCAGGTTGGACAGCAACTGACCGAGGCTGGTACCCTGCTCGCCAGATTCGGCAGGCGGCGCATCTACAGATGTGCCGTCGGCGCGATAGCGTGGTACGCCTGCAAGGTCGACATAGGGCACGACCAGCTGCGAAGAAACCCAGCCCAAGACGTTGCTGCGACCGTCATCAACCGTGGCTGCCCGCACCAGGAGCCAGTCGCCCGCCTCGGTGATCCCGAAAATATCTACCAAGGTGCCGTTTTGCAGCGACGCCACTACGATGTAGTCGGTGCCCGGCCCGCCGCGCAGGCGGCCGGCCTCTGTGAGGAGCATATAGCCGTTGGCAGGCGCTGCGGCATCTGGTGGGATCTGAGGGATCGGCAGCGGCTTCTCAGTCGGCGTAGGCGTTGGCGTCTCCGTCGGCGGCGGGGTCGGTGTCGGCGTATCTGTGGGGAGCGGTGTATCGGTCGGCGTCGCCGTCAGCGTCGGAGTGTCGGTCGGCGTGGGTGTGAACGTCGGTGTCGCTGACGGTGTCGGTTCGAGCGTGGGATTGAGGTTATCTCCGCCTTCAAGCGTGTCTGTCAACGGCAGGGTAAGAGTAAAGGCAGCACCGGAGCCAAGCGCCTGGCTGATCTGTCCGGACGCGTCCGGCGTAGAGGGCATAGGCGTGTGCGTCGCAGTCGGAGTAGGTGTAGGCTTAGCCGGCGCAGGCGTCACCAACCCGGCGGCGGCGGCCAGCACGACCGTCTTTAGCTCGCTGATGCGATAGGCGCCGCCGTCGCCCTGCTGCTCGAAAAGCGCTTCGAACGTGCGGTTGCGGTCGGCGTTGTCAAAGAAACGGATGCGCAGCGACGTACTTTCGTCCTGGATCTCACGGTCCTGGTCGTTGACATAGACCGCCATCCAGTCGCCCGGCGCTGTCATGTTGAGGCGCGCCGCCTCACTCAGCAGATCCAACCGCGTGACCAGGTCTTGGGCGCGGTTGGCCTCTCCCTTCTCCAGCAGATCCAAAAATGTGGCGAGGGTCGTCAGCGGCGTGGCGGCAACTTCGGTGGCGGCCAGGCGATAACCGTGGAGCGTGGCAGGCGCGTTGGGATCGGTGTCAGACGCTAGCAAAGGCTGCCAGCGCACGGCGAAGCGCGTGCCGGCAAACGGCGGCTGCTCGATAAAGATCCCCGGAATGCCGGCCTGCGTACGCAGGGTGCTGTCGGCCGGGAGGGGGCCGTCGATCCGAATATCTGGCAGGAAGCGCTCGCCGTCTACAAGGCTCACCTGGCTGTCGTGAGCCCGGAAGGTCCACGCGGGCTCGTCGCTGCTGCGCCAGATCAGCACGAAGGGTGCACCGGGCTGCGGCTGCGCCCAGACAAAGGCAGACACATCCTCGCGCGCCGTAGGCTGCTCGACCATGAGGGTCGCATAGCGGCCCTGGGAGTCGCTGCGCAGCACCCCCTGGCTGAGCCCTGCCGCAAGCGGCACATAGCCGCTTTCGGAATCCGCTAAAGCATTCACAACGTCGGTCAGCAGTTGTCCCTCCACCTCGTTGCCGCCATTAGTGTTGCGCCACAAAAGCATTGGCAGCGGCGTACCGTCCGGTGTGCGCGGCGAGACAAAGGCCGCCCACGGCTCACTTGACAATTCCTTGTAGCTGACCGGCACAAACGCCATGCCTGCTTCCTGCGCCAGGGTCTGCACAAGTGCCGCGGCGCGTTCAGGGCTGAAATCAAGCAAAGACAGCGTGTTCAGCCCCTCAAGGGTATTGGACAGGTAACGGTCGGCCCATTCGGCAGCGGACGCGGGCGTCGCCGTAGGCGTCGGGGTCAAAGTGGGAGTAGAGGTGGGCTGCGGTGTGCTCGTTGCCGTCGGCGTCGGCGTATTTGTCGCCGTGGGCACCTGCATGGCAATCAGCTGAGCCTGGGCAGTAGCCGCTGCAGCCTGCGCCTGTGCCAGCCCGCGCGCCATGCCAAACTGGTAGCCTACAATCCAGATAAATACTAAGAATAGGGCGGCGACAAACGCTGCGGCCAGCATTGACAGCCGACGCCTGTCACGCCGCGATAGATTCTGGAGTCGGTCGGTCAGTTGTTGCCAATTCACGCTTTTTCGCAGCCTATATTGAACCTATATCCAGCCGATATCTCGTCCAGCTAATTTTGCACGTTCACGGTAACGCGGCAGGGTTCAGGGTAGTTGCCGGTCTGATCAAC
>RRZU010142475.1_pt1 | contig 13231 bp, 9 predicted proteins | sample 2165561 | NCBI WGS metagenome assembly RRZU01 (sample SAMN10456909, study PRJNA506462) | wastewater metagenome | isolation source: wastewater sludge | place: USA: Moscow, Idaho
AGGTCGCCGACCGCGAGGCGTTGCACTGCGGCGGCCACGGCGCACCGGAACCCTTCACGGGTGAGGGTCCCCGGACGCAGGTCGAGTTCCTCGAACTCGGCGGGGGCACTCACCGGCGGCAAAGCGGCGGACGTGTCGGGGGCATTGGCTACCACGGTGAGGACGCCGTCCTGCCACACCCCCAGCAGCGCGGGAACGATCAGCACCGACGCGGTCGCGGAGTCGTCGGCGAAGCTGGTGGTGACGAACGCGACCGGCGCGGTGACGCCGCCGGACACGATCGCCCGCGAGGTGCGCGCGAGGAAAGTGGTGAACCCCGCGTCGAGATCGGTGAAACGCTGCGCGCCGTGCGCGGTGAAGCGGGCGGCCTCGCCCCACCCCAGCAACGCCCGCCGCTCGGCGTCCGCTCCGGTAGCCCACACCAGCGGCACACCGCGACGCAGCGAATCCTCGAGCGGCTCGGCGACGGTGCACACGACCGGGGCCGCGGACACAGTGGGCGGCGTAGGGATCACGAGGGGGAAGTCTACCGTCGCGCCTGGCCGCAGCCCGATCCCGATGGTCCTGTCGTAGGCTGGGCGACCATGGGCAACCCGTTTGATCCGACCCGGTGGCGCACCGTCGAAGGCTTCGATTTCACCGACATCACCTACCACCGTGCCGTGGACGAGCAGGGGCATGACCTGCCGGCCGTCCGGGTGGCGTTCGATCGCCCCGAGGTCCGCAACGCGTTCCGTCCCCACACCGTCGATGAGCTCTACCGGGCTCTCGACCATGCCCGGATGACCTCCGACGTCGGCACCGTCATCCTCACCGGCAACGGCCCGTCGGCGAAAGATGGCGGGTGGGCGTTCTGTTCTGGCGGCGACCAGCGCGTCCGCGGCCGCGACGGCTACCGCTACGAAACCGACGGTGCGGACGCGTCCGCCGATCCGGCCACCCGACGCGAACAGATCGACCCAGCCCGTGCCGGACGCCTGCACATCCTCGAAGTGCAGCGCCTGATCCGGACGATGCCAAAGGTCGTGATCTGCGTGGTCAGCGGCTGGGCAGCGGGCGGCGGGCACTCGCTCAACGTGGTGTGCGACCTGTCGATCGCGTCGCGGCAGCACGCCCGGTTCATGCAAACCGACGCCAACGTGGGCAGCTTCGACGCAGGCTATGGTTCGACGCTGTTGGCCCGCCAGGCCGGCGACAAGCGGGCCCGGGAGATTTTCTTCCTGGCCCGGGAGTACTCCGCCGAGGACGCCGAACGCTGGGGTGTGGTCAACGAGGTCGCCGACCACGACGACATCGAATCGCTCGCCCTGGAGTATGCGGCCATCATCGCCACCAAGTCGCCCCAGGCGATCCGCATGCTGAAGTACGCCTTCAACCTCGCCGACGACGGCTTGGCCGGGCAACAGGTGTTCGCCGGGGAAGCCACCCGCATGGCCTACATGACCGCCGAAGCCCAAGAGGGGCGTGACGCGTTCGTCGAACGGCGCGATCCCGACTGGACCGGCTACCCCTACTACTACTGACGTGCCCGCCCCGGTCTGGGGCGTCGGCGGCACCGGCCCCGACGCGATCGCCGCCCTGTATGCGCACCTGCTCGACCACTGTGGTGCACGTGCGGGGCGCGCTGGGCGTCAGGCTGGCCCGTGGCTGATGGCCCCCGACGCGGACGCCTACACCGCCGCGGTGGCGCGGTTGCGGGTCGTCCCCGAGTCGGTCGACGTGATCATCGCGACGTCGGGATCCACCGACGGTCGCGGGCACCTGGTCGGCCTCACGATGGACGCCCTGCTCGCCTCGGCGTCCGCCACCCTGAATCGTCTGGGCGGCCCGGGGCAGTGGGTGACCTCCCTGCCCCTGCACGGCGTCGCCGGATTCCAAGTGGTGCTGCGCAGCGCCGTCGCCGGGATACCACCCGTGGTGTATTCCCCCTCCTCGGGTTTCGACGCAGGCCTGTTGGAGCGCGCCGTCGCCGCGTTGGGGCCTGGTCGCGCCTACCTGTCGCTGGTCCCGACCCAGTTGCACGCCGCGCTGGAGGGCGGGGCGCCAGGGCTGGCCCGCTTCGATGCCGTGCTGGTCGGCGGTGCCGCGCTGGCCCCCGAACTGGCCGCCCGCGCCGCCACGGCGGGGGTACGCGTCGTCACCACCTACGGATCCACCGAAACCGCCGGGGGCTGCGTGTACGACGGCCTCCCCCTGGAGGGCGTGCGCGTCCGCATTCGCGACGACGCCGAGGCGCCTCCCCCGACCGCGCCTGGACGCATCCTGCTCGCGGGGCCGATGCTCGCCGACGGGTACCTCGATGTCGCGCCCGACGCCCAGCCCTTCGTCTATGAGGACGGCCAGCGCTGGCTCGTCACCTCTGACCTGGGAACGCTGAGCGAGGGACGCCTGCGCGTCCTCGGGCGCGCCGACGACGTCGTGATCAGCGGCGGCACCAACGTCGCCCCGCAGGTCGTGGAGGAAGCCCTCGCCACGCTGGGCGGGGAATGGCTCGTCGTCGGCGTCCCCGACCCGCACTGGGGGCAGCGGATCACCGCCGTCACCACCCACCCGGACGCCGACCTGAACGCGGCCCGCGCCGCCACCGCGGCCCTGCGTCCAGCGGAGCGGCCTCGCGCGCTGGTGCGTGTCGCGACGCTCCCGATGCGGCCCACCGGCAAGCCCGATCGTCGCGCCGCCGCGCAGCTAGCGGCCACCCTCCAAGCGCTCGGGCAGGCCGAAACACGCTGAAAGAGCACCGCAGGGCCCTCAGACACGGCCAAAGGCGTACCGAAGCAGCCCCCGCCCGGTTACGGTGGGCACTGCTGACAGAAGGGGGCTGACCATCAGCAGCACGCTCGCCGTCACGGCGAGGAGGGGCCGGGCCCTGTTCGCCGGCACCATCGGCAACCTCGTGGAGTGGTTCGACTGGTCGATCTACGCCTTCTTCCTGCCGTACTTTGCGGCGTCCTTCTTCCCCTCCGGTGACCGGATCGCGCAACTCCTCGCGGGGTTCCTCATCTTTGCCATCGGGTTCTTCATGCGGCCCCTCGGCGGGGCGCTGCTGGGGTCCTACGCCGACCGGCACGGACGCCGCGCGGGCATGACGTTGGGCATCGCCCTCATGGCCGGGGCCAGCCTGGTCATCGCGCTCGTCCCCGACTACACCCGCATCGGGTTGGCCGCGCCGTTGGTGCTGACTCTGGCTCGCTGCGTGCAGGGCCTGTCTGCGGGCGGCGAATTCGGGATCTCGTCGGCGTACCTCGTCGAGAACGCGCCGCCGGGACGCCGGGCCTGGGCCGGATCCTTCCAGCAGGGCTCGGTCGGCGCAGGAACCCTCCTGGCCTCACTGCTGGCCGCGGTCATGTTCCTGCGCCTCCCGGACGCGGCCTTGATGACCTGGGGCTGGCGGGCCGCCTTCGGCCTGGGAGCGATCCTCGGCCTGCTGGGGCTGTGGCTGCGCCTGGCTGTGCCCGACACCGCCTCCTTCGACCGCATCCGGCAAGAGGGACGCGTCGCGTCGCGCCCGCTGGCCAAGGTCCTGCGCGAACACCCCAGGGAAGTGCTGCGAGTCATCGGCATGGTGGCCGCCGGGACGGCCCTGGTGCAGTTCTGGTTCGTGTCGCTGCCCAGCATCATGCACCTGCGCACCGGCGTCGAACTGGCCGACGCCCAACTGGCGACGATGGTCGGGCTAGCGGCGTTCACCGTCTTGCAGCCCGTCTCGGGGTGGCTCTCGGATCGCTTCGGACGGCGTCCGCTGCTGCTCATCTTCGCTCTCGGATCGGCCGTTTCCTTCGTCCCGATGCTGTCGACGGTCGGCATGACCATGTCCAGCGTGCTCGTGGCTGTCGCGGTGAACGCCGTGCTACTGGCCGCCTACGCCGGATCGCTCGCCGCCGTGATGGCCGAGCAGTTCCCCGCCGAGGTGCGCACCGCGGGCATCTCTTTGCCGTATGGCGTCGCCGTGGCCGTCTTCGGGGGCCTGACCCCGGTGCTGGCGACCGCGTCCTTGCAGTTCGACCTGTTCTGGGTGTTCCAGGCAGTGATGGTCGCGCTGTGCCTCATCTCCGCCGTCGTGTTTTGGCGCATGCCCGAAACCTCCGGCACCTGACCACCCATGAAGGAGCACTGATGATCGAGATCATGCGAGACGAAGACCTGCCGCGAGCCCGCGCCGCCGGGGCCCTGGTGGGCGCCATTTTGGAGGCAATGCGGGAGCGCACCGTCGTCGGCACGAATCTGCTGGAGATCGACGAGTGGACCAAGGAGATGATGCTGGGCGCGGGAGGAGAGTCGTGCTACGTCGACTACGCGCCGTCCTTCGGCAACGGACCGTTCGGCCACTACATCTGCACGGCGGTCAACGACGCGGTCCTGCACGGGCTGCCCCGCGATTACGCGCTGGCCGACGGTGACCTCCTGACCCTCGACCTGGCCCTCTCGCTGGAGGGGGTGGTCGCGGACGCCGCCATCAGCTTCGTCGTCGGGACGAACTCCCCGGAGAAGCAACGACTCATCGACGCGACGCGTGACGCGCTCGCTGCGGGCATCGCCGCCGTGCGCCCCGGCGGCCGTGTCGGCGACATCTCCGCAGCCATCGGTGCTGTGCTGCGCGGCGCCGGATACCGTGTCAACACCGAGTTTGGCGGGCACGGTGTCGGCTCGACCATGCACCAGGAGCCATCGATCCCCAACGATGGCCGCGCCCACCATGGGCCGCGGCTGCGCGTGGGGCAACTCATCGCGATCGAGCCGTGGGTGATGGTCGACACCGACGAACTCGTCTTCGACCCCGACGGCTGGACGCTGCGCAGCGCCACGGGCTGTCTGACCGCCCACACGGAGCACACCGTCGCCGTGACCCGGGACGGTGCCGAGATCATGACGGGAGCACCCGCCCGCTAACCCTGGCCGAACCGATGGCGCTTGGGGCGTCGTCGGTGTCGCGGACGCGTCAGTCAGAACGCCGCTAGCCCGGTGAACTCGCAGGAGTTCACCGGGCTAGCGGCTGTCGTGAGGGGATCAGGCCTTGCGTGCTCGGCGGATCCCGAGGGCACCCAGCGCTACCAGCGCGAGTCCCGCGGCGCCCAGGCCGATTGCTTGACCGCCCCCGGTGAAGGGCAGCGTGCCCGGTTCAGGGGTGGCGGTGGGGCTTGCTGTCGGGGAGGCCGTCGGGGAGGCCGTGGGGGTCGGAGTCGTCGTGGGGGAGGGGGTCGGCGACGGTGTTGGCTGGGGGACGCGGAACTGGACCCAGTAGCCCGCCGTTGCCGAAACCCCGGACTCGGAGACGGGGGAGGCCCCGTCGGCGGTGATCGAGATCGTGCCCGGTGCGTCGGCGGTCAACCCGCTGAGCGTCGCGGTGCACGACGCGGTGGCGCCGGGGGCCAACGTGACGGCGTCACCGGTGACGTCGGGGGAACAGACCGGCGCCGTGAGCGTCAGGCCTGATGCCGATGGTGCCGCCAGGTGAACGTGGGTGACGTTGGCCGTCCCCGTGTTGGTGAGGGTGAACGTGACGGGGTAGGCGTCGGCCGTGGTGACGATGCGGGGTGCCTCGGAGGTCGTGGCGCCTTGGGCGTCGGTGATTGTGGCGCTCAGGGCGGGGGTGCCCACTGGGTGCGGGGCCGGGGCTGAGGTTCCACGCAAGGGCTGTGTGGGCGTGGAGTAGGACGCATCAGTTTCGGTGGCGGTGAGCGGGTTCGGGCCGGACGGGAGCGGGCTGGTCAGGGTCAGCGTCCAGGTGAGGTCGGCGTTCACGGTGGCCGTCCCGAGGACCGCTCCGGCGGCCGTGGTGACCGTGATGTCGTCGCCGGGGTAACTCCCGGTACCCGTCACCGTTCCCAGGCCGTCGACCGACGTGGCCTTCCATCCGGCCACGGTAGGCGTCGGCAAGCAGATCTTGGCCGTGAAATCATCCACCATGAAGATCGTGTACGAACCATTCGGTGCGGTGGGGTTCTCCTGGGAGACGCCTGTCGTGTAGGTCAACGTCTGGCCGAGTGCCAGGGTCGATGCCACCGCACGGACGGGAAGGCGCTGCCCGGTGTTGTCGTAGGGGATCGCGGCGGTACCGGTGAGTGGCACGGGAACCGACTCGGCCGGCACTGAGGCCGTCATCTTGGTGCCGAGGATGTACGCGCTGCCGTCCCAGGCGCCCGCATCGTAGATCTCGACGGTGCTGCCCGCGGGCGGAGTGACCCGTCCCTCCCACCCGGCCGGAAACTCGCCCTGGGTCACGAACGCGCCGTACTGGGCGTCCCAGGGCGCCTGGAGGTAGTTGAGGTGATTGACCGTGGCGGCCATTTGCGTAGCCGAGTAGTAGGCCGTGACATCGTGAAGTTCCCGGGCTGCATTGCCGGACGTCGTGTTCGTCAGGGTTCGGGCGAAGGAACGCAGCGAGTAATCGCCGACATTCTGGACAGGCGGTCCTGCTGTCGCCCCGGTGGTGGAGTTGCGCCACTTCCAGTCAGTCTTCAACCCGGGCTTGGCCGTCGCGTCGCCACCGAAATACAGAGGCTTGCTGAGTTCGCACGGGCTGGGAACCGGATCGGCCGCCACGGCCAAGGGCGTGCTCATCGGCAAGGTCGCCAGCGCGACGAGACCCGCCGCGACCACCGCCGCTGCTCTCCGCATTCGCATATGTTGTCTCCCTCGTGAGGTGATGTTCTGGCGCCCGAACATTCCGTCCTCCGGGGGTGGGTGTCGTCGTCCGCAAGGTCATGCGGGCGCCGACGAAAACAGGTGAGGCGTCGATAGTCCGCGACCATGGTGGCATGACCACGCCACGAAGTGATAACGGAGTTACACCCTGGTGAGGTCAGGCGCCGGGCTTGAACCTCCGCAAGCGCGTCGAGTTGGTCACGACGAAAACGCTCGACAGGCTCATCGCTAGACCGGCAATCAGCGGATTCAGCAGGCCGAACGCAGCCAAGGGAATCGCAGCAATGTTGTAGCCGAACGCCCACACCAGGTTTCCGCGGATCGTGCGCAGCGTCCGACGCGCCAACGCGATGGCGTCCGGGATCACATTGAGGTTGCGCCGCACCAAGATGATGTCGGCCGACTTCAGCGCCACATCGGTACCCGAGACCACGGCCAGCCCAAGATTCGCTGACGCCAGCGCCGCGGCATCGTTGATGCCGTCGCCGACCATCGCGACCCGGCGACCTTCCGCTTGCAGCCGCTCGATCACCGACGCCTTCTGCGTCGGTAGCACCTCGGCGATCACCTCGTCGACACCCACCAAGCCGCCCACCACGTCGGCGGCGGCTTGACGATCCCCGGTGAGGAGAACGGTGTGCAGCCCCATCTTCTTCAGCCGGGCGATCGCCCCCGGGGCGGAATCCTTGAGGGCATCCGTCACCGTGATGACACCCAGGCATTGCCCGGCTACCGCCACGAGCACGGCCGTAGCGGCCAGGTTGGCGGCGGCCTCAACCCGCGCCAGCGCCTCGGCCGGAACATCCACGCCCCGCTCCTCCAGGAGCGCTGGGTTCCCGATCAGGACCTCCTGGTCCTCGACGCGGCCGACCGCACCGCGTCCGGGAATCGCCGTGACGTCGACGGCGCGCGTCCACTCCACCTCGTCCTGGGCGGCTCGCTTGACGATGGCGCGTGCCAGCGGATGCTCCGACTGTTCCTCGACCGAGGCGGCATACCGCAGCAGGGCGGTGGGGGAGGCCTCGCCCAGCGCGTGGATGCCCGTCGCGGTCATTGCCCCCGTGGTCAGGGTGCCGGTCTTGTCCAGCACGACTGTGTCGATCACACCGGACGCCTCCAAGGCGTCGGGGCCCTTGATGAGGATGCCCAACTGCCCGCCGCGTCCCACACCCACCATGAGCGCCGTGGGGGTGGCCAAGCCGAGCGCGCACGGACAGGCGATGATCAAGACGCTCAGGGCGGCACTGAAGGAGGCACGGGGGCCGCCGCCCAGCAGCAGCCACGCGGTGAGGGTGATCAAAGCGATCACCAGCACGGCGGGCACGAACCAGGAAACCACCTTGTCGACCTGTGTCTGCACGGACGCCTTACGGGCCTGGGCCTGCTCGGCGGTGGCCGCCATCTGTGCCAGTTGCGTGTGGGCACCGACGCGATCCGCGCGCACGATGAGCGCGCCGGTCGTGTTGACCGTCCCGCCCAGCACGGCATCCCCCTCGGTGACGTCGCGGGGGATCGGCTCGCCGGTCATCATCGACGTATCGAGGGCCGAGGAACCCAGCACCACCGTGCCGTCGGTGGCGATCCGCTCGCCAGGACGGACCGAGAACCGATCCCCGACGAGCAACTCCCCGATGGGGATGACGGATTCGGCCCCGTCGCGGATCACGCGCACCGAGGACGGGGCGAGCTTGGCGAGGGCCGACAAGACGCTACGCGCCGATCGTTTGGAACGCGCCTCCATGTAGCGCCCGCCCAGCAAGAACGTCGTCACCGCCGAGGCAACCTCCAGGTAGAGCGAGTCCGCGCCGCCGGGAGCGATGCCGTAGCCCAACCAGAACCCCTCGTGATCCTCGGCTCCCAGAATCGTCGAGATCAACGACCAGGAGAAGGCGGCGAGGATGCCGAGGGAGACCAGCGTGTCCATCGACGTGCTGCCGTGACGCACGTTGCGCCAGGCCGCCTTGTGGAACGGCCACGCGCACCAGAAGACGACCGGCAGTGCCGTGATGAGCAGCACCCACTGCCAGCCAGGGAACCGCATCTGGGGAGCCAACGCGAGCACGATCGCGACATCGCCCAACGGGACGGTCAGCAGTGCCGCGACGACCAGGCGGTTGCGCAGCATCTTCACCCGGTCGGTGTAGCCCTCCGCCTCCTGCCCGTCACGAACCTCCGAGGCCCCATAACCCGCCTTCTCGACGACGGCGACCGCCTCGGGGGCCCGCTCCGCGGCCAACCCCAACACGACGGCACGTTCGGTGGCGTAGTTGACGGTGGCCGAGACGCCCTCCATCTTGTTGAGCTTCTTCTCGATGCGGGAGGCGCATGCGGCGCACGTCATCCCGGAGATGTCGAGTTCGACGCGCTGATCCAGTGCGCTCGGGGCGGGCTGGGTGCCGATGCTCATGACGTCCTCGTTTCGCGATCGCCAGCCTCGGCCCCGCGGTCGCGCCGGGCCAACTCGGCCAGCATGTCGTTGTAGGCGTCGTAGGAGTCGTCCTCGCCCGAGTCATCGGCGGCGTCGATCTCCGCGGCGTCCTTGCTGTCTTGGCGGAACCATTGCGCAGCCAGCACGGCAATCACGATGAACAGCGGCACCTCGCCCAAGAACCAGGTGGCCTGGCCTGCCGTGTTCTGTTCGGCGAGCAGGTCGGTGATCCACGGGACGGCGAGCGTCTCGTAGAAGTCCGCGCCGATCAGGCTGCGGCTGGACAAGATGCTGACCGCGAAGATCGCGTGGAACGGCATGATCGAGATGACCAAGGCCAGCTTCAGCAGATGGGGGAGTTGGCGTCCGGCCTTGTCGCTGCCGATGATGTGATCGAAGAACAGGTAGCCGGTCACCATGAAGAACAACAGCATCAACTGGTGGGCCCAGTGATACTTCATGAGGTAGGTGAACGCGGGGGTGAAGTACACCGCGAACAGGCTGCCGACATAGAGCAGCCACGCCACCAAGGGGCTGGTCAGCACCTGCCAGGGGCGAGACGCTTCGAGGGCTTCCAGCGCAGCAGCCGCGCCTACGCGTCCGGGGCGGGGATCGGACGCCGCGGTGATGAGGCCGAGCGGTCCGCCGAGAACGGCAAGGACCGGAACCATCATGTTGACGGTCATGTGCACGACCATGTGCCAGGTGTACTGGACGGTCGAGTACTCCCACAGGCCCGTCACGGCCAGGAACAGCGTCAGCAGCCAGGCGGCGCACCAGGCGGCCAACCGCACGATCGGATAGGGACGGCCCAGGCGGCGGGCACGCACCCAAGCGATGACATACCAGCTGATCGCCGCCACCACGATGACGACCCACAGCAGGTTGGGACGCCCCAAGGACACCAGGCGCGCGATCGTCGGGCCCACCTGCACCTGATAGCCCAAATAGTTGATCATGATGTTTTGCGGTTCGAGGAACCGGGGCGGCGGGACGTGGTTCTCCGCGGCCAGGCAGGCCACGTAGGCCACCGCGAGCAACACGTCACGCCCGATGCCTGCGCCCGGGCGTGCGCCTCGGATCGCGCGGAGGATCCAACTCAGCAGCCACAGGGCGGCGATCCCCGCCATGGCGAGTTGCCAGCCGCCGTAGGGCGTGGCCGTCGGGGAAACCCCGGCCAACTGCTGCCAGGCGATCAGGGACTGTCCGGCGATGGCCACCACGAGCAGGGGCAGCGCGAGGCGGTGGTAGCTGCTCGCGGCGTCCTGCGTGCCGAGCAGCCACGAGCCGAGAGCCAGCGACATGAGCGGAACCGACGCCAGCGTCGCGATGACGGCGGCATCGGTGGCCCAGTCGTGGTTCAGGCCCACGGTCACATTGCCGGTCACGGCCACGAACATCAAGGCGACGATTCCCAGGCCCCAGCACCAGGCGAAGCTGGCCCAGCTACGCGATACGTAGGAGGCGATCACGCACCCCAGCGCGACGATGGCGGAGGTGAGCCAGGCCAGCGCCGAGGGGGACGCCCACAGGAACGTCCACCAGGACGAGGGAGTGAGCGTGGTGTGGATTCCGACGCCGTTGACGTAGGCGGGGTTGGCGAACGTGTTGAGGACAGAGGCGGCGAACCAGATCTGAGCCAGGCGTCCCGCCGACCGGGCGAACCGCTGCCCTGCGGGGGTCAGGGCGCCATCGACGAGGCCAGCACCCAGCGCCGCCACGCAGAACCCGAGCGTCCCGATGGCGGACAGGCGAGCCGTCAGATCCCCCAGCAGGGAGATCGCGCCCGTGACGTCGTCGGCTTGGAGCCGTGCGGGCAAGGGAGGACGCACCGCGAGATCCAAAGCAACCAGCCATACCGCCACGTAGGCGGCCACCACGACGGCGGCCAGCCCGATCAACATGCCTGTACTGGGCACCCGGGGGGCGTGCGACGACGATGGCGCTGTGCTCACAGGGCAACCTCAACTCAGGGGACGGCAACGGGATCAGGGCGAGTCTAACCCCGGGCGTGTCGGTGGCCGATGTGCGGTAGTCCCGGCCCCTCGCAGGCTGGAGGGGCCGGGCATGGCGGATGGGCGCTACCGAAGGATGGGGAAGCACACGTCGGTCACCCAGGCGCTCGGATCGGGGTTCTGGGCCGGGCTGACGCGGTAGATGTTGACCATGGGCCCCGTCTCCAGGTGGTGGGCCGCCAGGTACGCGCCGACCGCGGCGGTGACGTCGCCCATCGCGTCATAGCTGCCCCGCAGCGTCGCGACGACGACCTCCTGCTCGGCCAGGGTGCGGCAGGTGAGTGGGGCCGTCGCCTCGAAGGGGGCGTCGACTTGAAGCCAGACCTCCACGTCGACGTCGCTCTCGCGGTAGTCCGGGTCCCAGAAGGTCGCGCCACCGATCCCCGCGTCGTGGTCGGGCGGCAGGGCGCCGTCGGCGACCATCAAGGGACCGATCTCCTGCCACAGCACCCCCTCACTGCCGTAGTCGGGCAGGACGCGGCGCAGCGCGGCGATGGTCATGGCAGGCAGGGTTTCCCTGCGGACGTCGATATCCATGGTGGAGGCCTCCAGATAGGTGGTGAGGTGCTGGAAGGCCTCCTCGCGTTGCGTGAGGGTGAGCCGGTCGGCATCGAGCCGTGCTTGTTGCTCGCCCAGCAGGCGACGGAGGAGGCCAGGATCGTCGGACGCCGCGAGCATGCGGGCGATCTCGCTGACCGGCAGACCGGCGTCGCGCAGCCGGGCCACCCAATGGGCGGTGACCAACTGCTCGGGCCGGTAGAACCGGTGGCCGGTGAACGGGTCTACCCGGTGGGGTTCGAGGATCCCGAACCCTTGGTAGTGCCGCAGCATGCGGACGCTGATGGCGCTCAGGCGGGAGAACACCCCGATGGCCAGTAATGGTTCCGCTGATTGATCCATGGCCTCACTCGACACCCTGACACTGTGTCAGGTGCAAGCCAGGCGTGCTGGCGCGCCCGTCCTAACCTGTGGGCATGAACCGACCTGGCTGGGCCGAGACGTCTGATCTGTTGCGCGATTACTACGACCACGAATGGGGGCTGCCGGTTCGCGACACCCCGGGCGTGTACGAGCGCATCACCTTGGAGGGGTTCCAGTCGGGTCTGAGCTGGGAGACGGTGCTACGGAAGCGTCCGGCGTTCCGCCAGGCGTTTGCCGGGTTCGATCCCGCGGCGGTGGCGCAGTTCGGGGCGGCGGACGTCGAGCGGCTCATGACGGACGCCTCGATCGTGCGCAACCGGCGCAAGATCGAGGCGGCGATCACGAACGCACAGGCGACGGTCGCGTTGAGCGACGCGGGGGAGGATCTGGCCGACGTGGTGTGGTCGTTCCAGCCCGCGGATCCGCGCGGTCACGTCAACGCGACGCAATCGCCCGAGTCGGTGGCACTGGCCGCGGCGCTGAAGAAGCGCGGGTTCGTGTTCGTCGGGCCGGTGACGATGTTCGCCCTGATGCAGGCCATCGGGCTGGTGCAGCACCGCCTGGCCTGAACCGGCCGCGTGCGGGGCAAGGGCGAGCCCCCGCACGCGGGTGGGGCTCAGTCCTCGTGGTCGCCCTTGTAGGCGCCCGGGCGGTCGACGATCAGGACCGCACCCTCGGGGTTGTTCTTCAGTTCAGCGGGAGCCAGGCGGTGCGCCAGGTGGTAGACGATCACCGTCACCAGCGTGCCGAACGCGATGCCGCTGAGCTGCCAGCCGCCCAGATCCAACGACACGTTGCCGACGCCGATGATGATGCCTGCGGCGACCGGCACCAGGTTGACCGGGTTGCCGAAGTCGACCTGGTTTTCCTTCCAGATCTTCGCGCCGAGCAGCCCGATCATGCCGTAGAGCACGACCGTGATGCCGCCTAGGACGCCGCCAGGTGTCGCGGAGATGATGGCGCCGAACTTGGGCGAGAACCCGAACAGGATCGCGACGATGGCGGCGACGACGTACGCGGCCGATGAGTACACCTTCGTCGACGCCATGACGCCGATGTTCTCGGCATAGGTGGTGGTGGGGCCAGCGCCGACGAAGGTGGCCAGCATCGAAGTGGCGCCGTCGGCGGCGATGGCCGGGCCCATCTGCTTGTCGAGGTTCTCACCGGTCATCTCGGCGACGGCCTTCACGTGACCGGTGTTCTCAGCGATCAAGGCGATGACGAC
>RRZU012537650.1_pt1 | contig 13229 bp, 12 predicted proteins | sample 2165561 | NCBI WGS metagenome assembly RRZU01 (sample SAMN10456909, study PRJNA506462) | wastewater metagenome | isolation source: wastewater sludge | place: USA: Moscow, Idaho
CGCGCAGAGCATTCACCTCCGCGAGTCGACGGTGACGGCCCACTTCGGGCGGATCCTCGACAAGCCCGACCTGGGCAGCCGCGTCCAGGCGGTGATCCTCGCCTACGAGCTCGGCGTGGTCGGGCGGGGCGCCTGAGTCAGAACTCGATGAAGGCGACGGCGAGCCCCCCCTCGGAGGTCTCCTTGTACTTGCTGAGCATGTCGCGGCCGGTGTCGCGCATCGTCCGGATCGCCTGGTCGAGCGTCACCCGGTGTGTCCCGTCGCCTGCGAGCGCCAGTTGTGCCGCGTTGATCGCCTTGACCGAGGCCATCGCGTTGCGTTCGATGCACGGCACCTGCACCAGGCCGCCGATGGGATCGCAGGTGAGGCCGAGGTTGTGCTCGAGCCCGATCTCCGCCGCGTTCTCCACCTGCTCAGGCGTGCCGCCGAGCACCTGGGCCAGGCCAGCAGCGGCCATGGCGCACGCCGAGCCGACCTCTCCCTGGCAGCCCACTTCAGCCCCGGAGATCGACGCGTTCTGCTTCAGCAGCACGCCGACCGCCGTCGCGGCGAGCAGGAAGTCGACGACATCGTCGTCACCCGGATCCTCGGCGAAGTCCATGTAGTAGTGCAGCACAGCCGGAACCACTCCCGCGGCCCCGTTGGTGGGGGCAGTGACCACGCGTCCGCCGCCTGCGTTCTCCTCGTTGACCGCCAGTGCGTACAGGTTCACCCACTCCATGGCGGCGAAGGTCGCGGTGATCAGGTTGGGCCGGGCGTCGCGGGTGAGCCGACGGTGCAGTTCGGGGGCACGCCTGCGGACGTTGAGCCCGCCGGGGAGCAGGCCCTCCTGGTGCGTGCCGCGCGCGATGCAGGCGTCCATCACCTCCCACACCCGCAGCAGGCCTGCGCGGGTCTCGGCTGCCGGCCGCCAGGCCTCCTCGTTGCGCGCCACGACCTGGGCGACGCTGAGGCCCGCGCGTCGGCAGATCTCCAGCAGGTCGACGGCGGTGTCGAAGGGGAACTCCACCGACACGTCCTCCACGCCGGTCTCTCCCTCGGCTGCCTGCGCCTCGTCCACGACGAAGCCGCCGCCGATGGAGTAGTACCTGTCGCTGTGCACGACCCCGCCGTCGGCGTCGAAGGCGGTCAGGTCGAGCGCGTTGGGATGGCGGGGCAGCGCCTCGCGGTGCAGCCGCAGGTCGCGGGCCCAGTCGAAGTCGACGGCCCGGCGTCCGGCGAGGAGAAGGCTGTTGTCGCGCCCGACCGCCGCGATCGCCGTCGCGTAGTGGTCGGGGTCGACGGTGTCCGGTTCGAGGCCCATGAGGCCGCCGACGACCGCCCGGTCGGTGCCGTGGCCGACGCCCGTCGCGGCGAGGGAACCGTAGAGGTCGACCCGGACGGACTCGACCAGGTCGAGCAGGTCGCCGAGGGCGGCGACGAACATGGCCCCTGCCCGCATCGGGCCCATCGTGTGGGACGAGGATGGCCCGATGCCGATCTTGAACAGATCGAGGGCGCTGATGGCCATGCCGCCTCCGTTGGTCGCTGTGGCTCTGACGCCCGACTCTAGTGGTGAGCCGGGCGTCGCGCACGCTATGCCGCCCTTGCCCGCTCGGGGCGGCGGCGGTCCTCCATGCGCTCGACGGCGTTGCTCTCGGCCGGTTCGGGCGTGGCAGGGTCGATCGGGCGACGCTCCTGCGTCCAGACCTTCAACCGGAGTGGGTGACGGTCGATCCGCACGCGCATCCCGTTGTGCAGGACGAAGTAGGCGAACACGCCGACCGCGGCGAGACCCGTCGTCACGGAAGCCACCAGCACAGAGGTGCGGGGTCCGAGGACCTGGCCGATCCAGCCGATCAGCGGCGACCCCAGCGGGGTTCCTCCCATGAAGATCGCCATGTAGACGGCCATCACGCGGCCCCTGAACTCGGGCGCCGTGCCGAGCTGGACCGAGGCGTTCGCCGTCGTCATCGCCGTCAGCGAGAAGAACCCGGCCGGGATCAGCAGGAGCGCGTAGACGTAGTAATTGGGGGCGAGCGCCAGCGCGAGGGCGCTGACCGCGAAACCGACCATGGACAGCACGAGCGTGCGAAGCGTCGGCTTGGTCCGGCGCGCGGCCATCAGCGCGCCGCCGAGGGTGCCCACCGCCATCACGGTGCCGAGCAGGCCGAACTCCGCGGAGCCGACTCCGAACTCGACGGTCGACATGGTCGCGTTGAAGATCTGGAAGTTCATGCCGAAGGTGCCGAGCACGAACACCAGGACGAGCACGACGATCAGGTCTGGGCGTCCGGCGAGGTAGCGCAGGCCGTCCATGGCCCTGCCGCGCGTCTTGGACACGGGGGCGGGATGCAGTTCCTCGCCGTGCATCAGCAGGATCGCGCCGATCATGGCGACGAAGCTGAGCGCGTTGATCAGCAGCGTCGGGCCGACGCCGACAGCCGCGACAAGCAGGCCGGCGAGGCCGGGGCCGATCAGGCGGGCGCCGTTGAACGACGTGGAGTTCAGGCCGACGGCGTTGGTGATGTAGTTGCGCGGCACGATCTCGGAGACGAAGGCCTGGCGTGCCGGGTTGTCGAAGGCCGTGATGGCGCCCATCAGCAGGGCGAACCCGTAGACGTGCCAGAGCTCGACGGTCCCGGTCGCGACCAGCGCCCACAGGCTGAGCGCGTTGAGCATGAGCGCGATCTGGGTGACGACGAGCACCTTCCGCTTCGGATAGCGGTCGATGATCGAGCCGGCGAAGGGGGCCAGCAGCGGGATGGCCAGGAACTGCAGCGCGGTGACGATGCCGAGCGCGGTGCTCGAGTTGTCGGTCAGGTCGGTCAGGACGAGCCAGTCCTGGCCGATCCGCTGGATCCAGGTGCCGAGGTTGCTGACGAGGGCGCCGAGGAAGAAGTAGCGGTAGTTGCGGATGCCGAGGGAGGCGAAGGTCTTCATGCGTTCAGGCATCCGACACCTCCAGGAGCAGGTCCGCGGCCTGACGCAGCAGCGCGAGCTGCGCCGCGTCGAGGCCTTCGATGTGTGCGAGCATCCACGAGTCGCGCTGGGCGATCGTCTCGCGGACGACGGCCTCACCCGCCTCGGTCGCGCGGACGAGGACCTGGCGGCCGTCGTCGGGATGGGGGACCTTCTCGACCAGGCCGTCCTCCGCCATGCAGTTGACGGTGCGCGTCATCGACGGCGCGCTGACCTTGTCGTGGGCGGCGAGCTGGCTGGGCGTCTGCGGCCCGACCCGGCCCAGGTAGACGAGCACGGAGAACTGGTGGGGCGCGACGGCACTGGTCGACTCGAACCTGACCCTGCGCGCTATGCGCTGGCAGGCCAGTCGTAGATCGTTGGCGAGGGCGAACATGTCCGCCTCGTCGATGGTCTGCGTCGTCTTCGTGGCCATGTGCCCTCCGTTTCTCCAGCTAATTAGTCTAGCTCATTACCTTGGCTAATCAAAATGGCACACGTGGTTGTCGGCGATCCCACCTCCGTTCCTTGAGCAGCCTCCGCCGACGGAGTCGTGCGAGGCGTCGTCGAAGGGTTCCGGCCATGACCGCGGACGATCATCAGGCTGTGGCTGCGACCGTGGACGATGTCGCGGGCCTTTTGACGACGGGCGCGCCGCTTCGCGGGGCTGCTCAAGGAACGGGGACGTAGGCCGCCGCCGCTTCGCGAGCGTCCCTGCTGGTGTCGTCCGGTGGGAGAGGTGCTGCGGTCGTCTCGCCGGCGAGCACCCGGCGGACGATGTCGCGTCGGGTCCGGTCGGCTAGCGCGTGGAACAGCGCATCTGCGCGGTCCTCGTCGTCGGACATGAGTCCAACATGCAACCAAATGGTTGTATGTCAAGGGTCTGTGCCGAGGCCATCGCGGGCGTGTTCGCGACTGGGGTGAACATTGACAAGCCCGATTGCCGCTTTCGGCTTCGTCCAACAGGTTGAATGATGAAGAATGCAAGACATGGCTAATGTCGCACAGAATCTGATTTCATCGCTCGAAGCACAGGGAGTCGAGCGCATCTACGGCCTCTCTGGAGACTCGCTCAACGGCCTCACCGACGCGGTCCGCGTTTCGAAGAAGCTCGAGTGGGTCCACGTCCGTCATGAGGAGTCCGCGGCCTTCGCCGCTGGAGCCGAGGCGGAGCTGACGGGGAAGCTGACCGTGTGTGCGGGCTCCTGTGGCCCAGGCAACCTGCACCTGATCAACGGCCTGTTCGACGCGCAGCGCAGCCGGGTTCCCGTTCTTGCCATCGCCGCGCACATCCCGTCCGAGGAGATCGGCTCCAACTACTTCCAGGAGACTCATCCGCAGGAGCTGTTCCGTGAGTGCTCCGTCTGGGCCGAGTTGGTCAGCAGCCCCGACCAGATGCCGCGCCTGCTGCGCATCGCCATGCAGGAGGCCATCTCGAAGCGCGGCGTCGCGGTGCTCGTGATCCCCGGTGACGTGGCGCTCAGCGACGCGGTGAGCAACGAACTGGCGCTCGCCTCGGAGGCGCTTCCCCGGGTGATTCCGGCCGACACGGATCTGCGTCGGGCCGCCAACCTGCTCGACCGGGGCCGCAAGATCACGATCCTGGCCGGCGCCGGTGCCGCGGGGGCGCACGACGAACTGGTCGCGCTGGCCGACACCCTCGCGGCGCCGATCGTGCACGCCATGCGCGGCAAGGACTCCATCGAGTACGACAACCCCTTCGACGTGGGCATGACCGGTCTGCTCGGCTTCGCAAGCGGTTACCGTGCCATGGCGAGCGCAGACACCCTGCTGATGCTCGGCACCGACTTCCCGTACCAGCAGTTCTATCCCGACGACGCCAAGATCATCCAGGTCGATGTGCGCGGCGAGCAGTTGGGACGGAGAGTCCAGCTCGACCTCGGCCTGATCGGAACGGTCAAGGACACCGCGGCCGCGCTGAACGGTCTCGTCGCCAGGAAGAAGGACCGCGGTCACCTCGAGGATGCCCAGAAGCACTACCGCAAGACCCGCGAGAAGCTCGACGAGCTGGCCACGCCGTCGCCGAAGGGCAAGCCGCTGCATCCGCAGTACGTGGCGAAGCTGATCGATGAGATCGCCTCCGACGACGCGATCTTCATCCCCGACGTCGGCTCGCCCGTGATCTACGCCGCCCGCTACCTCACCATGAACGGCAGGCGCCGCATCCTCGGCTCGTTCAGTCATGGCAGCATGGCCAACGCGGTCCCGCAGGCCATCGGGGCGCAGGCCACGTTCCCGAAGCGGCAGGTCATCACGATGTCGGGCGACGGAGGCGTCTCCATGCTGCTCGGTGACCTGATCACGCTTGTCCAGGAGAAGATGCCGGTCAAGGTGGTTGTGTTCAACAACTCGAGCCTCAACTTCGTCGAGCTAGAGATGAAGGCCGCAGGGTTCGTCGACTTCGGCACCGACCTGGTCAACCCGGACTTCGCGAAGGTCGCAGAGGCGATGGGGATCAAGGGCTACAGCGTCAAGAACTCCGCCGATCTGGAGAAGACGCTCAGAGAGGCCTTCAAGCATGACGGGCCGGCGCTGATCGACATCCCGACCGGCAGGCAGGAGCTGACCATCCCGCCGAAGATCACGCAGGAGCAGCTCAAGGGCTTCGCCCTGTACGCGATCCGCACCGTGCTCAACGGTCGCGGCGACGAGCTGCTCGACCTGGCGACGACGAACTGGCGCCAGGTCTTCTGAGCCGGGGGGCCTGCATTCCGGACGGTGCACGCGCCGCCGGGTTGCGGGCCAGCCCGCGCGGCTCAGCCGAGATGCTTCAGCGCCTCCCGCACGGAGAGGGGCGACAGCCGCCCGCGGTGTTGGTCCACGAGGCGACGCACCCACTCGGCGTCCGTCCTTGCGTAGTCGCGGAGCGCCCAGCCGATGGCCTTGCGCGCGAAGAAGTCCTCGTCGTCGAGCGAGCCTGCGATGGCGTAACTCAGCAGGTCGAGGTCGGTCTCGTCCCGGAAGCCCAGCTGGCAGATGATCGCCGCGCGCCTCAACCAGAGATCCTCGTCGAGCGCCCAGGCCCGGATGACGCCGGTCATGGTGTCGGGGCGTGCGCGTAGGAGGTCTCCGACGCAGTGCGACAGCTCGTCGACCAGATCCCACCAGGCGCCGTCCACGATCAGCCGACGCAGCAGGTCGACCGTTGACGCTTCGGTGGCCCACCGCCGGTATGTGCGATGTCGGATCAGGCCGATGGCGACGTAGCGTTCCTCTCTGTGCGTCGCCGCGTCCCATAGTTCAGCGACACCTTCCCTCCACTGTCCGGCCGTGGCGAACGGGTTCGACTCGACGAGACCGCGGGCGACGGCCCGCGCCTGAGGGACCCCCACCCCGTGGAAGGGCATCGCGGAACGCATGTAGCCCTGCTGCCTGGGCGCTCGCTCGGGATCGGCCACCGCGCGCAGTGCCAAGCGGGCCGCGTCGACCAGGTCGCTCCCCGGTCGCCCTTCGCGGCGGACACGTATCTCCGGGTCACCCAGCGTTGGATCGCGTACGTGGCGGGTCCGCCGAGCCTCGACCACCACGTCGCGGGCCTTGAGTGTGCCTCGACCTCGATCCAGGTCCCGTCCTCGCGTCGCTCGACGGTGAACCTCTCCCACCCGCGCTCCGGATGGCCCGGCAGCGCGGCGTAGGTCGATGAGGCCGCGCGGTCGTCGCGCACCGCGGAGGTCACCTGGATCGGCGCGGAAACTGGGCCCAGTCGGAGCACCGGCCGTTCGCCCGGTGCCGGGACGGGGGAGGCCGCGTCGACTCCGAGGCCCGCCGCGCGATGCAGGTCCCAGCTCAGCAGCCGGTCGGCGGCGGGGCCGAAGTCGCGCCCGTCGCCGATCCGCTCCCGGACCAGGAGACGGTCGAGGTCCTGGCTCACGCCGCCACTTCGCGCTCGGCGGAGGTCCTCGGCGTCGCGATCGCCCAGCCGGCGACGCGGGTGGCTAGGCGGCCGAGCGGCAATCCGACGAGGCGGTCGAACCACTTCGACGTCGGAAGGCCGAGCAGTTCGCGCGCCCAGACCGGCAGCGTCGAGATCGCCCCGGCGGCAAGCATCCAGTAGCCAGGCTTGCCAGGCCACGGGACGGGTGGGGTCCTGAGCAGGAAGTCGACCGTGTCGAGCGCGGCGGGTGAGGCGCGCAGCTCCGGGCGGTACGACTCGATCACGGCGAGCAGATCCGCCTCCGTCCTGGGGAGGTCGACCGCTCCGAGCAGTTCGCCGACGGGGGCCGCAGAGGCGACGTACTGGTCGGCCTCGCCCTGCTCGAGAGCCTCCGGGCCGAAGTGCTGGTAGGCGGCGAGGAAGCTCTGGGTCTCGGCCACGTGCACCCACTCGAGCAGGTGCGGGTCGGAGGCGCGGTAAGGCGTGCCGTCGTCTGTCTTGCCGCGGACCCGCTCGTGGACGGCGCGGATCCGGCCGATCAGCTCCTCCGCGGATGGGACGGGGCCGTAGGTCGTCATGGCGATGAACTCGCCCGTGCGCTGCAATCGTCCCCAGGGGTCGGAGCGGTAGCCGGAGTGGCCCGCGACCCCGGCCATCGCAGCCGGGTGCAGCGCCTGGAGCAGCAGGGCCCGGATGCCGCCCGCGTACATGGCCGCGTCACGGTTGACCTTCCAGATCGCGTCGCTCGGCCTGTGCCAGCGCTCACCGTCGGCGCCCCAGATCTTGGCCTCGCGCTCCTCCGGGTCCGGCCCGGCGACCCGGGACCGGATGGCCGAGCCGATCAGGTTGCGCAGCGACTGAAGGGGGTTCATGGCCCAAGCCTATGTCGGTGACGGCGAACGCTCCGGACGCTGGCCGTGCTGAAGGTGGGGAGCGCGTCAACCAACGGTGCCGGGTGCCGCGAGCCCGCGTCGGCCAGGATGTCGACGCGGCGGTCAGTCGGCTTCCGCCAGCAGGACGATCCCCTTGACCCCGTCGACCGCCACCTCGTCGCCGTCCTTGATCCGTGCCGTCGCAGAGCCGGTTCCGAGCACCGTCGGGATGCCGTACTCGCGGGCGACGATCGAGCTGTGCGGCAACGGCCCGCCGACGTCGGTGACCAGGGCGGAGGCCGTCGCGAAGAACGGGGTGTAGGCGGGCGTCGTGATGGGCGCGACCAGCACGTCTCCGGGCTGCATCCTCGAGAAGTCCTCCGGCCTGCGAAGCAGCGGCGCCGGTCCGCTCGCGCTGCCTCCGCTCGCGCCGAGGCCGCGCAGGGTCGGGCCGGTCGATCTCGGAACGGGCCCTCGCGGGTGCTGCGTCCCGTCGCGTAGACGAAGAACCCAGCGCGGGCCAGTTCGACGGCGACCGCCCTCCCCGCACCACGGGTCGCGCCAGCGACCAACGCCGCCCTCTGCGTTCCATCCATGCGGTCAGCCTGCCGCGCGTCGCCGACCGGCTGAGGAGAGCGGGCTCAGATGCGGGTCAGGACCTCGGAGCCGTAGCCGTCAGAGAGAAGCAGGTCGACGACACCCGCGCCTGCCTCGGCCGCGGTGGCCAGGCGGCCCTCGTCCTTCATGGCGACGAACTCCTCGCGCGCCGGAAAGTCCTGCGAGCCACGGATCTCGGCCTGCATGTCGGTGTCGACGACTCCGGGCGCGATGGCGGCGATCCGCACTCCCGGCAACTGCTCGGCCGCGACGGTCTGGGCGTGGTGATCGACTGCGGCCTTCGTCGCGCAGTAGACGCTCCATCCCTCGAGCGGGCGGCGGCCTGCGCCGCTGGAGATGTGCGCGACCCGCACGGGTAGTGCGTCGGGTCGGTCGCGGAGCACGGCGTTCGTGAGAAGGATCGGTGCCGTCACGTTGACGTTGACGGCGGCGATGGTGGCCTCGGCGTCCTGCTCGCCGGCGAGCGTCGCTGGCCCGAGCAGGCCGGCGTTGTTGACGAGGACGATGTCGTCGGCGTCGGCGAGGAAGTCGCGCAGGGTGCCTCCGGCGAGCCAGGAGGTCAGCGCGCTCGGGTCGGCCAGGTCGACCGCCTCACCCGCGCTGCGGGAGATCCCGAGCACCTCGAAGCCGCGACGCTCCAGTTCCGCGCCGATCTCGGCTCCGAGTCCGCGGCTGATTCCGGTCACGATGGCTTTGCGGGTCATGGGCTTCCCTTCGTCTGGACGTACCCGGCCACGCTAGCGGCTGGTCAAGACCGCGTCGAGAAGGGTTCGCCGGGGATCACCCTCATCGTGACGCCTACCTCAGCGCGTGGCGAGGATCTGTTCGCGCAGGATGTCGGCATGCCCGCAGTGCTGGGCCAGCTCGCGCAGCACGTGCAGGAGGATCCAGCTCAGCGGCAGGGGGCCGCGACGGTTGCCGTGCACCACCTCCTCGAGGCCGAGTGAGGCGACGGCGGCGCGGGAGGCCTCGCACACGGCCCGGTGCTCGGCCCGGGCCGAGGCGACGGTGTCGTCCTCGCCGATCAGGAAGCTCTCGTCGACGGTGCGGGGGATGCCGATCTCGTCGCGGCTCCGGCAGGCGACCGCCTCGTCGAACCACACCTTCTCCACGAAGATCGCGTGCTTCAGCAGACCGAGCGGCGTGGTCAGCGACGGGACGAGCGGCCGTCTCGCCTCCTCCTCGGTGAGTCCGTCGAGGGAGTCGTGCAGCATGGCGCGGTGCTGGTCGATCAGTGCGTCGAGGTTGCCGCGCAGCGAGGGGGTGCCGAACGGGTCGGTGTGCTGGGCCATGGCATCACGCTAGCCGCCCTAAGCTGGGGCCATGGCGCGACTGGATTCCTGGCTCTGGGCCGTGCGGATGTACAAGACCCGCTCGATGGCCACCGCGGCGGTGCGAGGCGGCCACGTCCGCGTCGACGACAAGCTCGCCAAGGCGTCACAGCACGTGGTCACCGGGCAGAAGGTGCGGCTGCGCAAGGAGCAGGACGAGAAGCTGCTCGAGGTCGTCGACCCGACCCTGGAGAAGCGCGTCGGCGCCCCGCTCGCCCAGGCCGCCTACATCGACAGGACGCCAGAAAAGCCCCCGCCGATCAACGAGATGACGGGCAGGGTCGCGGTGCGCGACCGGGGCACCGGCCGCCCGACCAAGCGCGACCGGCGCGCGATCGAGAAGCTGCGCGGACGCGACTGAGCGATCCGGTTCCCGCTGGCCCGATCAGGACCCGTGTGGCTGGCTTGAGTTGTGGCGCCGGTACGCGGCAGGAGATCTGCCGCTGGAGCGGCCCCATGGTGCCTTGCCCCGGCATGGTATCGGCCTGTCGCAGCGCCGCGTCCCCATCAGTGGCCGGGGATGACGGCTCGGACGAGCAGATCGACGCTGATCCGCTGGTCCTGCCTGCCCAACATGTCGACAGTGCGCGGCCAGCGCGTCAGATCGAGCCGAGAGAGGGCGCGCTCGAACGCAGGGGTTGGAGCGTCGGTCGGCGCGAGCGCGGCGTACCCGTGGATCCACTCCGTGATGAACCCGGTCGACGCGACCGCCAGGTCGGTCTCGACGCCGACCCGCTCGATGAAGAAGTCGAGGAGGGCTTCGTTGAGGTTCATCGCGTTCGGCCCCGCGACCCGCTGCGCCGCAAGCAAAGCGACGTGGTGCGGAGAGTCGGTGAACAGGCGCATCGCCGACTTGAGGAGTCCGCGGAGTGCGTCCTCGGGACCGCCCACCGTCAACTGGGTCAGGTCAAGGCGCGACAGGAAGGAGTCGGCGAGTGCGGTGGAGAGGTCGGCCATGTCATCGAAGTACGTGTAGACGGCGTTCGGGGCGATCCCCGCCTCCCTTGCCACCCGTCGAAGGCTCAGCCCCGCGACTCCGGCCTCGGCGAGCACACGCTCAGCGGCGTCCAGCAGCAGGGCTGCGCTGATGTCGCCCCGCGGGCCGCGTCTACTTTTCGATGTCACGGCACCATGATAACGTCCCTATTTGTGCAGCGTACAAACAATGCGAGAGCAGTCCGTCTCTACGTCCTCACGGTGCTCGCGAGCATCACCGTTGTCAGCCTTGCCTTCCCTGCCTTCGGCATTCAGCTTCCCGAGTGGGTGGTCCTCGCCGGTCGCTGGATCCCGGCGCTCGTCAGCCTCCTCGTGCTGCGCCTCGTCCCGCTCGAAGGGGGCATCGGGGCCTGGTGGCGCCTCCGGGCCGGGGGCGTCGGACGCTTCTTTGCGGGACTAGGCGTCGGGGTCCTCGGCCTGGCCGCCGTCTACGCGCTGACGGCGACCATCGCCTCTCTGCTCGGCATCGGCCGACTTCAGACGGCCGGCTTCCTCCTCGCCGTCCTTCCTACTCTCGTCGTCACTCTTCTGCTCATCACGCTCAGCACCTTTGGTGAGGAGGTCGGGTGGCGGGGATTTCTGCAGCAACTGTTGGAGACGAAGGGCTTCTGGGGTGGCGCGGCGAGAGTCTCGGCGGTGTGGGTGCTCTTCCACGTCCCCGTGCACGGAGTCATGGCGGCGCAGGGGACACTGTCCTGGAGCGAGGCGGCTCTGGTGACCGTGCCCCTCTTCGCGCTCGGTCTCTTCCTGAGCGCGGCGGTCGCCCGTTTCGGGAGCGTATGGCCCGCTGTGTTCGGTCACGCCCTCCCGCTCGCGAGCGTGAACCTGTTGCAGGACCCCGGGTCGCTGGGCCCGGGTGAACGCGTGACGGTGGCGGCCCTGGAGTTCGGGCTGCTCCTTGTGGCCGCCTCGATTGTCGCGCCGAGGCGGAAGGCCTGATCCCCTTCGACGCTCGGAGGCGCGACCCGTGCACTGGAGGCACGAGTCGCGCGACCTGCGGGAGGATCAGGCTCCCGCGAGCAGGGCCTCCTCGGCCTCCTTGGTCCAGATGCCGTCCTTCAGCTTCGCCGCGACGTGCGGGAGCTTCTCGTCCATGTCGACCAGGCGGGTCAGCGGCAGGTCGTGCAGCATCGGGTAGACCATGATCTTGCCTCCCGAGGTGCGGTTCATCACCGAGTCGATGGCGTCCTGGAACCCGGCCATGCCGGTCACCGCGTCGAGGGAGATGTGGGTGTCGATGATCCCCTCCTCGATCTTGCGCAGCACGGTGCGCATGTCGGAGACGTCGGAACCCGACGTGCCGAGCAGGAAGATCCGACGCTCGATGATGCCCTGCAGGTCGAACTCGCCGAGCGTCCCAGCGGGGATGCCGGCGAAGGCGTTGAAGATCGCATCCTCGGCGGCGAGGTCGACGGCCTGCGACACGAGCGCGGGGACCGGGACCATGCAGGAGATGTGGGTGAAGCCGGGCTGCAGCTGCGTCTCACCGGTGTTGACGTAGGAGACCTCCACGCGGCGCTCGGCCGCCACCGGGTCCACCGTCTCGGCGAGGTGCCGCAGACGCTCATCGCTCAGGTCGGTGCCGGTGACGGTGATGCCCTCGACGCCGGAGGTGACGGCGCGCATGGTGTGCATCAGGCCCATCGGTCCGGCGGCGCCGATGATGGCGACCTTGTCCCCGGCGCGCAGGTCGCCGTTCGCCGGGATCCAGGCGTAGCCCTCCGCCGGGTCGGAACCGGTGGTGCCGACGAAGCGGATGAAGTCGTAGTGGACGCGGCCGATGTCGAGCGAGACCTTGCGGCCGATCGTCGCGCCGTCCAGCACGATGCAGAACACCGAACGGGTGCCGAGCAGCGCCGCGAGCTGCTCGATCACGTCGGCGTCTGCGCCGTAGTAGACGATGTCGTCGAACGTGCGACCCTCTAGCGTGTCCAGGTCGGCGGGGCCGATCGTCAGCACCTCCGCCGGAACGTGTTCCGCGGTCAGGGCCTCGAGGCCGGGCGTCTCGCCCTCGGAGACGACCAGGAGGTGCCCGTCGTCCTTGACGTGGTTGCGCTCGGCCCAGGCGTAGGAGCCCTCGACGGTGGCCCACGGCTCGATCAGGCCGACGGCCGCGGCGGACGGGCCGTCGGTGACGTGGATCAGGAACTCCTCACCGGAGGGGGAGACGGCGCAGCGCTCGTCGATGACGACGTACTCCTGCAGGGCGCCCTCGAAGTTGTAGCCGAACGCGCCGTTGCTCTTGGGGGTGCGCAGGTGCTTCCAGTCGGCCTGGACAAGCACGCGGTCGCCGACCTTGTAGTGGGTGACCTGGTCGCCCACGGCGACGATCCGGCCGACCGGCTCGTGCCCCGGGACGGCGGGAAGGGTGCCCGGCTTGTAGCTGGGGATCTCCGCGAGCGCATCGGGGGCGATGCCCTCGACGACCTCTGCCTTGCGGGGGTGCGAGTCGAAGGCGTGCAGCAGCTTCGTGTCGCTGAAGCAGATGCCGCAGGCCTCGACCTGCAGCAGCAGCTGATACGGCCCGACCTCGTCGACGGGCTTGGAGTCGTTGATCACGATCTCGTCGACGCCGA
>RRZU010412246.1_pt1 | contig 13228 bp, 12 predicted proteins | sample 2165561 | NCBI WGS metagenome assembly RRZU01 (sample SAMN10456909, study PRJNA506462) | wastewater metagenome | isolation source: wastewater sludge | place: USA: Moscow, Idaho
CTCATACAGACTTCAGTGGAGAAGTATATGTATTAACAAAAGAAGAAGGTGGAAGACATACTCCATTCTTTACAGGATACAGACCACAATTTTACTTCAGAACAACAGATATAACAGGAGCTTGTAACTTACCAGAAGGAGTAGAAATGGTAATGCCAGGAGATAACATCGAAATGACAATATCATTAATACATCCAATTGCGATGGAAGAAGGATTAAGATTCGCGATTAGAGAAGGTGGAAGAACAGTAGCTTCAGGTGTTGTTTCAAAAATTATTAAATAAATTTTTATAGAGAGTGATTTTTCACTCTCTTTTTACGTGATTTTTAAATGGATATCAAAAAATATTTAAATAAAATATTTATACTAATAAATTTACAAAAGGGAGAGATTTATGAAAAAAGTAATAATTTTAATGATAATATCACTAAACTTATTTTCTAAAGAGATTTTAAGAGATTTTACAACTTTAAAACTAAAAAATGGAATTTATTATAATAATGTAGATGGTGAAAAATTTACAGGAGAAGTTATCTATTCAAAAGATGGGTATGAATATGATGTAAATTATGTAAAAGGGATAAAGGAAGGAAAGAGCACAGAAAAATATTTAAAGGATAATTACTTATATAGAGAATCATTTTATATAAAAGGAATGTTAACCTCTTATAAAATTTATTTTAAAAATGGAAATACAAGAGAAGAAGCTGTTTCAAAAAATAATACTATGAATGTTAAAATTTTTTCAGAAAAAATGAATTTGATTGAAAATAAAAATTATGTTTTTAGAGATGGAGAATGGGTTTTTTCAGGAGAACAATACGTATATAGTGAAGATGGCAGTATTCTTAAACTAAGAAATTATGACTTAAAAAATAATTTAGAATATAGAGTTGATTATTATAAGAATAATATTAAAAAAAGTGAATCTTGTTATGTAATAGGTTCAAGTATAAAAGAAGGCATGTTTGCAACATATGATAAGGGCGGATTTCTTATAGAGAAATCATATTATAAAGATAATAGTTTAAATGGGATAGAAGAAATTTATGAAAATAAAAAAATAATTTCTCAGACGAAATATAAAAATAATCAAAAAGATGGAGTAGAAAAAAAATATATAGATGGGATTATTTCAATAGAAAGTAACTATATCTTGGATGAAAAAGATGGAGTAGAAAAAGTATATAATAAAGATGGTGAAGTTGAGTATACAATTTTTTACAAAAAAGGGAATATAGAAAAAGTATTATATAAAAATAAAGAGTTAACTAAAGACGAAAAAATAATTATTAAAGATTTTTCAGGGAAAAAACATTTAGAATTTACGCTTAAAAATTTAAAATTGAATGGTGAAGTAATAGAGTATAAAGATGATAAAAAATATAAAAAGTCTAAGTATTTACAAGGAAAAAAAGAAGGGGAAGAAATTACATATTTAGGTAAATTAGAATGGATTAAAACACCTTATAAAAATGGGGTAATAGAAGGAACTAAGGTAATTAATTTTTCTAATACAGAAAGAACGTATATGACGTTTGAATATATAAATGGAATTCAAACAGGGATACAAGTGATTAATTATACTAGAATTGTTGATGGAGTTGTTTTTATAAATGAAGTGTACAATAATGTAGATGGACTTCATGAAGGGGAATATAAAAAATATTATCCTAAAACTAAAGGATTATGGATGTTTGCAAAGAGAATAGTAGAAGAAACGGGAAATTATGTAAAGGATAAAAGAGAAGGCTTATTTATTAGATATGATGAGAAAGGCAGAATTGAATCTGAAGTTATATATAAAAATGGGTTAAAAGATGGAGTGGAAAAAAATTATAAAAAGAATATTTTGATTAAAGAAACTACATATAGTAAAGGCCTAAAAAATGGAATAGAAAAAAATTATGATAAAAAAGGAAAATTAGTTAGTCAAATAGATTATAAAGATAATAAGATAGTTAAAGTTACAACTTACAAAAATGGTGAAATAATTAAAGTTTCTGATAAAGAAGAAATGGAATAAATATTTTTCTTCAATAAAATTAGAAAAAGTGTTAAAATATACTGAAAAATTTTTATTGGAGGGAAATATATGTCAAGTTTACCAAATTGCCCAAAATGTAATTCAGAATATACTTATGAAGATGGAGTATTGTTTGTTTGTCCAGAATGCTCTTATGAATGGGCTCATGAAGAAGAGCAAATAGAAGAAGAAAAAATTGTTAAAGATGCAAATGGAAATGTTCTTAAAGATGGAGATAGTGTTTCTGTAATAAAAGACTTAAAAGTAAAAGGAAGTTCTTCTGTTGTTAAAATAGGAACAAAAGTAAAAAATATAAGATTAATTGATGGAGACCATGATATCGATTGCAAAATAGATGGATTTGGAGCAATGCAATTAAAATCAATCTATGTAAAAAAAATCTAGGTGATGAAAATGGAATTAGAAAATATAAATGATTTAATTAATCAAATTATGTTGATTAAAAAGGAATTATTTAATGAAAATATAGATTTTTTAACTATAAGAAAAATAGGTGAAGAGTTTAAAAAAAGTCTAGATAAAATATCTTTAAGTTTAAAAAAAGAGTATAACTATGTCAATTGGGAAAAAATCGAAGAATTTCTTGTGAATTTTTCAAATAATCAAGTAGAAAAAAATGATTTTATTGAAGAATTTGATGAATATTACCCAATGCTTATAGGGAAATTAATAGTTATAAAAAATAATATAAAAGGAAGCTTTTGAGCTTCCTTTTGTGTTTTAATTATCAATTTTTTCCATTATTTCATCAGAAATTTCAAAATTTGCATAAATATTTTGAACATCTTCATTTTCTTCTAAAGCTTCATAAAGTTTTAAAACTTTTGTAGCCATTTCTTCATCTGTAATTTCAACATTGTTTTCAGGAATCATTGTAAGTTCAGCACTTTCAATTAAGAATCCTTCTTTTTCAAGATTTTCTTTTACACCCATAAATTCAGAAAATTCAGTTGTTATTATAAATTTACCATTTTCTTCAGCAATGTCTTCAGCACCTGCTTCTAAGGCTTGCATCATAAAATCATCTGTATCTAGTGTTCCTTTATTTATAACAATTTGCCCTTTTTTATGAAACATCCAAGAAACTGCACCATCAGCTCCAAGGTTTCCATCGTTTCTAGCAAAGTTAGATCTAACACTTGAAGCAGACCTATTTTTATTATCTGTAACAACTTCTACCACAAAAGCAACACCTGCAGGACCGTATCCTTCATATGTTATTTCAACATACTCTACTCCTTCAAGCTCTCCAGTTCCTTTTTTAATAGCTCTTTCCATTACATCTTTAGACATATTTGATGCTTTAGCTTTATCTATTGCTAGTCTTAGTTTAGGATTGAATTCTGGATTTCCTCCTTCTCTAGCAGCAATAGTTAACTCTTTACCGATTCTTGTAAAAATTTTCCCTCTAATCTTATCTTGTCTTCCTTTTCTATGTTGGATATTAGCCCATTTACTATGTCCTGCCACAAAAATACCTCCTAATTATATTTAACAGTACAGATTTTATCACAAAAAAAAATCATTTTCAAGGGGGAGTATGCTAGCTATTATTTTCAAGTAATACATATTGAACAAGTAAGCCATTATCCCAAGTTTGAATTTCTCTAATACTTCCATCAATATTATAAATTAAGACTTGACCATTTCTTATACCTTTAGAGAAAATTCCAGTTTCATAAATATTTCCATTTTCATAATAAATTTCGTATTGACCGTTTATTTGCCCATTTTCATAAAAAACTATTTGTTTTTCTTTTTCATTATCATAGAAAAAAGTAGCTTTGCCATTAAGTTTTCCACTATTATAGACTTCTTCAACTTGTTTTTTCCCGTTTTCATAATACCAAGTTGAAAGACCATCTTTTAAATTATTTTTGTAATTACTAATTTCTTTTATTATTCCATTATTATAGTAAGAATAAGATTCCCCATTTATAAGTCCTTTAGTATAAAATTCTTTTCCTTGTATTTCAGCATTTGGATAATAGTATGTTTTTTCGCCTTCTAAAAGCCCATTTTTATAATTAAAAGTAGAAATTAAAGTACCGCTATCAGAGTAAGATTTAAAAATTCCATCTTCCAAATCATTTTTATAACTTCCTTCTTCTTCAAGGAGGCCATTACTGTGGTATAAATATCCAGCTCCATTAGCCATTCCATTTTTTACAGGGACAGTCCATCTTAAAACCCCATTTTCATAATAAAGTTTTGCAATTCCATTTTCAATATTGTTAATGTATTCATGAATTTCCTTTATATTTCCATTTTCATAATAATTTTTTTCTTCTCCATTAAGCATATTATTTACATAAATTGACTCTTGAGATATATTCCCATTTCTAAAATATAACTTCTCAACACCAGCTTTTTTACCATCAATATAAGATGTTTCAGATTTTTTACTTACCCCATCTTCATAATAATTAGTTTCTAACCCATCTTTAAAGTTATTTTTATAAGAACCTAAAATTTTTAAGTTACCATTAATATAATAAATTTTATATGTTCCATCAAGAAGTCCATTTTTATATGAAGATTCTTCTAGTAAGGTTCCATCTTCGAAAAATTTGACAACTTTTCCTGTTGCTTTACCATTTTTAAAATTAATGATACTTTCTGGATTTCCATTGGGATATAACGGTTTGTATATTCCTGTAAATTTGTTTTTTTCTGCATATTTAATCATTTCCTCTTCTGAAAAATCAGTTATGTTCATAGAAAAAAAGGTTGTAGATATTAATATCATTAAAGTAAAGATTTTTTTCATAAAATTAGTCTCCTTAAAATTCAATTTTTTACTTTTTACATTTAAAAACTAGTTGAATAGAATTTTCATCAGTAGAATCACCATTAAAGTTTTCAAAAAATTCAATATCATTAAACCCAATATCAGTTAAAAAAGAATTAATTAATTGCTTTCTGATAGGTGTTAAACAGATGCTATTTTCAATGATTTGATTAGTAGCTTTAATTATAAGTTTACTATTAAAGATTACTTTAGATTCAGAAACAAGTTCATAAGTTCTAATAAATTTAACATTATCATTATCTATTAATGGAAGGTCAAGTATATTTTTTGTAAAGATTTTATCATAATCAATTATTTGAACAAAAAAATAACCATCTTTTTTTAAACAATTAAAAACTTTCTTAAAAAAAAGTTTAATTTCATCAAAATCATTCAAGTGAATTAATGTATTTCCAAAACAAACAATTTTTTCAAAGCTGTTTATCCAATAATTATCTATATCAAGCATATTTATATTTTTATAAGAAATTTGTGTATTTTTTTTGGCAGCAAGCGAAATAAAGTCGGAATTTAAGTCAATACCAGTAACATTTTTAGTTTTTGAGGATAAGAGTTCTGTTAAGTTACCAGTAGCTGAGCCAACTTCAAGGATAGAATCAGATTCTGAAATATTTGAAAAATTATCTATAAAACTCAATTGATTAGTATTTGTAGGAAAAATATAATCATAAACTTGACAGATACTTTCATAAAACATATAACCACCTCTTTAATATATTTACAATAGTTTAATATTATTTCAATCAAAAGTCAAAAGAATTCAAAAATGAACACCATACATTTTTTTAAAAATTATAAAAAAAGAAATAATAATTTATTTTTTTTTAGATTAAAAACTAAAAAAATCAATAGATATTGATGTATAGAGCAATAAAAAATAAAAAAACTTAAGAAAAAGTGTTGACATAAAGTATCTGTTATGATAATATACTTCTTGTCGAGAGAAACAAAGACTAAACGGAGAAATGGCAGAGCTGGTCGAACGCGCTCCCCTGCTAAGGGAGTATACGGGTCAAACTGTATCGAGGGTTCGAATCCCTCTTTCTCCGCCATATTAAAAACTTTAAGTGGTTATACCACTTTTTTTTATAGAATGCGTCCATAGCTCAATTGGATAGAGCACTTGACTACGGATCAAGGGGTTAGGGGTTCAACTCCTCTTGGGCGCGCCATAAAATAAATTTTTTAATGATGTAAAAAAAAGTTGACATTATGCAGAAAAAAACATATAATAATTTGTAATATAAAATTGTGGAAGAAGAAACCTTGTTTCTCACCTAATGAGCAAAGCTTACATTGGGTTGATGATTGATTGAAAATATAGTATATTTTATATATTATTTTGATATTAACAGGGTTCCCAAAACCCTGTTATTTTTTTTAGGAGGTGCTTTACTATATCTGATAAAACAAGAATTAACGAAAAAATCAGAGCAAAAGAAGTTAGAGTTATAGGTGAAGAAGGTGAACAATTAGGGGTTTTATCTATAAAAGATGCTTTAGAACTTGCAGAAGAGAAAAAACTAGACTTAGTAGAAGTTGCTGGGAATGCAGAACCACCTGTGTGCAGAATAATGGACTATGGTAAGTTTAAATATGAAAAAGAGAAAAAAGATAAAGCTGCAAAGAAAAATCAGAAAATAGTATTATTAAAAGAAATAAAAGTAAAACCAAGAATTGATACTCATGATATAGAGACTAAAACAAAACAAATAACTAAATTTCTTGAAAAAGGAGATAAAGTTAAGTTAAGTTTAATCCTTTTAGGAAGAGAAAAAATGCATGCTGAAATTGGAATACAAGTTTTAGAAAAAGTTGCTAATCAATTTGAAGAAACTGCAATTATTGAAAAAAAATACAAAGAACCTCAAAAGTTCATAATACTATCGCCAAAAAAATAATTAACATATATCTAAAAGGAATTTTGGAAGGAGGAAATTGTAATGCCTAAAATGAAAACACATAGAGGGACAGCAAAAAGAGTAAAAGTAACAGGTACAGGAAAATTTGTGGTAAAACATTCAGGGAAAAGCCATATTTTAACTAAAAAAACTAGAAAAAGAAAAAATAATCTTAAAAAAGATTTCGTAGTTTCAGAAGGAGCAGCTAGAAAATTAGCAGTATTATTACCAACTGGAGTAGGAAGATAATTTTAAGAATTGACATATTTTTGAAGAAGGAGGAAACCTTAAAGTGAGAGTAAAAACTGGATTAGTAAGAAGAAGAAGACATAAAAAAGTATTAAAAGCGGCTAAAGGATTTAGAGGTGCGAGTGGAACAGTATTTAAACAAGCTAAACAAGCAACTATAAGAGCAGCAGCTTTCTCTACAAGAGATAGAAAAGTATTAAAAAGAGACATGAGAAAATTATGGATAATCAGAATTAATGCAGCTTCAAGAGCTAATGGATTATCTTATAGTAAATTCATGAATGGTTTAAAATTAGCAGGAATTTTATTAGATAGAAAAGTATTAGCTGATTTAGCAGTTAATAATGCAGCTGAGTTTTCTAAATTAGTAGAAGCAGCTAAAGCAAAATTAGGATAATTTTAAATTATATGAAAAAGCCTTTTTACAGGCTTTTTTTTTATGTGTTAGGAAATTATAAATTTTAAAGAAATAAGTACAATGGACTATTGAATGTTTTTTATTGGAATATTTAGTAATAATTGTAAAAAATTTTTAAGAATATAAAATTTAAGTAAAAATAAAAAGAAATGGTTTTGACTATACCTGTTACAAGTTAATAAAATCAATAGAATTTCATTGTAAAAAAATTGTAAAAAAACTGTTAATAATACGGATTATATGTTAAAATATGAACGAAAATATAAAAACTAGGAGGAATTGTGAATAAAGATATTTTAGACATATTATTTACTGTAATTGGAGGATTAGGGTTATTTCTTTATGGAATGCAACTAATGTCTGATGGAATGCAAAGATTAGCAGGGAATAGACTTAAAAAAATAATAGGTGCAATTACTGATAACAGAATTATGGCAACTCTAGTTGGAGTAGGAGTAACAGGGTTGGTACAGTCAAGTTCAGTAACAACTGTTATGGTAATAGGATTTGTTAATGCCCAATTAATGAATTTAAGTCAAGCTTTAGGAGTTGTTTTAGGAGCTAATATAGGAACAACAATAACGGGATGGATACTTGTTATAAAAATTGGAAAATACGGGCTTCCAATAGCAGGAATAGCTTCAATATTCTATTTGTTTGTAAAAAAAGATACTGCTAAAATAAGATCAGTAATGGTTTTCGGAATAGGATTAGTTTTTTTAGGTTTAGATTTAATGAGTAGTGGACTTGCACCTTTAAAAGAAATGCCTCAATTTATAGAATTTTTCCATAAATTTGATGCAAGTAGTTTTTCAGGTGTTATATTGTGTGCAATGATTGGTATGATGACAACAGCAATAGTTCAATCATCATCAGCAACTTTAGGAATAACTATAACTTTAGCATCTCAAGGTCTTATTACTCCAGAAACAGGAGTAGCTTTAGTATTAGGAGAAAATATAGGAACAACAATTACTGCATATTTAGCTTCTTTAGGAGCAAATATAAATGCAAAAAGAACTGCACTTGCTCATTTTGGGTTTAATTTAATAGGTGTCTGTTGGGTGTTACCTCTATTTGTTTATTATGTTAAGTTTGTTCATTTGGTAACAGGTAATAGTAAAGATGTAGCTTTAATAATTGCGACTGCTCATACAATGTTTAATGTAACAAATGTGTTATTATTTATGCCATTTGTAAGACAATATGCTAAAATCTTAATTAAAATTTTACCAGATAAGGGTGAAATATTTGAAACTAAAACAACTAAATTGGATAAAAGAATACTTGAAACTCCAGCTATTGCATTAGAGCTTGTGGAAGAAGAAATTTATAATACAGGTGTAGCATTAGAAAATTTATTTGAAGATTTTAAAATGGTAGTAGAAAAACAATTAGATAAATCAGATGAAGTAGTTAAAAGAATATTTGCAGAAGAAGAAAGAATAGATATTGTTCAAAAAGAAATATCGGATATAGCTAAAGAAGCTTTAATACTAGAACTTCCTATGGATTTAACATTATCAGCTAAAACTTCTTTAAGCCTTGCAGATGAATATGAATCTTTAAGTGATTATGTTGCCTTACAAACTAAACATTATTTAAAAATTTTGGATAAAGGATGTCTTGTAGGGGACAATGAATATCAAAATATATATAAACTTAATGATAAAATAAGAGATTTTTTATCTGTTGTAAATAAAGTGTATAAAGATAAAACTATTGATGAAAATGTAGTTAAAATTACTGAAATGAAAGTTTCAATATCAGAGCTTTATAAAAGAATAAGAAATAATTATATGGAAAGATTTAGAGAAGTAAATTATTCGGTGGATTTTGTTACAGCTTATATGGATATATTAAATACTTATAGAAGAATGAATAATCATATTTTCCATATTACTGAAATTTTAATTGAAGATAAGAATGAAGATTAATTAATATTAAACAGAAAGGAAGTTATCAGAAATGTTAACTTCTTTTTCTTTTGGTAGTGAATATATATTTTTTTAGAGTAAGTGGGATAATTTTTAACCTATTCTTAAATTAAGTTGGGAAAATAATCAAATGTTTATTAAGAATGTGTTAAAAAAGCGTATAAATTGCTTTATTTTTAAAAAAATGTTTAAATTTTAGCCAGCATATGTTATAATCATTCTCATAAGGGATTCTATATATAATGTTTTACTGAGGGGGGAAGCTAAGTAATTAGCGGTAATATGGTTAGGACAACAGTATTTAAACAATTTTGTAAAAAAAATGATAAATTGGAAGAAAGGATAGAATGTCTAAAAAAAGACTTAGAAAATGATCCTGAAAATATATCAAAATTAAAAGAATTGGCAGTTATTTATCATTTTGTAAAAGAAGACGAAAAGGCTATTGAAATATATAAGAAGTTGGTAAAGTTAGTTCCAGATGAAGCAGATATGTTAGCCTTTTTAGGATATCTCTACTATGAAACAGACCATTTAGAAGAAGCTATAGAATGTTTGAACGAAGCATTAGATATTGATTCTTCAGCAGCTTTTGTATTTTTCTTATTGGGGAATGCGTACTCAAGGGCAGGACAGATAAGAGAAGCAGTAGATGCTTATGATTTTGCCATATTTTTAGATTTAGATATGTACAAAGCACATTTAGATTTTGCACTTAAATATGAAGAAATGGGAAGACATAAGAAGGCTTTAAAAGAATATATAGCAGCTTATGAAATTGATTCTAGAGATTTAAAAATTAAAAAGAAAATAGATGAGTTAGAAACTCAAATAAAATAGGACAGAAAATTTATTTTCTGTCCTAATTTATTTGAGTTTTTTATATTTTAGGAATTATAATTTTATAGAGACAGCTTTCTTACAAATAAAAAATATAAATTTTAATAAGTTATTTTAATAAAATTAATTTCTCAAATATTTTGAATTAAATAAAAGAATGACAATAAGAATTCAATTAAAATTAAGTAGTTTAAATTAAAATAAGTAGTTTAAATTAAAATAGAAATTCTTAATTAATTGTATAAATCAAAATATACATTTAATTTATTAATGGTTTTGATTCAAATTGAAAATAGTTATAATATACTTTTTATAAATTATTAATTATTGTTGACAAATACTGTATACTTCTATAAAATATGTTTTAATACCGAATTCGATTTTTATTTTTAAACAAGATATTTTTCGAAATGAAACATGGAGGGGATTATGAACATAATAAAAAGTAAATTTAATTTTGGTAAAGGGAAAGTTGGCAAAAAAATCAAGAAAAATCAAAGAGAAAAAAAAATAGGGAGCTTAAAAAATAAAATATCAGCACTTATTTTTAGTTTAGTAACAATAATATTAATCATATTTATACTTGTTGTTTCAATGGTAACAAGAGGAATGATTTATAAAAAGAGTCAAAATGAGTTGAAAAATTATTCTGAACAAATATATAGTTTAGTTAGCAATTCAGTAGATTCTACCATAAATAATTATCTTAATGGGATGATAGATGCTACAGATAATAGGATAGAAGTATATAATGCACTTTATAAAAAAGGAAAAATGACAAGGGAAGAATTTATTAATAAGGTAATAGAGATTTCTAAAGAAATTAAAGTAGGTTCTTCTGGATATGCTTTTGTTATTGATTCAACAGGGAAATACATTTCACATCCTAAAGAAGAAGGAGTAAATGCTGGAGGACGTGCATATATATCTGAGATGTTAAAAAATAAAAATGGAATAATTTCTTATATATCACCAAATAAAGACTTGAAAGGTAATGGAGAAAAGACAACTGTTTATAAAAATTATGAACTTGCAGGGATTACAGTAGGAATAGGGGCTTATAAATCAGAAATTCTAAAAATGGTTGATAAAAAAGCTATAGAAAAGAAGATTGAAGGGATAAAATTAGGGGAAAGTGGAGTAGGGTTTGTAACTAATACAGAGGGTAAAATTTTGATGCATAACACTTTAAAAGGTGAAACATTAGAAAGAATATTGAGTAAAAAAGATGCAAAAAATATTTTGGAAGTGGATAACGATTGGTTAAGTTATAAACTTAAAGAAAAAAACGGATATAGTCAAAGACTTTCTTATGTTAAAAAATATGAATATTTAGATTGGATAATAGTTTATTCTGTTAATCAAAAGGAACTATTAGGAGATGTAAATAGCTTGGTTTTAAAATTGATAATTATATCAGCTATTGTAATAATTTTTGTTTTAATAGGTTCAGTTTGGTTAGCAAAAGGAATAGTAAATCCTATATCATTGCTTAGTCAAAATATAAAAAAGTTTGCAGAAGGAGAGTTTGAATTTTCTTTTGTTCAGAATAGAAATGATGAAATAGGTGTTTTAAGTAGTGATTTGGAAAATTATAAAGAAAAATTGAATCATATTTTAAAAGAATTAAAAGATAAAGTAAATTATATAGTTAATGAAAATCATGATATTGTGGAAAATTTGGAAGTTATGTCAAGTGGAAATGAAGGTAAAAGAGGAATTGTTCATTTAGTTGGAAATATAGAAAAAGTTTTAGATAATGTAAGAAATCAAACAGCAAGTTCAGAAGAATCCTTAGCAGCATTAGAGGAAATTTCTGCAACAAGTCAAAATTTAAATGAAAAAGTTAAAGAAAATGCTGATAATCTCAATAATACATTGGTTGTAACAGAGAATTGTTATAAAAATATTAACAATGTCAATAAGGTTATGGATGAAGTAGGGGAAGCAGTAGTTGAAACAGAAGAAGAAGTTGATAAACTTACAAAAGTTTCTCAAGAAATAAATAATATACTTTTAGCTATAAGTGGAATTTCTGACCAAACTAATTTACTTGCATTAAATGCAGCTATAGAAGCAGCAAGAGCAGGAGATAGTGGAAGAGGATTTGCTGTAGTTGCTGATGAAATAAGAAAATTAGCAGAAAAAACAAATGGAGAAACAGATAAAATTAGTAATCTTATAGAGACAGTTCAAAAAGAAGTCTCTAAAGTTAAGTCAAGTATGGGTGGAGTATCTAACAAGGTTGAAATGACTGTCAAAGAAATAGGAAATCTGAATAAACAAATAGAGACTATTAATCATTACACAAAAAATAATAGTGGAGAAATAGGTACATTGGTAAATGGAATAAATGAGCAGTATGTGACTACTCAAGAAATATCTAATGCTGTGTCAATAATTACAGATGGTTCAGTTGATATTGAAACTAGTATGGTAGAATCAACAGATTTGGCTGGAGAAATAAAAGGAATAGTTATAGAAAACCAAGAAAAAGTTAAAAAATTAAATGAAGATTTAAATGTATTGAAAGAAGAACTTGAATTTTTTAAATTGTAAATAAAAATCTTTCTGACTTATTAAAAGTCAGAAAGATTTTTTACTTATAAGACCATATATATTGGCAATAGGTGAAACTTTCTTCCTGTTAAAGCACAAAAATACATAATAGTAGTTTTTCTTATTAGATAGACAAAAAATATTTTTTTTTGTATACTATAGTATGGGAAGAAAAAGGAGGACTAATGAAAATTTTGATTAATACAGCGATTTTTGCAATAGTGATGTTTCTATTGATTAAAATATTTATATTTATGCTTCCATTTATTTTAATTGCAGGGATTGTATTTTATTTAAGGTACTTAAAAAATCGCCTTACAGGAAAAGGAAGCTCAAAATCTTATTATTATCATTTTAACAGTGCAGATGCAGAAGAGTTTCAAGAATTTTTTAGAAGAGCTGGATTTGATGGGACAAATAATAATTATGGTTCATACAATAGAACAAATAATGGGTATAGTAAC
>RRZU010450588.1_pt1 | contig 13228 bp, 12 predicted proteins | sample 2165561 | NCBI WGS metagenome assembly RRZU01 (sample SAMN10456909, study PRJNA506462) | wastewater metagenome | isolation source: wastewater sludge | place: USA: Moscow, Idaho
AGGTTGAAATGGGTGATTTTGTTAATTGATAGGTGGTTTGTCCTGACATAATTTTACCCAAAAAGGTGTAAAATGGAAACAAGGATTACTCCCCATACCCCTCGTTTGGAACAACAACACTACGCTAAACCCCAAGCATGGTAGCCAAAAATCTCTAGTATATTTTGAAAGTTTGTTAAAACCCATTACATTTGAGCAAAAATTAAACTACACGGAGGTTTTTTAGACAAACTGATGTTAGCAGTTATTTTAAGACGAATTTCGTTATGAAAATATTAGTTCAGTTTCTAATTTTGAGTTTACTAATTAATGGTTGTATAACCAAGACAGAAAGGAATTTAAATAGTAAAGAATCGATTACAAACAATGAAATTCAGGATTTCTTTGATGTTAATGACCAAGTTGTTGAGAATAATAATCTATTTAGATATCCAATCATTGAAAAGTTTAAGAAAAATCTGACTGAATTCATACCCACTGGTTGGGAAATCTTAGATTCAGTGTCATTTGACTATAATAATGATTTGCTCTTGGATTATGTTGTAATAATAGAAACTATCGAAAATATAGCATATAAGAAAAGTTGGGGTAATGTTGAAATGGAAATGGATGATAAGCCACGAATATTGTTTATTTTAAAAGGAACGAAAAATGGTTTTACCCTAGATTGTCAAGCAAATGAATTAATTTTAACATCTGGGCAAGGAGGAATGATGGGAGACCCATATCAAGGACTTTATGTTTCTGGAAATCAACTTTGTACCTCATTTGGGGGTGGAAGTAGAGATAAATGGAATCTTTCCCATTGTTTTATCCACAAAAATAATAATTGGATACTTAGGTCTACAGAAACTTCTGGCGGACATGCAGAACTAATGTATCATATGAATTATGACTTTGAGACAGGCAATTTTAATTACGAATATGTTGAGGAAGAATACGATGAAGCCTCAGATTCAACGGCTATTGTTAAAGATAAAAGATACTCGAAAGTGATAAAGATTGGACAAACTATTCAAATGGATTCTTTTAGACCTTGGACACTAGAAATTGATTCTGTTAAATTTTGAAAAAACAACTGCTAACATCATGTTAAAATACTGGGGTTGAAGCGGATATATCAAGGATCTTTCCTCGCATCAGCTTTTGCAACGGCAGACTGTCTTGTCCTGACATAACTTTACCCCCAAAAAGTGTAAAATGGAAACAAAACAACAAGGCATTTTAGGATTACTCCCCATACCCCTAGTTTGTACCCGACAATAATAGGCTAAACCCCAAGCATGGTAGGCAAAAATCTCTAGTATATTTTGAAAGTTCGTTAAAACGTCTTACATTTGAGCAAAAATTAAACTACACGGAGGTTTTTTTAGACAGACTGATGTTAGCAGTTATTTTAGGAGCGAAACAGACACATTAGAGAAATCACAATAAAATGAAAAGATTATCTGTAGTACTGAATTTGATTATAATTAGTAGTATTATTGTGAAAGGACAAGAATCAATAATGATTGTTCCACCCAAAATCGAATTAAATTATAATCATTGTGATAGTGCTTCAACATATATATCCGACTTACTTGATAAGGTGAAATCATGGGAATACCAAACCGATTTTAAATTTTATAAAGACAATGTAATATCAGTGGATTTAAACAATGATGGGATATGTGAGTATATTTTGAAATATTATGATGGTGGTGCAAACATTATTGAAGAATTTTATGAAGTTAAAAATAATGAACTAAAAATTATTGGAACTTTCCGGGAACATAGCTATTCTTGGCTTGAGAGATTTAATAACTATCCACAATTATTGGTGATTTACTACGATGGAGAAAAAACAAATCCGATTTGGAAATTTAGTATTTTAAGATACAATGGAGAAAAATATGTGGTTTATTATTCTCCAGATTTGACCTATGGTAGATTACAAAAATTAGGACTAAAATACTATAAACAAAAAAAAATTAAATTGGCAGAGATTTGTTTTCGAAATGTTCTAACAGTATATTCAAATTCAAATTCGATTGATATTAATAATCTTGCTTTATCATTGATTAGGCAGAATAAAAATGATGAAGCCGAGGATTTATTATTAAAAGAGCTTACAGGAAGAAAAACAGCAGATACTTTTTATAATTTGAGTTTAGTGTATAAGAATAAAGGAGATGTTGAAAATGAGCTTAATTATTTGACTAAATCAAATAATTTAGTAGAGTATGATTTTAAAACTAAACGGATTAAATATCTAAAATTGAAATAAAAACACCAGCTAACACGCGGTATAAAAAATTGTCGAAAAAGAAGGTTATTCAAAGGTTGTAGCTCGCTTTAACTTTTGTGTAAATTGATAGGAAATCGCTCGCTATTGGCAACTTTTCATACTGCTAACGTTAGCACAAAAAAATTAAAAATAGACATATGATTTCAGTTTATAAAATAAAACCAAAATTTCAGAATGCACTTAGCCCTATTCTAAAGCTTCTACATAAATGGAATATAAGTGCAAATCAGATAACAATTTCTTCCATTTTATTATCGCTATGTATTGGAATATTTTTCTGGTTTGCTGATTTTAATACATATTTCTTTCTTGCATTACCTATTGGTTTGTTTATACGAATGGCTCTTAATGCTTTAGACGGAATGATGGCAAGAACCTATAATCAACAATCTAAAATAGGTGAAGTGCTAAATGAAATTGGGGATGTAATATCTGATATTTTAATATTTTTCCCTCTTCTAAAGTTTGAATCTGAGCACATATATCTTATCGTTATTTTTTTATGCCTTGGAATTATTAATGAGTTTTCTGGTTTTATGGGAAAAGTTATATCTAATATACGCAGATACGATGGACCTATGGGCAAAAGTGACAGAGCTCTTATTATAGGGATTTATGGTATTATTAGCTTTATTGGAATTAACTTCTCGAATTATACATTTTATATTTTTATGTTGATTAATTTACTTTTGGTTATAAGTACAATAACACGAATTAAAAGAGCATTAGATTATGGAAAAGATATTTAGGATTGATTATTTTCAGAAAAATGAATTGTTAATTGTTGTAGCAATTATCATTGGAATATTAGTTTTTGCTTCTTTGTTATTTTATGTAATTGGGCTTTTAAAACCTGATGCTAAATTACAAGAATTAAAAGCAAGAACTAAATCTTGGTGGATAATGGCGAGTATATTTATTTTCGCGACAATTGTAAACGCAAAAATATCATATGTTGCGATTGCATTTCTTTCATTTGTAGCATTTCGCGAACTTTACTCATTAATGGGATTTCGAGAGTCAGATAGAAGAGCAATATTTTGGGCATTTTTATCAATACCAATTCAATATTATTTAGCATTTATTGGCTGGTATGGTGCTTTTATAATTTTCATTCCAGTTGTTATGTTTTTATTATTACCATTTAGATTTGTTTTAAAAGGCGAAACTGATGGAATAATAAAATCAATGGCTTCGTTGCAATGGTTACTCATGCTTACAGTTTTTGGTATTAGCCACCTCGCATATTTATTATCATTACCTGAATTGCCAAACTTTAATTCGGGAGGTAGAGGCTTACTTTTGTTTGTTGTTTTCATGACAGAAATTAACGATGTAATGCAATTTGTATGGGGTAAACTGTTTGGGAAAAAGAAAATTATTCCTAAGATTAGTCCCAATAAAACATGGGAAGGGTTTATCGGAGGAGTTATTAGCACAACTATTATTGGATATTGCCTAGGTTTTTTAACGCCACTAAATGGATATGAATTAATATTCGTAAGTTTTATGATTGCTTTCACAGGCTTTATTGGAGATGTAGTGATGTCATCGATAAAAAGAGATATTGGTGTAAAAGATTCTGGGAATTTAATACCAGGGCATGGAGGTGTTTTAGATAGAATAGATTCACTTATGTACACAGCTCCAGTATTTTTTCATTTAGTTTATTATATAGCGTACTAATGAAAAAGGTTATACTACAAATTGTGTATAATGTAATTATTAGAACCTTTTTAAGAGTTATTATTGGGGTTAAATTCGAAAACCCTAATTTTCTTCTCACTGAGAAACAGTTTGTTATAATAGCTAATCACAATAGCCATTTAGATACAATGGCTGTTATGGCATCTTTACCGCGTAAAATAATTCATAAAGTTAAGCCAGTTGCAGCAATGGACTATTTTGGGAAAACCAAATTGCAAGAAAAGTTAAGTAATTATTTTATAAATACTCTTTTAGTTAAACGAATAACTGCGACTGAAAAAGGGGGTGAGAATCCGATAAGGCAAATGATAAAGGAACTCGACAAAGGACACTCTTTAATAATTTTCCCTGAAGGTACAAGAGGTAACCCTGAAGTTATGCAACCTTTAAAGAAAGGCATTGCTTTAGTTTTACTTGAACGTCCATTAGTGAAGTTTGTGCCTGTTTTTATGTATGGAATGGGGAAAGCATTACCAAAAGGTGATGGTTTAATATTGCCATTCACTTCTACCTTGTGTTTTGGAAAGCCAGAAAATATTGAGGGAAAATCCAATAAAGAAGAAATAATCACAACAATTGAACAAAGATTACAAGAACTGAAAGAAAAAACTTTTGCTAACACGCAATATAACTAATGTCGCACACGGAGGCAGATTACAAATCCGACCTGAAGTAGCTTAGTTATGTGCTGTTGTTATTACTTTATACTTCTTTCGTTTCTCCATCGTTCATTTCAACTATTGGTGTTGTAAAAGTCTTTTCATATTCACTTCCGCTAAAAGTATGAATTGGAACAATATTCTTTGGTTTAATTGCTTCAACCATCTTTTTTAATGTTTCTGTGTCTGCGTGTCCGCTTGTATGAATGTTATGTATAGTGAAATTGCGGCTTGTTAAATAGTCAACAAATTTCTTTGTATCTGATTTTTTCAAATATCCTTCCCACATTGAATATATGAGGTTTCCACCTTCAATTTTATGTATGTTTTCTAAATCTATTTGCATTGATGGTCGTACAATCATTACAATTTTGTCAGCCTGTTTGCTAATTTCTTCTTTAGTAATTTTGTAATTTTTGAATTGATACAAAATCTGTTCGTGTCCTTCTTTTTTCAACCGTTTGCTTGTGTGATAAGGAAACATTACTTTCAAATTTTCGAACTCTTTTGAAGGGAAAGGGATTTTAGCAAATTTTGATAATTCTTTCAAAATCGTTGCAACATACACATCTACGACTAAAATTTTATTGGTTCTTATACAAGCCTTAAAAATGGAGACAATTCTATCAATATTTTGACCTGATGTGTAAATCAAATTGATTTTATTTTGCTCTTTAAAAACTTCGACTAACTCATTCTCAATTTCTGTTTCTGTTTTAAACGGTTTGCTTTCTCTTCCAATGGTAGTGCCTTCAAGTAGCAAATAATCTACATTTTGAGGGGCATTATGCGTAAACCATTTAAAAGCTTTTTCTTTTCTTCCGTGTGCACGAAAATCGCCCGAATAAAATAATCTTTTCCCATTGGCTTCAACTAAAAATGAATAAGAATCAAAAGCCGAATGGTCAGCCCAATAAGGGGTAATTGAAAAGTCTCCAATGTGAAAAACCTTTCCTTTTTCAAAGTAGTTAGCATTATGAATAATTATTTTCTGTGGCGTAAATATACTATTCAGGTCAATTATTTTATGTGTTGCTTCGCCCAAAAAATGCTTTACATTTTTATCAATGAAATTACTTAAACCGTAATGGTCTTGATGAGGATGAGATATAATTACACCATCAATCAATCTTTCTGCTGCATTATAAAGCCCCTTAATATCAGGCAAAACACCGTGTTGAATTAATTCTTGTGGGGTTGACTTTTTGAATTTGCTGAAATCAAATTCTTTTCCATCTCTTTCAACTAATGGCATACCAAAGTCAAGCAAAATCCGCGTGTTTTCAGTCCAAACTTCTACACACGAACCGCCTATTTCTTTTGTGCCACGGTGGATTTTAAAGGATAGTTTCATTTGTCAAGAACTCTATTGTAAAGTATTTAATATCAAGAGCAAGTGCTAATGCTTTTAATTTTGGTCTTTTCCCTAATTCAACATCTTTCAATTCATTATAAGCATTACATTTAGGCACAACTATAACTGCGGGTTTGATATTTATTTTACTTATTTCTATTTGATTGTGAGAATTAAAGTAATTTTTTATTAATTTATCTTTATTCACTATTTTGTAATATGTGTAACTTTCAAGACTTGCCCTTAATAAAGTTTCATTATTTCCTTCATATTTGAATTCTATCAAATACAATGTCTTGGTTTCTTTATTAAATGATATCAAATCAATTTTACCCAATCCTTTATCTTTCATTGTATCTTTTAAGGGTATTTGATAGTCTTTTATTAATCCAATATTTTCTAGTGTTAGTCCAGTAAGTCGTTTTGCAAAATTTTCTTCCTCTCTGTTACTTTTACAAATATCAATTTGAATATTGCAGTGCTTTTTTGTATAATATGAATTTGTTCTTGTAACAGTCAAAATTTCGTCGAACTTTTTTATATCATGCAATAATTCATTTGCAATAATTTCTGAATATAATTCATTTGTATCACTCGTTTTTCCTATCCAATTTACACATTTTGATTTATAAAGGGTTCCAATTTTGAGAAGTTCCTTTTTCAATTCGTCAATTGTTTCTTTTTTCGTTTTTTTCATATGTTATATAATTTGTAATTCGGTTTCGGTCAAATAATTTTTATCAATTAATTTGATAACAGCTGCATATTTGATGTGAGTTTTATAAACAGAATTTTCAAAACTAAATAACAAACCTCCCTGATGATAAAATCCTATTTTATTATCTCTGATTGCTAAAAATACTAATTGATTTTTGCAGTCCTCGTGTAATTTATTTGTCCACAAATTGCTCTTTAATAATTCAGTAATGAGTGAGTCATCCATCATTCTTTTCATAATAGTATTATGTTTAATTATATGCGTTGTGTGTGGTTTAATTTTATTTGTTATATTGTTCGTCAAATTTGTTCATTATTTCAATGTATTCACTCGGCAGTTTGTCAACTACAAAGTCCATTATTTCTGTTGGGATTTGTTTGTAAAATGCCGAAGCTATTCCGCCTGTAATACAAGCAATTGTGTCGCTGTCACCTCCGATTGAAATTGCAAGTCTAATTGCATTTTCAAAGTCTGAACTTTCAAGGAATGCTACAATTGCTTGTGGGACTGAACCCTGACAAGTTACGTCAAATTTGTAAGTAGGACGTATTTCGTCAAGCGTAAAGTCGAGATTATAGTCGAAAGTTTGAGTTATGTAGTCTTTAATTTCTTGTTTTGATTTCCCTTGTTTTGCAAGAAATATTGCTGTCGCTGTTGCTTGTGCTCCTTTAATTCCTTCGGTATGATTATGTGTTACTTCTGCTGACTGTTTTGCCACTTCCATAACTGTTTCAATGTCATTAAAAGCAAAACCAACAGCACTTGCTCTCATTGCCGAACCATTACCAAAACTTCCGTAAGGTTGTAAATTGTCTTCTTGTAACCAATTTCTGAAACTACCACCGTAACCACGTCCACGATATTTTCTGCCATATTCCCAAATTGTCTTGGCAAAGCCTTTCTTGTTCAATATGCAGTCAGCAACGGCAATTGTTAAAACTGTATCGTCAGTAAAATCACACTTTGGATTGAATAAATCAAAGTCGGTTGTTTTAATGTTGTTCCATTCAAACACGGAACCAATTACGTCACCGATAACTGCACCAATTATTGTGTTTGAATTTGAAGTCATATGTTTTTTAAAGCATTTGAGGTCAAAAATTGATTTTATGTAGTTTGGCGTTTTAGTCATCACTGTCCATTGTAAAAGACTTCCTAAATCATAATCTGTCAGGTCTTTTGTTTTAAGTTTTAAGCAACCACCATAATCACCTAAGAAATAATAATGTTGGTGGTGCGAAACAATTCTACTGCCTAAACACGAATAATGATTTCCAATTCTTGGTGTTTCAGGGAAGAATGCTTGGTGTGAAGTTTTGTTTTCTTTTGCTTTGCTTTTAGGGTCACTGTCAGGATTAAAATTTTTGAAAACAGCACATTCTTTTTCTAAGTTTTCCCAAACTGAATTATCCACTTTCTCAATAGGCAGTTTGTCCCAAAAGTGCATTGGGTTGTAGTAGAAAATCAATTCTTTTCCGTCATTTAAAGCAAAAAAGTAATGGGACACATAAATAGTATTTGTGCCTTTTGTCCTACGCAAGTCATCTATGAGTAGCCCATTTACTTTTGTGTCATATCCTGAATATTCTTTCATTCGGTCGTTTTTTTATGGTAAAGAACATTATCTGTGTACATATGCATAAGCAGCACAGATTTCAACTATTGTAGTTTACATACATTCTTTTAAATATTTTATATTTATTTTTCTATAGTTTTACTAATTTGTTGTCAGAGTTGCTCCCAATCCATCTGTTAATTATTATATTTAATTCAATCCCATCATAGTATAAAACATTTCTGTAAAATTACAAAGGTTTTTCTAGTTTGCAAATTATAATGGTGTTTATTTTGCTGTTAAAGTGGTAAGTTACTATGGGGTTTGTTTGCTCAATTATTGAGGGTTAATATCCTACTGTCCAATTTTGTAGGGCAGTAGTGGGGTATATCGTTAATTCAACTTTACAACCCATTTGTTTTCTTTTTCACATTCGCTAATAAATTTTTCTTTTGTCCAGTTTATTTCATCGTTGTCAAATGCATTAATTCTTTCGAGGCAACCTGTAAAGTCGCCTAAGTTTCTTTTTAATTCGGCAATCATATAGTTTTGTAGCATATCTGATTCGTCAAGAAGCGGGATTAGTTTTTTGCAGTTTTCAAGCCACTTGCATTCGTCATTCACATCAATAAATTGCTTATTGCCTTCTCTTACCCTGTCATTATACCCCCACCAAATTTGTTGACGTATAAATATTTCATCTTCCTTATTTTCTGCAAGTCCTTCGTTAAGGGATTCAAAGTATTCTTCCACGGTTAACTTTCTAGCCCAATCCGCTTTTTCCCAATCTGGATTTACAATTTCATCTTCGTCCCATCCCAATGTTCCAATTTCTTCTAATTTACTTAACCAAAAGATTTTATCACATTTGCTACACCTGGTTAGGCAAGGAAATTCTATAGTGTCAGAAGCAATTACCCGGCCGTCCGAAAATATTTCCGCACCCCAGGTGTTTCCACTTATTAAACTCGGAGTTTTCAAAAAGCTGCCACAATTTGGACATTTGTAAACATAGTCTGGTCCTAATATCATAGTTGTATTTTGTTGTTAAATTTGTATTTATTCGTGTAATAATCCTGTTTGTATTTTTACCAAGCGATAAAAATTGCGTAATAACATTGTTCTTTTACAGAAAGAATCACTTCTTCAAATGTATTTTTTTTGTTGCTATCTAGTATGGCATAGGTACAACCTACGTCTACCAGATTTCTAAAGAAAAGCTTCAGTTACAGTTTGAACGGTATTTTTAGATAGCAGGCCTTGTGTCAATTTCATTGCTATCAATCAATTTCATCACTGCATTTTCAAACCCATCAGCATTGTCAATGGTAAAGTTGTATTCAGTGTCACGATTACTGAAATCATTCGAGCTTACAATATTAAATTTGATAGCTCCTCCTTGCAATAAGATTTGGTACAGTTTTAGTGATTCCATAGGAGTTAACGATAACCTATCGTGGTTGTGATAAGCCATTAATGTATGTCCCTTTTCTTTTGAGTCTTTCACAAGCAATCTATAAGAAGTTTCAATATACAAAACAGTAGGACTATTACCATTATACTGATAAAATTTCATATCAATAATTTCTGCATCTGTAATTATAAAACGTACTCCTAATTTAGAATTTTGAGTCAGATCATTTGAAAAAGTTCCTTTAATCTCAGTTCGTATATATCCATCTTTTGTTGGTTCGCCAAAATCATCTACAAAATATGCAACCTCCCAGATGCCCAAATTTTGGCTTGTTTCCGATTGCTCTTGCTGTTTTTCAATAGCTACAGTGTTTGATGTGTTAGGCTGTAATTCCGAACTATCTTTGAAAATAAAATGACTTATCACCGCTATCACCAATGCAATAGCAATGCCTGTTATAGTCAACCTTAGTTTTTTCTTTCTCAGTTGCTCGTCATCAATGTTTTCTACTTGTTTTGTTGTAACACCTGCCAAAAATAGCAGTAAACCTGCCACAAGATAAAGTGCCGCTGCAAGATAATTACTTAGCGGGAATAATAGGTATCCGCACATAAACGTAAGAATTCCTAGTATGATTGGATTTAATGATGGCTTTTTATTAGCACCCACAATACCCAACACACCACCAATAATTACAACTACAAAACTACCCAAAAGCCTAAGCATTATACTTACACTTTTCTCCATAGTTGCGTTTGCACTTTCAGAATTTTCAACCGTTTCTTGAACAGCACCTACAACTGCTCCTCCAATCCAAGTCCCAAAAAAACCTACTACCGCCCAAATTAATCCAATAATCATAGCGATAATGCATAAAATTTTTGCTGCTTTTTTCATAAAAATATATTTGTTAAGTTTGCCACATAAGCCCCAAGCATGGTGATTGTTAAGAACGAAGCATAGGGCTATAGCTATATCCGCAGTTGAGGCATTGCTAGTCATCAACAGATACAAAAAAGTTTAGTTCACGTTATTACGTATTTTTCCTGTATGCGTCAAGAATTAGCAATTTCCCACTGTAAGAATAAAAGCTAATGCTTCTATGTTTTTAAATTTCGTCTTTAATGTGTTTCAAAAAAGAAAGTTGTTCGTTGTCATTGCTCAAACGCGTAAACATATCACGCAAAAAGATTTTTGGGTTGGCTTCGTATTGTACTGGACCATAGTTGAGGTGAGCATACAAATTATCAGAGAATTCATCATCAATTTGCGTTTGCGAAATAATTCCAACGCCTCCAATCATCATGTAATTATCAATGCCTGTAATTTCGAGCGTATTATAGTTGGCGAAAGATTTATTTTCAAGATCAATGGTCAGCAAAGCATATTTTGCAAGAGCTGGCTCGTTCGTTTCTGGGAAAGTAAACAAAATCATCAAAACAGAAGGTTTATTCTTGAAAAATGTTTTTTGGATATTATCCACCTCAAAGCCATCCCAATTGAAAGAAATTTGATAGCTTTGTGTAACAATACGTTTAATCCAATTTTTATCACTCACCTGTTCAAAACCTAAATTTCCTGTAAAAACCTCATTTGCTAAATACGGAATAATGTTGTAGATAAATTGATACAAATTTACTATGCTTTCCTGATTTGGTATTGCATCTTTGTCGATTTGGTATGTTTGTTCAACGTTCATTTTCTTGCGTAACTCTCCAATTACTTTTACTGAATTAATGTAAGCGTAGGTTAAAGCCGTATTGCCTTTATTATCCTTGATATTGGTATCAGCACCACGTTCTAAAAGATATGCTACAATATGTTCATTTTTAGCTTCAATAGCACACATCAGTGGGGTTTTTCCTTGTGTGTTTACGGCATTAATTTCAGCCCCATTATCCAAAAGAAAACCCATAAGCTCTACTTGTTTTTCTAAAAGTAATTTTGCAGAAGTTCCTAAATCTTCATCATGTTTATAACTTGCAGCATACATTAAGGCAGTAGAGCTATAGGTATTTCCTTCAAATTCATTGTTTCTTGTATTGATATTTATGTTTTTATCAATTAAAATTTTTGACAAATCTATTATACTTTGTAGTTCTTCTATGTCAATAATATCACGTTGAAATAAGCTTACAAAACAATCAGAATCAACCTCCGCACCATTTGCAAGCAGTAATTTTACTACATCACTATTTAATGTTTCACAAGCTTTTACCAGTGCTGTGCAGCCAAAAATATCTTTATCATTGATGTTTGCACCATGTTGCAACAATAGGTTTACAACTGCTGTATTGCAATCAGTAGCCGCAGCCGCTAACAATGCGGTTTCACCGAGTTCATTTTTTGCATTTATAGATATACCATTTTTCAAAAAATAATCAATAACATCTATTAGGCGTTCAAAACGTGTTTCTGATGTGTGCCATTCAGTAATATTTATTTGGTCAATTAAAACTGTTTGATTCTTGCCAGCACCTCGTGCTATTAAGGATTCAATGCTTTCATTTTCATCTTCATACGTAAAGCTCAATTTTAACAATGAAAAAGATTTTGATATTGGTTCAACAGAAAAATTTCCCATACAATACCATTCAGGCTCAATTGGCATGTTGATAGCTTTTTTATGTTCAATAAATACTATTTCGTACCAATTCGTTTGAAAAAGAACTTTAATCTGATTTCGTCCACTTGTTGTATTTATTGCATCTACTTCGTCAAACTCGTAGTCAGAAAATAGGCGTATTTCGTATTTTGCTTCGCCTGTTTCCGATACCTCACTCAAACCCCACAATTCCCATTTGTTTTGAGAATTGCATTTTGCTAAAATTGCACACATAGTTGCGTCTGTGCAAAAAATTTGTTTTTCTGATTGGCTCATTTTTTTCATTTTATAAATATATTTCCCTATATAATACGAAAAAGTGGTGATAGTAAAAAAAAAGAAAGCGAATTTATGTGTGTAAAAATTACGTAATATGCTGAATGAAAGTTAATTAACCTGTTGATAACTTTTTTTCATCTCCTATTATTTTGACTCTTTTTTGATGTAGTTTTTAAATAAAATATTTGTTCAAGTTAATTTATTTTAGAGTTGTTTGGGTGTGTCTTTTTTAATGCTTGATTTCTTCTGTGTAAAGATTAATGAATTTGTCATCAAAATTATACCTACCATTTATTATTTATCAATTCTATCTTTATATTGGATTTTTTGATTCAATCTATTAGTAATATACAATTGTAGTAAAACTACTAAAGTTTTTTTTAATTTCAAATTTTTAAGGCGTTTTTTCTTTATTCAAAGATTTTAAAAACACACAGTTTTTTCTACATTGCCTTTTATTCATATTTTCGTAATTAAAAGTGTTATCGTAGTTTTATACAAGCTTTCAAAAAATAATTGCATAAAAATTGTTTTGTATTCTTTCTTTTTTATTAACTTTGAGCCCTGAATGTTTTTTAGTTTTTCTCTTGTTTAGAAAGAATAAGTAAAAACTACGTAATTTAATAAAGGGAATACATTAATCATTTTAA
>RRZU011907119.1_pt1 | contig 13228 bp, 11 predicted proteins | sample 2165561 | NCBI WGS metagenome assembly RRZU01 (sample SAMN10456909, study PRJNA506462) | wastewater metagenome | isolation source: wastewater sludge | place: USA: Moscow, Idaho
AAATGCTCGATGGCTGGCACGATCACGTTCAGGTTCGCAGCAACCAGCACGCCGCCGATGACACCCGAGAGCGTGCCGATACAGCCGGAAATCGCGCCCTGCACCATGAAGATCTTCATGATCGAGGCGGGCGAGGCGCCGAGTGTGCGCAGAATTGCGATATCGGCCTGCTTGTCGGTCACGACCATTACCAGCGTCGAAACCAGATTGAACGCGGCGACCGCGACAATCAGCGTCAGAATGATGAACATCATGCGTTTTTCGATCTCGACCGCGCGGAAGTAGCTCGGGTTTTCCTGCGTCCAGTCCGAGATGAAAGTCTGGGGCAACTGGTTCGCGAGTTCATGCGCAACGCTGCGCGCGGCGTTCAGGTCGTCGAGTTTCACGCGCACGCCGCTGACCGCGCTGCCAGTGCGGAACAGTTTTTGCGCGTCGTTCAGGTGCAGCAGTGCGAGTCCGGAATCGTACGGGTAGTATTCGGCGCGGAAGATGCCGGCGACCGTGAACTGTTTCAGGCGCGGAATCATTCCGGCCGGCGTGACCTGGCCCTGCGGCGTGATCAGCGTAACCTTGTCGCCGACGCGTACGCCGAGGTCGCTGGCGAGTTGCCAGCCGAGCACGATGCGGAATTCGCCGGCGACCAGATCGCTGATGCGGCCGGAAGTGAGCTTTTGCGCAGCTTCGTTGACACCCCCTTCGAACGCCGGATCAATGCCGCGCACCAGCGTTCCCTTGACCTGCTCGCCATTGGTCAGCAGGCCTTGGCCGTAGACATACGGGGCGGTGGCGAGCACATGCGGGTTGACCGAAGCGGTCTTCGCAGCGCTTTGCCAGTCGTCGAGCGTACCGGTTGCGCCGGTAATTTGCACGTGGGCGGCCATGCCGAGGATGCGGCTACGCACTTCATCCTGAAAACCGTTCATGACCGAGAGCACGATGATCAGTGCGGCGACACCGAGCGCAATGCCGATGATCGAGACCATCGAGATAAACGAGATAAAGCCGTTGCGGCGCTTGGCGCGGATATAACGCAAGCCGATCAGGAATTCGTACATGGCGGGCTTCTGGATAAGGAGCGCGCAGTTTACCATGCACCGTCCGGCAGGGTTGGCGGCCATGTGCGAGGATGCGCGCGGTGGTTGCGGCCGGTTGACGAAAGTGGATTGCGTTGTTAATTGTAAGTATTTGATTTATATGGATATTTTAATTGAGATCAGCGATGCGACACCATCTTGTCATTTCCGGCCCCGCCTGGCCGATTCCTGAACAATCCGATGAGGCCGCGGCCGGGCTGGCGATTCCGGCATTCGCGTGGCTGGCTGGCCGCGGCGAGCGCAGGCGCTTTGCGCCACGGGCGTTGCATGACTGGCTGGGCTCGCGCTTCGGTCTGACTGGCTGGCCGGCGGGACCGCTGACCTTGTTCGCCGAATGCGCGGACGAGGCGGACGGTTATTGGCTGCGAGCCGACCCGGTGCATCTGGCGGTAGGCCTGCACGGGGTCGAGCTGGCGGATTTCGCTGCACGGATGATCACGGCGGATGAAGCCGGTCGCCTTGTCGACAACCTGAACCGGCAGTTCGCCGGCGATGGGCTGCGTTTCGTCGCGGTCGCGCCGGAGCGCTGGCTGCTGCGGCTGGATGTCGAACCGGACGCACAGTTTTCGTCCTCCGGACCGGCCCGGGACATCGGGAAATCCTTGCCACAGGGCGCGGATGCCATGCTCTGGCAGCGCAGATTGAATGAAATCCAGATGGTGCTTCATGCTGACCCGGTCAACGATCGGCGCGCGGAGCACGGTCTGTCTGCGATCAATAGCCTCTGGCTGTGGGGCGGCGGCTGGCAGCCGCTGCGCGACGCGCTGCAAAAACCGGCTGACATCGTCCATGCCAATGATTCGGAGCTGATTGCGCTGGCGCAGCTAGCCGGTGCCGCAGGAGCGCCCCGCCCGGCAGCATGGTCGGGTGTGCGTGGCGAGGATGCATTGGTGCTGCTCGACGATCTTGCCGAACCAGCGAGGGCAGGGAATGCCCTTGCCTGGCGCGAAGCCTGGCAGATGCTTGAACGGGACTGGTTCGCGCCGGCGCGCCAAGCGTTTGCTGCCGGCCGGATCGACGAATTGCTGCTGACTCTGCCTGATGCAGGAATGCAAATCACGCTGCGTCGCCGTGATCGGTGGAAGTTTTGGCGTCGGCCTTGGGCATTATGGTGACGCATCGGCGACTTTTTTCCGTGTAGTATCCGTGCTTTGGTTGATCCTTTGCCCCGCCCCCGATGCCGAAGATTCGTCCCCGTCCTGTCCCGTCCGACTTGCTTGCCGCACTCGCGGAAACCGGCTTCACGCCGCTGGAGGCCAGGCTCTATGCCGCGCGCGGGATCCGTTCGCGCACCGAACTAGAGCACGAATTCGCGAACCTGTTGCCGTTCCATACGCTGAAGCATATCGGCCCGGTTGCAGCTCGGCTTGCCGATGCGATCGCCGCAAACGAACGCATCCTGATCGTGGGCGACTACGATGCCGATGGCGCGACCGCGACCGCGCTCGGCATGCGCGCGCTGGCGGCTTTCGGGGCGCGGGTCGATTTTCTCGTCCCGAACCGTTTCGAGTACGGCTACGGCCTGACGCCGGAAATCGTCGAACTGGCCGCCGAGCGCAAGCCTGACCTGATCGTGACGGTAGACAACGGAATTGCCAGCGTCGATGGCGTCAACGCCGCGCGCGCGCGCGGAATCGACATCCTGATCACGGACCACCACTTGCCCGGCGAGGTGCTGCCCGACGCGCTGATCGTGAATCCGAATCAACCTGGCTGCCAGTTCCCCTCGAAGAATCTTGCCGGTGTCGGCGTGATGTTCTACGTGTTGATGGCGTTGCGTGCCGAAATGCGCGGTCGCGGCGCTTTTGCTAATAGTCCGGAGCCGAATCTCGCGCAGTGGCTCGATCTGGTTGCGCTTGGCACGGTCGCCGATGTCGTCAAGCTCGACGCGAACAACCGGATTCTGGTTGAACAGGGCCTCAAGCGCATGCGCGCCGGTCGGGCGAGCGCAGGCGTGCTGGCTCTATTCGCCGCCGCCGGGCGCAAATTTGCCAAGGCATCGTGCTTCGATCTTGGTTTTACGCTCGGCCCGCGTCTGAACGCTGCGGGCCGGCTTGATGATATGGCTCTCGGCATCGCCTGTCTGATGGCGGATAGCGAAGCCGTCGCGCTGCCGCTGGCGCGCGAACTCGATCAGATGAACCGCGAACGGCGCGAGATCGAAGCCGGCATGCGCGAAGAGGCCGAGACGATTCTTGCCGGGCTCGAGGTCGAGCGAGACTACAGCCTTTGCCTGTACCGCGCCGACTGGCATCAGGGCGTGATTGGTATCCTGGCCTCGCGCGTGAAGGAAAAATTCCACCGGCCGACACTGGTGTTTGCTGATGGTGGCGATGGCTTGATCAAGGGGTCGGGTCGCTCGATCCCGGGGCTGCATCTTCGCGACGCACTGGATCTGGTTTCGAAGCGTGCTCCGGGGCTGGTCCTGCGTTTTGGCGGTCATGCGGCTGCGGCCGGATTGACGATCAAGGCGGCCGACTTTGCCGTGTTTGCGCAGGCGTTCGAGGCGGTTTGCCGCGAGTTGATGACCGAGGCGCATCTGGATCGCGTGATCGAGACCGACGGCGAGTTGCCGGCCGAAGCGTTCGCGCTCGAGCTTGCGGAAAAACTCGAGCGCCAGGTGTGGGGGCAGGATTTTCCGCCGCCGCTGTTCCAGGGCGGGTTCCGCGTCGTCGAGCAGCGCGTGGTCGGCGAGCGTCATCTGAAACTGAAGCTCGCCAATACCCACGGCCAGTTGCTGGAAGCGATGCGTTTCCAGTCGGCCGAGCCGTTGCCGGAACGCATCCGGGCGGTCTATAAAATCGGTGTAAATGAATTTCGCGATCAGCGTATTCTGCAATTGCAAATCGAGTACTGTGAACAGGAGGCGTAATGACGGCTGTTCTGACTTGTGTCCGGGGAGATCTGCTCGCGCAGACCGATTGCGATGCGATCGTCAACGCGGCGAATTCCGCGCTTGCGCCGGGAGGTGGTGTGTGCGGGCGCATTCATGACGCGGCCGGGCCGCAATTGGCCGAGCATTGCACTACGCTCGGCGGCGTCATGGTTGGCGATGCGATTGCCACGCCAGGGTTTGCGTTGCCGCAGAAGTGGGTAATCCACGCTTGCGGTCCGCGCTACGGTTCGGATCATCCCGAAGCCGAACTGCTGGCCAGCGCGTACTGCGCGGCGCTGCGGGTCGCGGAAAGCAAAGCGGTTGCGAAGATCGCGCTCCCGGCCATCTCGACTGGCATCTACGGTTACCCGTTGCAGGAAGCCGCCGAGGTTGCGATTGCCGCGATTCGCGCCGAACTGCCGAAGCTCAAATCCACTAGCGAGGTGCGGCTGGTGCTGTACGATGCAGTTGCGTACCAGGTATTTCGGGATGCACTGCAAGATTTATTGTAAATTATTGATTTATAATGTATTTTTGCTTTTATTCTGCCAGGTGCGATCCAGATCAGCCAGGTGTTTGAGTTTTTCCCCGATCTTGCCTTCGAGTCCACGCGGGGTCGGCTCGTAGAATTTCAGGCTTTCCAGTCCTTCCGGCAGATAGGTTTCCCCGGCTGCGTAGGCTTCCGGCTCGTCGTGCGCATAGCGGTAAGCCTTGCCATAGCCGAGTTCCTTCATCAGTTTGGTTGGCGCGTTGCGCAGATGCACCGGCACGCTGCGCGACTGATCCTTGGCGACAAAAGCGCGCGCGGCATTATAGGCGTTGTAGCCGGCATTCGATTTGGCTGCGATCGCCAGATAGATCGCGGCTTGGGCGAGCGCCAGTTCGCCCTCCGGGCTGCCGAGCCGCTCGTAGGTCGTCGCCGCATCGTTGGCGATCTGCATCGCACGCGGGTCGGCGAGGCCGATGTCTTCCCAAGCCATGCGCACCAGTCGGCGCGCCAGATAGCGCGGGTCCGCGCCGCCATCGAGCATGCGGCACAACCAGTACAGTGCGCCGTCCGGGTTCGATCCGCGCACTGACTTGTGCAACGCGGAAATCTGGTCGTAAAACGCGTCGCCGCCCTTGTCGAAGCGGCGCGCATTCAGCGTCAGTGCATCGTTCAGAAAAGCCGCATCGATTCGTTCGCGACTTGCCGCGGCGGCGGCACGCGCGGATTGTTCGACCAGATTCAGCAGTCGGCGCGCATCGCCGTCGGCATAGCCGACCAGCGTGTCAATTGCCGCCTCGTCAAACGACAGGTCGGGGTAGCAACGGCTCCGGGCGCGTTCGATCAGGCATTTCAGGTCTTCGCCCGCCAGTGGTTGCAGCACGTAAACCTGTGCGCGCGACAGCAGCGCCGCGTTGCATTCGAACGACGGATTTTCGGTCGTCGCGCCGATGAAGGTGACGAGGCCCGACTCGACAAACGGCAAGAAGGCGTCCTGTTGCGCCTTGTTGAAACGATGCACTTCGTCGACGAACAGAATCGTGTGCCGGCCGCGCTGGTGGTGGTGTTCGGCTTCATCCATCGCGGCGCGGATGTCCTTGACTCCGGAAAATACGGCTGACAACGGAATGAATTCGGCTTCGAACGCATGCGCGAACAGGCGCGCAAGCGTGGTCTTGCCAACGCCGGGCGGGCCCCACAGGATCATCGAATGCGGCTGGCCGCTGGCGAGTGCGAGCTGCAACGGCTTGCCGGGGCCAAGCAGCTGACGCTGGCCGACGACTTCGTCGACGGTTTTCGGTCGCAGCAGCTCCGCCAGCGGCTCGTTCAACGGCGGTGCGCCGAACAGATCACTGGCGGATGACATCGGCGCCCTTGGGCGGAGTAAAGCGGAACAGTCCGGCGTCCGGTTTGCCGTTGACGACCGAGGTGCGCAGTTCGATCTTCGTCGTTTGGCCGAAGCTGTCTTCGAGTTCCATCTTGCGGACTTCGTTGTTGGTGAAGCCGAGTCGCACGCGATTGAAATTGCTGTCGTTCTGTTTCGGTATGGCCTCGACCCAGGACAGGTTTTCCTTCGCCGGCAGGGCTTTGAGTTGGTAGCGTTTGTCGAGGTTGTTATCGCCGGACAGCAGTGCGGCCGGGCTGGCGTCGAGCGCCTTGTCGATCTTCCTGATCGTGACCTGTTCCAGATCCGGATCATACAGCCAGACTTCCTTGCCGTCGGCGACGATCAGCTGTTCGTACGGTTTGCGGTAGTTCCAGCGGAACTTGCCTGGACGCTGGATCGCGAAATCGCCCTGCGAAACCTGTACCTTGCCCGAGCGGGTGGTAACGGTCTGGATGAAATCGCCCTGCAGCGCATGCATCCGGGTCAGCGTAGCCTGCAGGTCGGCGACCACGTCGGCGTGGGCGGGCTGCGCGCAGGCCAGAAGCAGTAGTGGGGCAAAAAGACGGGCAAGGCGGCACATGGGCAGGTTCCGGCAGGCAAAGACGGAATTCTATTCGCTGCGGTGGGGCGAAACAATAAAAAGCCCCGCAATGCTGCGGGGCTTTTTCACGAAAGCGGACGACTACTTGGTGCCGTCCACTTCGATTTCGACGCGGCGATCCGGAGCCAGGCACTCGATGCGCTTGGCGCGAACCTTGACCTTGTCGCAGGTGTTGCCGGTCACCGGGTTGGTTTCGCCCAGGCCAACGGCGGTGATGGCATTCGAATTGAAGCCCTTGGAAACCAGGTGGTCGGCAACGGTCTTGGCGCGAGCTTCGGACAGCTTCTGGTTGTAAGCGTCCTTGCCCATGCGGTCAGCGTGACCCTTCACGTTGACGGTTGCATACTTGGCCTTGGCAGCGAGGAATTCGTCATAGAACTTGTCGAGCGCCTGGTTGCCTTCAGCTTTCAGCGTCGACTTGTTGTGGTCGAACAGAACGTCGGAACTCAGCGTGAACACTTCCGGCTTCTTCGGAGCGGCCTTCGGAGCCGGTGCCGGAGCGGCCGGCTTTTCAGCGACCGGAGCCGGCGCTGCAGCAGCCTTGACGTAGCCGTCGCAACCTTCAACGGTGGCTTGATCCTGGGTCCAGGTGCCGGTGCGCCAGCAGTGGCCAAAGTTGTCCTTGGCCACGGATTCTGCAGTCGTGGCTTCCATGTAAGCTTTGGTTTTGCCTACATCGGCCTGGGCAGTCGCACTAATGGCTGCGATTGCGGCGGCCAGGGTGAGAGCCTTGAGGGTTTGCTTCTTCATATGCATTCTCCAATCATGGACTGTATGGGGTTGAGCCAAGGCTGATGCATCGGGGCTGGATTCCCTTTGTTCGCAAGCAGCTTCTGGGACTTCAAGATGGATTCTAGTTGGAGTGATGAAAGGTTTCAAATCAGAATCGCTTTAATCGGGCTTGTGGCTTCCAGTGTGGTTTTTGGGCAACAGTGGGCTGCATGCAGCGGGTGCTCCTCGCGTGGTAAACTGGCGGACTATTGACGTTCCCGGCTGCTGCCCTCTTGGGTGGTGGCGGGAGTTCCAAGCCCCAATCACCGGTCCAAACGATGTCAGAACAGCAACAAAGCTTCGCCAAGGAAACGATTCCCGTCAGTCTCGAAGAGGAAATGCGCCGTTCCTACCTGGATTACGCGATGAGCGTGATCGTGGGCCGCGCATTGCCCGACGCGCGCGACGGCCTCAAGCCCGTGCATCGACGTATTCTGTATGCAATGCACGAAAGCAATAACGTCTGGAACCGGGCTTATGTGAAATGTGCGCGCGTGATCGGTAACGTGCTCGGCAAATACCATCCGCACGGCGACTTGGCTGCCTATGAGGCGCTGGTGCGCATGGCGCAGAATTTCTCGCTGCGCTACACGCTGATCGACGGTCAAGGCAACTTCGGTTCGATTGATGGCGATTCGGCGGCGGCTTATCGTTATACCGAGTGTCGCCTGCGCAAGGTGTCTTCCGAACTGCTGGCGGATATCGACAAGGAAACTGTCGATTTCGCGCCGAACTACGATGAAAAGGAACTCGAGCCGACCGTGCTGCCGACGCGGATTCCGACTCTGCTGGTTAACGGTTCTTCCGGGATTGCGGTCGGCATGGCGACCAATATCCCGCCGCATAACCTTGGCGAGGTTATTGACGGCGCGCTGGCGTTGCTGGCCAATCCGGAAATGACGATCGATGAGCTGATCGATTACATCCCGGCGCCGGATTTTCCGACTGCGGGCATCATTTACGGCATCCACGGCGTGCGCGAAGGCTACCGCACCGGCCGCGGCCGCGTCATCATGCGCGCGCGCACCCACATCGAGCCTTGCGGCAAGAACGGTGACCGTGAAGCGATCATCGTCGACGAGTTGCCATATCAGGTCAACAAGGCGCGCCTCTTGGAGCGCATGGCCGAGCTGGTGCGCGAGAAGTCGATCGAGGGCATCTCGGAGCTGCGCGATGAGTCGGACAAGTCCGGCATGCGCATGGTGATCGAACTCAAACGCAACGAAATGCCGGATGTCGTGCTGAACAACCTGTTCAAGCACACGCAGCTGCAGGACAGCTTCGGCATTAACATGGTGGCGCTGGTTGATGGTCAGCCGCGCCTCTTGAACCTGAAGCAGGTGCTCGAATGCTTCCTGCGCCACCGGCGCGAAGTCGTCACGCGCCGCACCGAATTTGAACTGCGCAAAGCGCGCGAACGCGGCCATATCCTTGAGGGCCTCGCCGTTGCGCTGTCGAATGTCGACGACATCATCGCGCTGATCAAGGCTGCGGCAACGCCGGCCGAAGCCAAGGTCGGGCTGATGGCGCGTGCCTGGAAGTCGGGCCTCGTCGGCGAGATGCTGGCGCGCGCCGATGCCACGGCTTCGCGCCCGGTCGGACTGGCTGCCGAGTTTGGCTACAGCGCCGAGGGCTACCACCTGTCCGACGCACAGGCCCAGGCGATCCTGGAATTGCGCCTGCAGCGCCTGACCGGTCTCGAGCAGGACAAGATTGTCGAAGAGTACAAGGAAGTCATGGAGAAGATCATTGATCTTCTCGACATTCTTGCCCGTTCCGAGCGCGTGACGCAGATCATCGTCGATGAAATGAACGAAGTGAAAGCGGCCTACGGGGATTCGCGTCGATCCGAAGTTGTCGCCTATGGCGAGGATATCAGTCTTGAAGACCTGATCACGCCGCAGGACATGGTCGTGACGCTGACGCACAGCGGCTATATGAAGGCGACGCCGACCGAGGAATACCAGGCCCAGCACCGCGGTGGCCGAGGCAAGCAGGCGGCGGCAACCAAGGAAGACGATTTCATCGACAACCTGTTTGTCGCGAATACGCACGATTACATCCTGTGCTTCAGCTCGCGCGGCCGCGTGTACTGGATCAAGGTCTACGAACTGCCGCAAGGCGGGCGCACCAGCCGCGGCAAGCCGATCGTGAACCTGCTGCCGCTTGAGGAAGGCGAAAAAATCAACGCAATCCTGCCGGTCAAGGAGTTTACCGAAGACCAGTACGTGTTTATGGCGACCGCCGACGGCACGGTCAAAAAGACGCCGCTCGCGGCGTTCTCGCGGCCGATGAAGCGCGGCATCATCGCGCTGAACCTCGACGAGGGTAACTATCTGGTTGGTGTTGCGCTGACCCGTGTCAATGACCAGGTCATGCTGTTCTCCGATGCCGGCAAGTCAGTTCGTTTCGATGAGTCGGCAGTGCGTGCGATGGGCCGGACTGCAACCGGCGTGCGCGGCATGATGCTTGGCGAAGAGCAGAAAGTGATCTCGCTGCTCGTAGCCGAGTCTGATGCGCAGCAGGTGCTGACTGCGACAACAAATGGCTACGGCAAGCGTACCCCGGTCGGCGATTATCGTCTGACGAGCCGCGGCACGCAGGGTGTGATCGCAATCGACACCGGCGAGCGCAACGGAAAGCTGGTTGCCGCGACGCTGGTCGAGGATGCCGACGATGTGATGCTGATTACGACCGGCGGCGTGCTGATCCGCACCAAGGTCGCCGAGATCCGCGAAACCGGCCGCGCCGCGCAGGGCGTGCGCCTGATCAATCTCGACGACGGTGAAACGCTGTCGGGGCTTGAACGTGTCTGCGAAGTCGAATCGGAAGATGACGAGCAGGTTGCAGGCGAGGGCGCCGAGTAACATGGAGTCTGGCTGGCAAGCTGTCGCCGCGCCGGAGTTTTTCCGGCAAAGCGTGGCGTGGGGACTCGATCTGCCCCATTGCCGCGCGCTCGGGCTGCAGTTTGTTGAGGCGCAACGCGGAGTTGCCACGTTGTGCCTGCCTTTCCGTCCCGAATTGATCGGCGATCCGCAGACCCATGTGCTGCATGCCGGTGTCGCGACGACACTGGCCGACTCTTCCGGTGCGCTCTCGATCTACACCTTGCTGAGCGAGCCGGAATCTGTCGCTACGCTGGATTTGCGCATCGATTACCTGCGTCCGGGTGCACCCGACTTGCCGTTGTACTGCCATTCCGAATGCTACCGGCTGACCAGCCAGATCGCCTTTACGCGCAGCACGCTTTACCAGTCCGGTCCGGAAAAGCCGGTTGCGCATGCGGTTGCGACGTATATGCGCTCGGGTGGAGGCAGCCACTGATGCTGCCAGTGCGCAACCCGTTCACTGATCTGCAGTCCGCGATCAACGCGGTTCCGTATGCACGCTTTCTTGGCATTACCTGCCGGGAGGAAGCTGACGGTCCCCTGTTCGTCCTGCCTTACTTCGAACAGAATATCGGCAATGTTCGTTTGCCCGCGCTCCACGGCGGCGTGATTGGCGGCTTTCTCGAAAATGCCGCCGTGCTGCATCTGATGTGGGCGCGCGAGACCTGCTCGATTCCGAAGATCGTCGATTTCTCGATCGACTATCTGCGCAGCGCTCGGCCGCAAGCGTTGCATGCGCGCTGCGAAATCGTACGCCAGGGCAAGCGCGTGGCCAATGTGCGGATCAGTGCGTGGCAGGAAAACGAAGCCGTCCCGGTGGCTATAGCCAGGGCACATTACCTGCTGGCTTGATTTTTTAAAAATATTATATTAATCAATAATTTATATTCGGGCTTGCCCGGTCTTGCTTGGACAAGGATTTCCGTATGAGCGACGATCTTCTGAAAAACCACCGTGATTCGATTGATTCGATCGATGCGACGATACTCAGGCTGCTGAATGAGCGCGCGGTGCATGCGCACGAGATCGGCGTGCTCAAGGGCGGCAGCGTGGTCTACCGGCCCGAGCGCGAAGCTCAGGTGCTGACCCGCCTGAAATCGCTGAATCAGGGCCCGTTATCCGATGAAACCGTTGCGCGCCTGTTCCGCGAAGTGATGTCGGCCTGCCTCGCACTCGAGCGTCCGCTAACTGTGGCTTACCTTGGCCCGGAAGGCACGTTCAGTCAGGCCGCGGCGATCAAGCAATTCGGCCATGCGGCCAACACGCTCGCTTGTGCGTCGATCGACGAAGCTTTCCGCAGGGTCGAGGCGGGCAATGCCGATTATGTGGTCGCCCCAGTGGAAAATTCGACCGAGGGCGCAATTGGCCGCACACTGGATCTGATGGCCAATACTTCGCTGAAGGTCTGTGGCGAAGTCGTGCTGCGCATCCACCAGCATCTGCTGCGCGCGACCGAAAGCCGCGAAGGAATCCTGCGCGTGTATTCACATGCGCAAAGCCTCGCGCAGTGTCATGAATGGCTGAACCAGAATCTGCCCGGCGCCGAACGCATTTCCGTGGCCAGCAACGCCGAAGCTGCGCGGCTCGCGAGCCTCGATCCGACCTCGGCGGCGATCGCCGGCGACGCGGCTGCCGAACGTTTCGCTCTCGTCAAGCTGGCCCAGTCGATCGAGGATGAGCCGAACAACACGACGCGCTTTTTGGTGCTCGGCCTGCAGGATGTCGGTCCGTCCGGGCAGGACAAGACCTCGCTGATCATTTCGATGCCGAACAAACCCGGCGCGCTGCATGCGGTGGTCGAGCCGCTCGCGCGCCACGGCGTTTCGCTGACCAAGTTTGAATCGCGTCCGAGCCGTTCCGGCCTGTGGGAGTACCTGTTCTTCATTGATGCCGAGGGGCATGTCAGCGAGCCGGAATTTGCGGCTGCGCTGGTGGAACTGCGCTCGTTTGCGGCGTCGGTCAAAGTGCTCGGGTCCTACCCGGTGGCCGTACTGTGAAAGCCGTCGCGGTTTTTTGCGGCGCACGCCACGGCAATCGTCCCGAATATGAAGCTGCAGCGCGCGAAATGGGCGCTGAGTTGGCCGCGCGCGGACTGGCGCTGGTCTACGGTGGCGGCCATGTCGGCCTGATGGGCGTTGTGGCCGATGCCTGCCTTGCTGCCGGCGGCCAGGTCGTTGGCGTGATTCCGCAGTTTATGGTCGCGCGCGAGCTGGCGATGGATGGTTTGACCGAGTTGCACGTGACCGATTCGATGCATACGCGCAAGGCGCTGATGGCCGAGCGCGCCGATGCGTTCATCGCATTGCCCGGTGGGTTCGGCACGCTCGATGAACTGTTCGAAATCCTGACCTGGCGCCAGATCGGCCTGCATGACAAGCCGATCGGCCTGCTGAACACGGCCGCTTATTATGCGGAACTGACCGGTTTTATTGCGCGCGCGATCGGCGACGGTTTTGTCGGCGAGCGGGAAAGCCGTCTGCTGCAGGTTGCAGATACCCCGGCGGCGCTGCTCGATCTGCTGGCTTGCCAACCGGGCCAGCCGGGGGGCGAATGGTCACGCAGCTGAGGCCGGGGCAAGCAGAAGAGGCTGCAGCTGCGGCCCGTCTGATTTATGCGTCCGACCCGCCGTATTACGATTTTTGGCTCGGGCCCCAAGCGGCTGCGCTGGCTTGCCTGGAAAAACTCTGGCGTGCGCCAGTCGGCAGTCTTAGCCATAACCGTTTTCAGGTCTGGCGCGAACGCGACGAGCTGATCGCACTGGTCAGCCACTATTCCGCCGCGCAGGAAGGGGAGTTGGCGGCGGAAGACGTGATCGCGCAGGCGCAGTTGCGTGGTGATCTGACCGAATTGCAGCGTCGCGAGGCGATGTTGGCTTGGCTGTTTCCGCATCTGCCGGACGAGGTCTGGTATCTGCGCACACTGGCCGTCGCTGCCAGTCAGCGCGGGCAGGGGGTTGGCGCGCAGATTCTCGACGAAATCGCAGCAACGGCGCGTGCGCATGGCGCGACGTCGTTGCAGACTGATGTTGACAGCGGGAATCCCGGCGCCGTGAATTTCTATCACCGGCATGATTTCGGGATCATCGCGGAAACGCGCGTGCCGATGCTCGAGGCGTTCGCGCTGCC
>RRZU013008505.1_pt1 | contig 13225 bp, 17 predicted proteins | sample 2165561 | NCBI WGS metagenome assembly RRZU01 (sample SAMN10456909, study PRJNA506462) | wastewater metagenome | isolation source: wastewater sludge | place: USA: Moscow, Idaho
CTTTTTGAAAATGGATGTGATGACGCAACTATAAGTACAGGACAATTAGGAATGTTAAGTTTATCATTTACAAGAGAAGCAATTAATGCTTCTATTGCTGTAGAAAGTGCCATTAATGATGTGAAAAAAGCAATCCCATTAGCAAAATTAGTAGAAGCAACTCCTGATATTGTTAATATTTCAGAAATTTCATCAATCTTAGGTCATTCAAGACAATACACTAGAAAATTATTTAACTCTGATACTTCATCTTTACCTGCACCAATTCATATTGGTAATCCATCAATTTGGCATTTGTCAGAAGTTTTAGATTGGTTAAAATCAGTTGGTAAACAAGAAAATAAGATAAATGAAAATCTTTTTGAACTTTCACATATTACAAAACAAATCAATATTAAAAGACAATTAGAAGCTTATTAAAGTATAAGATTTTTCTCATTTCTATACTTTTTTAGTTTTTAGAAGCTCTTTTATAAAAATTCTTAATCTCTTCATTATCAGCATTTGATAGTTTTTAAGAATTAGCATTCAAAAGAAGATAAAAAGGTTAAGAAATTTGAGATTTTATTTTTGATACACCCCTTGGGCTAATCCTATAATCTAAATCATTTATAATGTTTTCTAGATTTTCATTGAATAATTCAATATTATGAATATGAAAACTATATTTATTATCTGTAAGTTTAACATTATTATTTATTAATGTTTTAAGTATAAGTTCTTTGGGTATTTGTGAAATTTGAGAATAACATTCTATAATATCTTTTGAAATATAATTACTATTTTGTATCTCATAAGCTAATTCACTAATTTCATCTTTTGGGAATAATTTATCTCCACCTTCAAACATATCATAATAATATTCACAAAACTCTTTTCTAAGTTTAAATTCTTCTCTTTTCACAAAATTAAAATCATTAAAATCAACATCTTTATTAAAGATAACAGAAAAAGCCTTTTGTTTATCAGGTCGAGAGAAAGGCTGAAATCCAATAGGATTTATAGAATGTTCACCTTTTATAATTCCAAGTTTAAAATCATATGTATATAAAACACCTTTTTTATATTTATCAGATATTGGGAAATACCTTTTTAATTTATCATCATATTTACATGTCATGAAAAACATAGCTATACTTTTTTCTCTAGTTAAATCTAAATGATTTGTTTTAAATTCGTAATGTTGGGCAATAGCTTCATAATCTATTTTTAGCTTATAATTTGGTAATTGAGGATAATTTTCTAAAAAGTATTTATTTCTAAAAATTTTAATCAAAGAGTGTGTTTGAATAGCAGATAAAAATTCTTGTTTTTTCAAAATGTGTATTAATCTTTCATCATTAGATATTTTTCTCATTAATGAAGGTTTACAAATCTTTCTTTCACTATTATTTTCTCCTCTATACAATAATGAAGAAAACTCAGGAGCAGGTAATAAAAGTATCTTTTTGTCAGATACTTTTATTGGAAATAAAGCATTTTTCTTTGGTGTTGAAATACAGCCAAAATGATTTATTAATTCATCATCACATAACATACTTGAATATTCTTCTAATGTCTGAATGTCTTTTATGTAATTATTTTGCACTTAAATTATTCTACTTTACAACTATTTTAATTTTATATTATAAGTATTTAGGATAAATAATTATATTATACATTTCCAAAAAGTTAAGAAATAATTCTTCTCAAAACCTCTAAAATCCTAACCATTGCTAAAGTGAAATGGTAACATTAAATCTTGCATATTATTATGTATACTCATAAGGTCATAGATAAATTTATCATAAAGTTTAATTATCTATCTTAAAACTTAAATCCACCTCTCATAAGCCTATGTTCATTGAATTCTTTTAATGTACTAAATTGTAATTTCTTACCATACAATCCATTTATACCATTAAGTCCTGAAATTAAACATTCAATATTATTTTCAGATAATCCTTTTTTAAATTCTTCAAAAGAATTTTCAAATGTTAATTTTCTTTCTTTATAAGTATTTTTAATTAATTCTTCTAATTTCTCTCTATCTTCAATCAACGAAGGTAAAAACTCTTCACAAAGCTTTTCTATTTCTTCAGCTTTCATTTTAGCCATATCTCTTTGTGCAAAAACTCCAAAAAGTGTATTTAATGCCAAATCTATAGTTTTCATCATAAGAACTAAAGCTATTGAACCAATAACAATTGAAAATCCAGGAGCTAATAAAGAAGCAACAGTTGGGCTTACAAGTGGAGCTAAAAATGCTTCAAGTTTTATTTCAAGGGTAACTGTCCCCACAACCAAAATAGCTGACATTAAACCTTTTATAATTACAGAAAATAGTTCTTTATAAGTTTTAATTTTTCCAGAAAAAAAATCCCAGATAGCATTAAATATAGATTTAAGAGATGTTCTTAACTCCTTCCATAAAAGTTTCAATTTACCTGAAATTGATTTAAATAGTTGTGATAATACCCCTATTCCAATATCTATTGCACCAAATGATGCTCCTCTTTGAAATGGTTCTTTAAAAGACTCTAAAACTTTTTTTAAAAGTCTTTTTATTCTTTCTTCAATCGCTACGGATGAGCCATTATCACTGAAAGCATCTTTTATTTCAAATATTGCACCGTTTGCTAAAGTTGATAATGCAACTACTATTGCATCTGATAAACCAGCTTGTGCTACATGTCCTGATGCAGCGATTGATTGAGTAATTACTGCTGTTGTTTTTGGATTTTCACACATTATTCTATTTGTTACATTATTTTTATTTAACATATTTAAAGCTTTTTGTGCTTTTTGTTTCTCTTCTTCACTTTTTGAATTTTGAATCATATTTTCAAGATTCTCTTTATGCCTTTTATAATCATCAAACGGTACAGTTAGAACATCATTATTCTCTAAATATTTATATATAAATTCACCATTTTCATCTTTTTTATACAATATCTGTCCATTCTCATCTTTAAGAACTTTTCCAGAACTATCATAAAATTTTTCTCTTTCAAAAAAACCTTTTGTTTCTTTAATTACTTTATGTTGAGACTTTTTTACGATGTTTCCTTTTTCATCAAAAGTTATAGTGTCTGTTGAAGGATCATTTTTTTTTGCATTATCTGACATATTTTTAGAGGAGTTTATTTTTAAGACTTCTTCTTTATAATTACTCATTATAAAATTAAATTTATCCTGTATATCAGGTTCTAAATTTTCTATTTTCTTATTAGAAGCTATAATATCAGCAATTTTTTTAATATCTGCCAATTCATCCGTTGTATAAGTTTTTTGACCTTTATTTAAAAATTCACTCATGATATTTTTTTGTCCAACATCTAAATCTTCAAAAACATATCCTCTTGAAGAAGCTACTCTTCTATTTCTTTGTTCTAAAGCTTCATTTTCATTTGCTGATTTATTACGAATATCATAAGTTCTTGAAACAATATTTGTAGCAGTTACACTTGCACTATAGGCACCATAAGTATTTAAACTAAAAATATTTAACCCAAACCTTGCTAAGGTTTGAGTTCCAATTTCATTTATAATTTCTTCATGTAAAGATTTAGTCATTTTATATTTCTTTTAACTTAGTAAGGAATTCATTTGTATCTTCTAAAATTCTTCTTGATTTTCTAGTAATTTTTCCATTTTCATCAATAATTGGTGCATCACACACATTTTTAACTGTAATAGCAATACTTTCAGTAATGCAAACTATTTCTTGTTCAGAAATATTATAAGTTAAATAATCTCTATTTCTATCAATGATACTATCTAATTTATCTAAATAATTTTCAAACATACTTTCTAATGATTTAAGAATAGTTATAAATTCTTCTACTCTTTGCTTAATCTCTTCTACTATAACTTGAGCTATTTTCATTTCTTCAGCATAAGCTTTTGCTTTATCCAAGTTTGCATAAGATTCATGTTTAGCTGTTTCAGCTTTTGCCGCAAAAATTCCACCTGCAATAGCTAGAATTGGACCAGCTACTATTCCACCTAATATAGCCATTCCTCCAGCCATTCCAAGACCTCCAGCAGCTAAAGAACCTCCGCCAAACCAAGCTAATGTAGCATTTGTAGCTGCAACTCCTGATAAAGTCCCTATTGCAGTTCCAGTTGATGCTGTTGCTAATAATCCAGCTCCTCCAAAAGCACCAAGTCCTGCTAATGCTCCACCACCTAATGCAGCAGTTGTTGCACCAGCTAATTCTGTAATTTTCAAAATATCATTTTTTATTTCTAAAATATTTTTAAAATCTGAATCTGCTATTTTTAATCCCAAATCTAAATTATTTTTCATTTCAACATTTTCAATTTTTGAATAAATATCAACAAAGTCTTGTAAACTATTTTTATAAATCTTGAGTTTTAAAGCACCTAATTCCTCCAACTTTGCGTTTGTATTTATTCTTTTTTCATTTAATTCTGATTGTGCTTCATCATAAATTTTTTTAGCTTTTTCATTATTATATTCTGCGGTACTATTATCTTCATAAGCGTCATATGTTTTTTTTGCACCATATCCTGCTGCTGCTAAAGCTAATCCACCAAGTATAAATGGTATTGGCATTTTTATTCTCCTATTTTTATTATATATTTTTTATCTAAATTATATTTTTCTTGCAATTCATTACAAATTTTTGCATTTAAGATATAAAATTCATTTTCTGAAAAATATTTGTTGTATTCCAAATCAAACATTTTATCAACTCTACATATATCTGGTCTTGTTTCATAAATAACACATTTTAAACTATTTGTATCATAATGTTTACAAGTACCATTTCCTATATCTAAATCTTTTAACTCTTCTATTAAAGATATATTTTGACAACAAATTCCACAACTAGTGCAAGGAAACATTATAGTTCTATTAATGCAACACCTTGAGTAGTTAATGAAAGCATAGCTTTTGTCCACTCTGCATAAACTGGTATAAGTTTAGAATCTAATTGGAATTTATTTACTATTGATTGTAATATTTCTTTTTCTGCGTGATGAAGAATACTATCTGAATAAATCAATGACATAATTTCTAAAAGAACTATCTTTTGACTTTGTTTAGATTCAATATCTGAAAGTGTCAAGTCTAAATCAAACTTTGACGAATCAAAATCTATATCGTTAATTTGCATTTCAGAACAATAAATTGCAATTACATTTTTTTCATCCATAGAAAAATCACTATCAATATTTGCAACACAGTATGCCAATTCTAAAAAGGCTATTTTCTCTTTCTCATTTAGTTTATTTAAAAACATTTTTTCTCCTAATTTTAAATTTAATTTTTCTTCTTTATATACAAACTTCAAAACATAATAAACACTGCAATAGATAATGTTGTTAATCCAAATGCAATTTATAGATATTCAATTTCATTGTATATCTAAATAAAAATCCATAAAACAAATTACATATAAATACAGTAATTACTTCAAGTATCCCAGAAATAAATTCCAATATCAGAAATACCATTTCCAATATTGCAACAATAATAAATATTATTACCATATTTATTTATCTTACTCTACTATTATACAGTGTATATTGCAAGATTGCAGATTATTCTACTATAGATACACTTTCAACTTATTTATCTCATATAGTAGGTTGTAAAATTATGCAAAACCTTACACCAGAACAACTTTATAAAATCATTGGTCAAAATGTTGCCAAGTATCGTAAAGAAAAAAATTTATCTCAACTAGACTTATCTTTACAGATGGGATATAAATCAGTTTCTGTAGTTTCAGGAGCTGAAATATATTACAATGGGAAACATTTTAACTTAGAACATTTACTCAAAATATCTCAAATTTTAGATGTGGATATTTCAGAGTTTTTAAAACCTTAATTATTTACTCTCCTATATTGATTTTAAAACTACTTCAATCTTTCCAAAAGCTCTTCTAATATCTCTAGCAATAGTTTCACCATCTAAAGTTATTTTAGAATTGATTACTTTTACTATCATGTTATTTAAATCTATTGACTTTTGTACAAACTCTTTTTCTTCATCGCTATAAATTTCATAATCGTTTGATTTAACAATTAATTCATCAAGTTTATTAAGTTGTACCTCTATAAAAGTTTTTACATTTTCTAATATAGTCACATATTTATCTAATACATCCTCGACATCATCATTCAATGTTAAAAAATCATATTGATTTTCAATTGGTTTACAAATTGATATTTCAATATCTTTTCCAAAAATTTTTATTTCGTTAAATGCTGTTTGCAACTCTTTTAAATTTACTTCACAAAGTTTAGATTTTACATTTTCAAATCTATCTATTACATCTGATGAATCAGATTGAGAATACCCACCTATTGAACCTTTAGAACAAGGAACATCATCTTCAAGAAGTTTTCCTATTCCATAACCCGTAACTGCCAATGCCACACCACCCAAAATGAAAGGTAACATATAAACTCCTTATTTTTATTTTAAGAAGTATTACATTCCTTATTACGCGGTTGTGTCGTTTTTAGATAATCTTCTAAAATATTTGTAAATTTTTCTTGTAAATATAAAGGAGAGATGATTTTAATATAAGGAATCCAGTATTTAACGACTTTTAGGATTTCATCATCATAAGATATTTTTGTAGAGATTGTAAAATAGTTATCATTTTGTTCTAATATTTGTTTATTTGGCAATATATCTTTTCTAAAGAAGTACTCTTTTGCAACATTATCAATTTCTAAAACCACTTCAATAAGTGTTTTAGAAAACCAATTTGTATCATTTTGAGCAATTTTATCTAAGAACTCTTTTTTAGGGGTAAAAAGATTTGATTCATTTGTCCAAGAGAATTGTTTTATTTTAGAAAAGGTAAAACTTTTAAGTTGTTCATTTTCTTCTGCGAAAAGATACCATATACCTTCATTATTAACTAGTTTATATGGATTTAGAACTCTATGTTTTTCTTTATAGGTAATTTCTATAGGACTTGATTTAACAATCGCTGCACTAATTTTATTAAACCAATCTTGATGATGTGAGATATTTTCAAATCCTTGATTTTTAACAAGGTAAACACTATTAAGTTTTACATTTAGTATATCAGATATAAAACCATTATTTAGAATTGGGTATAAAGATTTTATACCACTAATTGATGCAAAGTTTTTTATATCCTCAAAATTTAACTTCCCAAGGGCATAAGATTCCATCGAATAACGATTATGTTCTTTTACAATAGGAAGATAAATTAATCTTTCGTTTAAATCTCTTTGTATAGTTCTAACAGAAATAACAAACTCTTCTGCTAATTCTTCTGCTGTAAAACTCTCGCCGTTATTCAGTTTTGTAAGGATACACGCTAATCTAGTTGCTATTTTGTCATGGGACATTATGAATCCATTTTTTTATTTGGTAATACATTATACCCTACCAAATGACTCAAAAATGACTCACTTTTTATAAAATTTAGAATTTTATTATTTTTATTTAATAACTCATACTTTAATTTAGAGATTAAGAAAACAGTTATCGTATTAAATATCCCCTTTTTACACTTATTTTCTAGGTCTTCCCATATTCCCTTTTTCTTTAGGTAATGTTCCTCTTCTAATCACTCTATCTTTTTCATTTTCTTTTAATGCTTCTACTCTTTGGTTATCTTTAGCTAAATACACCATAGCTTTATCAAGTTTTCTTCTTTTTTCAATATCTCTATAGTCAAGCATACCAATAGCATGATTGTCTTTATAGTCATTTCTATTGCAATTATGATAACTACCTTTTCCATCAGTGACTTTTTCCCAGTACTTTCCTAGTTGGTCACCTTTAAATTTATCATTTTGCACTTTATTACCATCAAAAAAGAAAAGTGAATGAATATGAACTCCTTTATCCACTCCATCTTCTATTTTAAATATATAACCTACCATATTATCAAATGTTGAGTTGTTTCTACTATTGTTCAATAGTGTTTTTGCATATTTATTTGCTTCTTGTAATGTTACATTAACTTGGTTATTTTCATCTTTTTTAAAACCAAAATCATCTCTTATCACACATAGCTTTGAGTACCGATTTTGTAGAGCATCAACATACTTCTCATTACTTGCTTGTCTTCTTTTATCTTTGCTAATTGCCATTATTTATCCTTTATGTTTTATTTTCATATAAAGGTATAAATATTTGTATACAATATTTTGTATTACTAATTTAGCTTATGTTTTGTTCTAGTAATCAATTATCTTTCTTATAAGATGTAGTAAGTATAGAGAATAGTATTATTATGATAAATATAAATGTTATTAATATAACTATAATATTAATAACCTAAAGTAGCTATTAAAAAAATCCCTAGCATAACTAGGTATACAAAAATTTGAATTAATCAAAATTCTAGGTATATATTAATGTTTTTAATTTTAAAAAATATACAGAGTTATGTACTAAAAATAATTATCATTTTTTACAGTCTAAACCTTTTGGCTTAGACTATATTTTTAACTCTTAATATGTTTCTCAAGCTCTTTTTTAATTTTATATCTCATTCTTCGGTTTTCTCTAGTTAAAGAAACTAAAAACTCCAGTCCTTGTTTTGTCCAATTTTTAAAATTTCTTCTAGCTTCTCGATTAATATATAAATTTTTCATTGTATTTTCCTAACTGAAGCTAAAGATATTGGAGTAAAAGAAGTATCAATTTCTACTTTTAATCCTAAATTACCTCTAATCTCATTTAATTCATTTAATGAAAAATAGCCTAATTCTCCTTCAAAACCTTTTGTATAGCCATAACAAATATCTAAATCTATTGATAATTCAATTATGTACCATTCCCAAATAGAATCAGGAGTAAACAATTTAATATGACATGTAGGATTTGAAATTTCCTCTGTTTCATAAAGTTTTGGGATTTGCATTTTTTCAATCAGCTCTTTTGGAATTAAATTACCCATAATTAAGCAGCCTGTCTTTTTGGTAAATACCATTGTTTATTTTGAGCATTCCATCTAAAACCTGCGTTCTTGATAATTGCTTTTTTCTCAAAAATTCCATCACCTGCAATAGTTAAAATATCACTACCATTGTCAATTACTTGTAAACCTGCATTTAACAATGTAGAAAAATCTTTTTGATGGTGATATTGATTTTGAGTCTGTCCTTGAGGTTGATAACTTTGTTGATTTATAATTCTTTGATCATTGTTTTGTTTAATCTGTTCTTGTTGCGATATAGCATTTTTAACTTCATTTGCACTTGCGTATTCACTCCCACCTAAAGATAAACAAGCTAAAGCTCTACCAATTGAACTTGTTTCTGCATTTTCAAGGGCTGATGTTGTGTTTATAATATTTTTACCTCTAAACTCTTCTGCTAATCCAGTTGCAACGACAATATTATTTGGTGTTGTAATTTTTGTTTGAACTACAACTTTAATATCATCATTTTGTAAAACATCACTAACTATTGAATAATCAGGAAAGAATTTTCTAAATACATTTATTCTATTTGCAACAGTTGTATATGATTTTCCATCAATATCAATAGTAGGCATGGTTTTTAACTCATCAAGTGCCAATTGTAAAGGGTGTTGATTTTGTGAATTCATAATTTACTCCTTTAAGCAGCAAAGCTAAGTTCATCACTAGCTAAACCATTTTTTCTTTTATTAATTCTTATAGTTGCACCTTTTACAACTTTTTCAATTTTCATATCTGCATAATCTTCTACTTCTTCTCTTTTATCAGCAGATAATAGTGCTTCTTCAACTGCTTGTAAATCTAGTTCAACTTTAAAATATCCAGCTCTTAAAAGTTCATCTTCATTTAGAATCTGAAGCTTTGCAACACTTTTAACTGTTTCTTTAGATGCTGTTATACTTGATACCTTCATTCTCTCAAGTTTAGTTACACCAAAAGACAATAAAGCTTTTGAAACTTCTTCTTTTGCTAACTCTTTTGCAATTTCCATTTGTTTCTTTAAGTTAGCTAACAATCTTTGTTGTTCTATTATGTAATCAAGTTTTGCATCAAGGGAAATAAAAGCATCTGCAATTTGGTCTGCTTTTGTAAAAGCTGAAAGTTTTGGATTTTCTAAGATATCTATAACACTTTGGTAAAACCATTGTTTGGCTTGATTATTACCTGTGTGTAGTGCTATTAAATCTTGTTCAAGTTGTGGTGTGTATTGTAATATTGTGTGATTCATTGTTTTTTCCTAAGCAGCAAATGCTTCAATAGATTCAGGTTGTTTTATTTGGTAAATTCTCTCTGCTAAATTAAACAAACCAACATTTATGTCATAATCTTTTTTTAGTGAAGTTACTTCTTTACTAGTAAATCTTCTTCCTGTTTCTTTATTTACTCCGACTACATTATTTGATCTGATAAGATTTTCTTGAATTACATTTAAAATAGTGTAAATACTTGTATCTTTACTATCTTCTGCTCTTTGAGGAACTAGTAATTGATTGTAATCTACTTCTAAATGTTCTGGAAATTTTAAAGGAACAGCTAATCTTGCAAATGTTTGCATTTCTTCATTTGATAACATCAAAGATGAGAGTAGTTTTACTTTTTGCTCTAGCTTTGGTTTAAACTCTGTTATTTTTGAAATAATATCATCAAGATTATTTTCTAAATTTCCAATGTGTCTTAAAGTATGAGAATCATAAGAATCCCCAATAATCAAGCCGTTACTGCAACAAAATCGGTATAACCCTATTGAGAGAGAAAAAGATTTTGACCTATCAAAAGAGTTGAAAAATAGTATTTCAACAGCTGATTCTTTTTGTTCTAAAAAATCATCAAAGTGTCTAAGTCTTACTAGATGAACTTGTTTATTTTCTCTTTTTTCATCTTTTACAGATGAAACTTGAACATCTGAAACTAGCCAATTGAACTTTTTCAATTCGTTTATTACATCAATACTTGAAATTAGTGCATATTTTGAACTGACATCTTCATGGGGAACAGTAGTGTATAACACAGTGTGATTTTTTAATTCATCTTGACTTAATGGTAATATTTTTGGGTTTACTGACATTTTTTATCCTTTATTTTTTATTGATTATCTAACTCTTCAATTACATCTTTAACTACTATTGCAACGGCTATAACAACCTTTAATATGGCAAATGGTGACATATTTTAAGCTCCTATAATTGGTCTAAACCAACTGTTATTTATTGCTATCAAATCTTTATTTTTCACAAGAAACCTAGCTTTACATTCATCTACTAATTTTTGATTTATCTTTTTTGGAAGTGTTGATACACCACTAAAATTGAATTCCTTTTCTTTTTGCATTCAAGTCTCCTCATAAGTTTTTTTACAAAGCCTTTGCCCTGCCTATCTTTATAATATGTGATTGAAAAAAATTGGAATTCAAAATAAAAATTTATTTAAAACCTCTTATGTGAAAAAATTCACAGGAGTTAAAAATGTTTGAAAAATACGATTTGTTAATACCTCAAGGTGTAATCTTTAATCTTAAAGAGATTGAAGAAATGAAAATTATCAAAACCGATATGGCTAAAAAATTGATTTATAACAATGAGTTGGAAGTTGTGAAGATTGGCAAAAAGATACATATAAGTAGAACAGAATTAATAAGATTTTTGATTGATAATACAATTGGAGCTCTTGATAGTAAAGAAGGTTTGGAGTAATCAGATTACTCCAATCAAATTTTATAGTTTATATGGATAAGTATAATATGGTGAGGATAAAGCTTTAGTTTGGTTATAAATAACATCTTTAAGTTCTTCTTCTGAGATTTCTAAAGATTCAGCAACTATTTTAAGTTTTACATTATTAAAAAGTAATTTCTTTGCAATTCTAATTTTCAAATCAAATTCACTATCTGGAAGTTTGAGTTCAAAAGGCTTTATTCTATAACCTCTAAAAACTTTATTATTTAAATTAGTAAAAAACCAACCAAAAGGATTTCTATTTAAATTTATTTTAAAGGATTCACTCTTTTCAAAATGATTAGCAAAGAATCTACCAATAGAAGCTTTTGAAGCATAAAGGTCAAAATATGTTAATCTATAAAAAACTATGATTAACCTAGAAGTAATTATTTGTTTGAAAGATATTAAGTTTAAATCTTCATTAATTAAATTTATCAAATCTTTTTTGTTAATTACTTTATATGCAGTACCTTTTATTAATTTTTCAATATCTATATTAAAAATATCTCCATATTTATTTAATATTTCTTCTATATTATTTTTAAAAACTATTCTAATTTCTTCATTGTTTCTTGAAAAGAAATTAGTGATTAAATTAATCTCTTGCGCTTGACTTAAAATATTATTCTCTATATCTATATATTTATACGTTATATTTCTATTAAAAAACTCAAATAAAAAAGATTCATTAGTTATCAAATATACAATTTCATTTTGACTTTTATTTATATCAACAACAATTCTTTTTAATTCTTCTTTATTGGATTTATTTTTATCAAATCTATAAATTTCTTGCTTTTCATTATCAATATTTAATAAAGTATTAACATTATTTATTAAACCAATTCGATCATTCGCATAAAACACCTATTTATAATGATTTTAGAGTTTATTATACTAATTAAATACTATTTTAAAACTATTAAAATATTATATATTTTTTTATATATATAAATTAATTGTAATATAATATTAATTTATATATGTAATATTACCTATAAACAACTAATATTATACTATAATCTAATTTATTATAAAGAATGCTTATCTAATTGATTCAAATCTATGTTTTTTTACTAAATTTTGTAATACATACATCTTAATATAAGAGATTAGAAAAATACAAATCCACATTTTTTTAAGAAAAGTTAAAAAAAGGTGAATAAAAAAATAAATAAATTTTTTAGATATTCTCTTATTTATGTGGTTTATTTATGAAGGAATGTAGCGACTATAGATAAAAACTCCTCATTCTGTGTTACAGATGAATTTTATATTTAAATATAAATTTTAAGAAATATAGATTTTTGATTTAAAGTAAGAAATATATAAATCCACACTTTTTTATAAAAAAATGAAAAAAGTGTGGATATAAAAAAGTATTAAATATTTATATAGTCCCTATAACAAGGGGTTTATTTATGAAGAGATGGTGCAACTATTGATAAAAACTCATCTTTAGTTTTTTTGTTTGATTTAAATAATCCTCTAAGTGCAGAAGTTACAGTTGTTGAACAAATTTTTTCAACACCACGCATTTCCATACACATGTGACGTGCATCAATCATAACTGCA
>RRZU012276685.1_pt1 | contig 13222 bp, 14 predicted proteins | sample 2165561 | NCBI WGS metagenome assembly RRZU01 (sample SAMN10456909, study PRJNA506462) | wastewater metagenome | isolation source: wastewater sludge | place: USA: Moscow, Idaho
ATATCTTCATCTACAGTATACTTTTACCATATACTATAGAGCCTCCAGTTTCGTTTTAAAGGGTTTACAATGAGCTATTATCACCCATCTACCTACCACTTGGCACTACGATAGTCACTTCAGTAGCTTTCGCTACTTTATCTCAAATCACCTACCTGACGGTATTTACATATTTCTATGATTGTGATTATCTAGCTTTCTCTAGTCGTTGAACCTTCATCTTAGCTAGTAATTCATTTGTTACATATTTCCACGTTTTTCTATCTCGAATTTTTGTAATGGTGTTGGCCGATACATTGAATTTGTCGGCGAGATTTTTAATTGGTTCATTATCATTATGAATCGCATTCCATATATAGATCACATCATTTTCGTTAAGGACTCGGTCTCTTTTATTAAGTGCTGAATTATACTTTGAAAGGTCATAATTTTTAGTTATTTGCACATGTTGCTTACCTGAAGTCAAATGATGAATCAGCATAGTTAGATCTCGATAACCCTCATGTGTTTGCATATTAAAACTATCCGCAATAAATTTAGATGGAGTATTTACTTCCAGCATCTTACATATATTATTAATATCATCGACACTCCATCTCATATTAGATAGTCCATCATCCAAGGCTCTCCTTATATTAACATGGGTAAATACGAGGTCTAAATTGCTAACGTTGTTATTATATTTACGATTGTCAAGATGGTCAATACATTTATCCTCTGAAATGGGACCCACGAAGGACGTATAAACCAATCGATGGATGCGTTGCGGTGCTCTATATCCATCGTTGTTGATAATGGTTGCAACTGCATAGTTTCCATGGTTATATGTTATTGAAATAAATCGGTCCCGATGTGTGGAATGTACTACACCATTGCTTGAAATATAGTAGCTATCGAAATTTGGAATGGGTTTAAAAATCTCCCCATTTATACTAATGGAGCTACCAACGGTTATCAGTGTGGTATCATATCGAAGATTTTTATATTTACAGTTAGTATAATCTCCATCATTATATATGATATTACCATTTATGATACCTACGAAAGTATTTAACAGTAATACGTCTAAGTATAACCTTTCAGTATCTAGAATCACATAAATCCTTGAATTATTATCTGTATATTTTTGAAGAAGTTCGTTAGTATTAGCATTTACTATATAACCTTTTCTCGATATCATAAATTTATCATGGTAAGGAATAATGTAAAATTTACCATAGTTCATTTTCTCACCTCCTTCGTTTTTTAATTTTATTCTAGCTAAGATTTTTGGCTGCGTGATTGTCTCTATTCTTAACCTTGTTACTATACCGAAGATAATTACCCTTCGCCACTATAATATCACTATTATAGTTTAGTAGTTAAGACCTGACGAGAGTTCCCCGCAATTAAAGAGGGATTGTTTTCATAGTGTCGCCACTAAGCCTTCCAGTAACTATTTTAGAAGGGTTCCTGTTAATTAGGACGTTGAGGTACTTAGCACATTTCTTATCATTAGTCATATGCTGCATTATGTTATAAATGATTGGATTAAAGTGAACTAAACCTTTCTTCCATATATTAGACGCTTCAACTATAGTACAGTTATGAATTTTTGAATAAAAGTTAATTATCTCATATCTAAACATTTCCATGAAGACTACATAACCAACCTCTATCTCATCTGCTCTCAATTTACCTGAACTAGATACAATTATATTTCTAGCAGAGAAATTATATCTCCCACCCATAACTTTAGAAAGAATAATACCCTTCTTACCAGCTATCTCTTTATATATCTCCATAAATATAGCCATAATTTCCTTCTGAATAGCGGCTAACTGAATATCTATACTAACCATATTCTTTTCAGTAAAGTCCGTGACATCATTAATGTAATTAACTATTCTTATTATTGATTGATAAATTGTATTTATCCTCAACTTATATAACTTACTCCCTTTCACCCCAGGAAGTTCAGTTCTAAGAAGTGCTGTATATACTGGAATAGAAGTTGTGAATATCATACCAACATCTTCCTTTAGCTCCTTAAAAAGTTTAGCCTTAGTAGGTTTTCTCTTCTCATAATATTCCAACACTTCCCATATATTTTCTTGCAGCCATTGCATTCCTTTATACATAAAAGGATTCTTCTTTCTTTCTGCTAATTCTTTCTCAGTAATTTCTATTTGATTATCGTCATCGGGGTAATGCATTTCTATAATCTTTTCAAATACTTTATCCCCACCAGACGTTCCCAATGCATCTGTTAGTTTAGCACAGTAAATTGGGGAGACAACTGCAAACTTATCTAATATAATCCATCCAGTTTTTGTTAAGTCTGCATCATTGAACTCTACCACAGTCTCACAAGTTTCACACATAGTCTCATCATACATCTTACCAATATACTTTTTACATTTGCAGGAATATCTCTCCTCAAATGATGCATCATCTCCAAAGTCAGAGCCAAAGAATTCCGACTGAAGTCCATTATAAATCTTTTGACTTTTATTATCATAAGCATCAACCGATGTTAATCTAATCCCTCTACCCTGCATGAAGTCGAAATAACACTCTAAATCTAGAGGTATTTTTTCAGGTATAACACTCTGTATTTTTGAACCAAACATTCAACCACTCTCCTTTAATTATCTTTTACTACTTAAAAGCAACTTTCCACTTCTCGGCCGACGTCACCTGTCTAAGTCTTTCAAGGTATTGAATATAGAAACTTACATTATCGATGAGTATTTTCTCAATTTCCCCACCATCATTGAAGCGGAATCCTTTAAATACTCCAGTAATTGACTTATCCATGCTTCTAAATGAGAACTCATAGGTATCTCCAGTTATCAGCTTTATTCTAGTATTAGTAATTGCCTCCTCAATAGAGTATACGGTAGGTTCTAATTGTATGGTATCACTATTAACCTTTATCATTACGTCACCTCCTTAGATTCTCATGTATCCCCTTAACTAGTATTGCATCATATAGAGCATTGTGTTTACCCAAGCAGTCCAAAATTCCCTTATTCAATTCCATGAATTCTTTGGTCACTAAAGCCTCTCTAGAAAAATTAAATGCAACTCTCTGTGAATTCTCACCACCAATCCATTTTGCAATATCTTGATTAATATCATGACACGACGCAGTATGATTATCTGGAATATATAGGGCATTTTTGTATAGGAGATCTATTAATAGTACAAAGTCATAGTGAGATACATCCGATACCCATTCTACAGTATCGAAATTTTTATCAATCCATCTCTCTAACTGCTGTGCAACAACGCTACTACAATTGTATATACACTCAATATTATTTTCTTTTAGGAATTTAAATACCTTACACGGTTCGCGAGTAATCGCTTTCTTCTCCCAAAGAAGTTTATCAATAACATTCTCCTGCAACCAATCATTTACCTGAGTTCTATCATAATCGGTCAGCTCTGCATAAAACCCTTGACCATTTTCGGCAATTATACCGATACTTATTAGGGTAGTACGCTGATGTAGTTGTGTAAACTCAGTATCAAAAAATAATTTCATTTTTTCACTCCTCCTTTAATTTCCTTATTTTCTTATTTCCATTATAATAATATATAACCCAAAGAACTATCATGGATCTAGTTCTTTGGGTTATATAACTACTTTTTGCAACTGCATGAGGTATCACAATGACACTGATGATCCTCCTTCTTTAGTCTAAGTATCTCATATTTTAGTCGAGTGGCATAGCCCCCTCGAATATGTCTTACTCTCTTCTGGTATGCAATCTTCCTCGCAACTTTTAAGTAAAGTCCTCGATTTATTGCCTTCAGTTTCCTACTAAAATCTCTTTGAACAGTAGATTCGGCAAGACCAAATCGTTCAGCAACTTCCTTTATAGTGATTTTCTTATCTGCACAATATAGTTCAGCTTCTTCTATTATACGCCCTTCGAGTTCTTCCCCTACCATACGCTTCCGATATCTCATTCCTACCACCCTCCTGGGTTTATTTTATTAGTAAAGTATTGATATCAACATCATCTAGCTTAACCTTCATATTATGTCTTTTCTTCATACGCTTATTCATTAAGTTATTAGATATTTTACCAGATGTTAATCCTATATTTTCTATATCCATATTACTAAACCTCTCTCCTGCACACATACTACATATTTTATCAGTTGTACAGAACATTGGTGAGCGGAATTTAGTCATTTTATTTACATACTGATTTAAGTTATCCTCATTTAGTAGGACTAGCTTACCATCATTCTTTCTTATAAACTGATATTGAAATAAATTAATATTCTCAGGAGTTAACATTATATTTATAGTTTTGTCCGTACCACAGTCAGTTCCAGGTGCATCTACAACTATCGACTGATAAACAGCATAGAATTGCTTAGTTAAATACCCCCCAACCTGAGTTCCTACAGCTTTAGGGTATTCGGATGTAACAACTATGTTACCTGCAGCAACCAAATCTTCTTTTTGTAGACCATCTATATAATTTGACTTAATAAAATCAAATTTGTTAGTCACTGGATTTTCCACAGGACCGACAATAACAGACATAGTTTTATAGTCGTTATTAAATGACCCCCTAGAACCCGAATCAAATAATGTCATTCCTGGATCATCGCCAATTATATCTCTAGCACTTTGAACTAACTTATCCTCCAATTGACTCATATCCTGAACCGTATCTAATTTTGCGTCTTTCAGCAATCTATCTTTCTCAGCCATTACCTTTTCATTTGGTTTCATTATACCCTGAGTATATGATGGTGAAAAAATTGCTACAAACTTAAGACCGTAGAACTCGTAGTCCTTTAGAAAGTCAACTACGGTAGGTTCTATTTGTATTATTCCTTTACTTAAAGCTGCAGATATGTGCGACATAATCTCCCCAAACGCATTCTTATCAATTACCTGATTAAAGAACCCATTCGGTATGAGATGACTTACTCTATCCTCTATCATTAATTTATTGAATAGAATTATACCAACGTTTGTATCAATAGCTTTCTTATTGGTAGATTCTCCAGCTTTTAAATGAACTTTTGTTTTAGTTATAAACTTTGGTGGGATAACCTCAAAACCCTTTGATTCCTTAGATCGTCTTGTGCTATACCCAAAGTTTTTAGTAACAAAAGATGTAGTCAAATCCTCTCTCTTTAATGCTAGTAATTCTCTCTTTAATTCATCACTTAATATAGTACTCATAGATTTACCACCTCCAATCCCTTTATTTATATAAAGGTTCATCTCGTTATTAAAAGAAAGAGAAAATACATAATGAAATGTATTTTCTCCTCTTCCTTTTATCTATACTAATGAATATACTCTATAAATATATTGAGATTCCTTCTTTTCTTTAACTGAGTTATTCTCGAAATTGACTACGGAGAATAATCTTACGTTTACATAATCTTGCCCATCTTCAACAGCAACCTTTTGTCCTGTAAATAAACCAATTGCGTTGTATCTAGCCATGTCTAGTTCTCCAATAGATTCGAAGTATTCTCTAACATCATTTACGTTTAACTTAATCTTAAATTCAGCAAATGACTCTATTCCTTCAGTTCTAGTGGATTCGTAAATTTCCTCAGTGATTTCAGTTCCATCTGAATCGGTTTCTGCGGCATCTTTCCATAGGGATTTTACCACTGTTGCAGATTCGAATTCCTTTAAGTACCAATTGGAGTTTACCCCATCTACATCATCTTTCTTGAAGAAATACTTATCAGCATCGGTTCCAGTTAATGCTGGACAAGATCTTAGTGGAATGAAATCTAATATTTCTCTTTGCTTTACGGAAGGATCTTTAACACTTCCGAAATCTAATGCTGCCCCACCCATACCTACTCCGAATAGACTTATGAATGACTGTGAATTATTTCCAGCAATATCTGCATTTACATTATATATTTCATTTAATGTCGCTGGTTTAAAAGATGCTGTTACATTAGTTAAGTGCTCTAATGCTAAAACTGCTCCTCCGAATACGACCGTATTCTCATTTATTTTGTTAAGAATATCGTTTCCATATCCATCATCATTCACTTCGTATAATACCCCTCTCATTAGTGGAATATTATTTTTAGTTGCAATTGCCATCTGCTCATCATTAACCATGGACATAAGTGGCAATCTATCTTTAATAAACTTTGGATTACTCATAATTTAAACTACCTCCTTTATTTTAGTCGTTAATAAATTTTTCACTTAGTAGTAGAAGACTATCACTAAATGTCATTACATCATTACATTTATTGTTATGGGTACTAAAACTAATATTATCGAAGGGTGATATGTTACTAACTATGGTACCATCTTCATTAATTCTACAAATATCTGACGATAATGAAAGTCGGGTTTTGTTAATATCCTCGCGTCTTTTAGATAATAATCTATCAGATAAAGTCGATTCGGACTTCGTCATAAATGAATCCAATAACATACGATATATATCAGTATATATAACATTATCATTCATATGAAGATTATCATAGAATCTAATTAAATCCGTTTTTAATTTAGATATAGAGGACTTTATCGGATGGTCATATATCTCCAGATAATTCTTGCAAAAATCTTCTATAAATTCGAAATTATCCTTTATTTTAGTAATATTATTCTCATAGTGAATTTTCTCATGTATGAGAGTAATCTTTCCTTTATCATCCAATACCAGACTGGACTGCATAAAGTCATTTATCATAATATGTGAGATAATGTCAACTAAGTTAACATGTTCACTTTCCATTTTAACAATTTCTAATCCACCCCGAATTTCATCCTCGAGAATACGTATTTCGTCATGAACCCTGACAATAGTGCCATCATTTAGGAATAAATCCTGTAGATTAACTAAACGGTCTCTCATAGATATACTTTGCTTTATATTATCTATTAAGTCAACCACAAATTCAAATCTATCATCCAGTTCCATTTTACCTTCAATTACCTTATCTATTTCAGCAAAGAATTTTATAGAATTTAAACCCCTTGACGATATAATATATGTTATATTATATCCCGTTAATTCGGACTTTGCACTCTTAAAGAATTCCAGAACTGTATATAGGTGCTGGATTAAGTTTCCTATGTCTATACCATCAACGGACTCGAAGTATTTGAGCTCTGTAATAGTTTTCTTAAATAACATCAATACTATATCTATCTCAGTATCTATATCTAAATCAGGTGCTAAGAATCTTATATACAACTCGGTATTTATATCATTTAATAAATCTTTAAATGACTCAGCCACAGTTCCATCCTTCTTACGATATGCAGTATCGATTACTTCTGAGTGCATTAATATCTTTTCGAGATTATAGTATGCAAAATACTCCTCTCTTGATGAAGATGAAGTTATTTTATCCGTAAAATGTTTTTGTAGATCAGTTATCTTCTTAAAAGTTGAATTAACTGAATTTATATTATTTACGTTCATACCTAGCAATAATCTATTTAATTCTGTATCGGATTTTAGATAATCATCTTTCTGAATTACATTTTGGATAGTATAAAGTAATTCTTTAAAGTTAAACCCTAATATTTTTGACACTACTGGTAACTCGGATGATATATTTCCTTCATAGCCATACTTAGCACAGACCAGAGCGGATAAATAAATCATCATATCAAAAATATTTATATATGAATTTGTATTATTATAAAACAACGTAGCCCTCGATAAAGTTGCTCGATTATTAATTATCATCTGTATAAAATACGTTGCTTCATATACAATCTTCATCATATCAAATATAGTTTGGATTCCAATATACTTGGTTTCTAAATAATTATAATTTTCCTCATATAATTTATCAAGTAACTCAGGATCGGATATCCAATATGGGTCCATTAGGGTCATAGATTCATACGTCAAATGATTTGCAGTGTTTGATAATTCTAATGGGGGGTCATCGTATAGTCTAACTTTTCCAAACTTAATCTCATACATTGCTTTAGTGTCTAGAGTGCCATCTTCCTTATATATAAATATTGGGTTATTCTGATGGTCGAATTTATGTGTTTTCAGTATATAATATTCATATACGACCAGATTACCATAATTGAATAGCTCAAAGAGATCAAAGAATACTCTAGTACTACCTTTATATGATATAATCCTATTTATGTTTTTAACGATACTTTTATGATACATTAGTGGTATTGCACTGAAAAACGGCACACTATAGCTATCATAAATATATCTAATCGATTCCAAGTCATAGAAATCCCTAGTTATATCTACATCTAAATACTTATAATGCATTAGCTGCACGGTCATAAATAACACGCACATTGCTAGAAACCCATCATACATATCATTATCTTTTCTAAAAACGTCATTATAATAAACCCTAATCACATTATAACGACAGTTATTGTATAGGTCTCTAAAATCCTCAGTCAGGTTCCCATATTCAGATGGATTCATATATAGTATAGAAAACCTTTCCGCTAACCTAGCTATATAGGGATCAATTGACTTTAGTGCTAGATGCTTTATATATTTCTTTGTAGGATACTGCTTCAGTAGTTCATCTAGATAACCCATTTGCTCTAGATTATACCTATCAGTTAAAGGGAGTAGATGAATAGGAGTCGTCATACTAATGTCATCATATTTTGTATTATAAATGAAATCAGTATCCTCCATATCTGGCAGTCCCATTAATCTTCGGTAGTAATTATTATATTCTACATATTTTATATATCTACCCGTTATCGGGTCTTTCTCCAATAATCTCTTTTTGAAAATACTAACACATAGTGGTCTTAACTCAACCGGGATAGAATACTTGTCATCGATACCCGCATCAGCGGCAGTTGAACTCATTCCAGCTTCCAATAGAACCTGTCTATCGAATTGGTAGATAATATCGAATGACAGCATTCCTCTAGACGCTGCCATAAATATCTCTGTCTCTATAGCATAATCTGGATGCTCATTATTATTCGCACTATAAGTGTCTTTCCATACTATATCTTTAGATATATTCATTAATTCCGCTAAGAATACACTTGATGATAAATGAACGCTATTTACCATTCTATTATTAGGCATTTTATTTTCACCTTCCTTATTTTCTTACTTCCATACATTATAAATCTTGTTTTTGTCCATATTATATGTTAAAAATAAAATTAAACATTCATTTAACTGATGTAATGCAAAGGAGGTAGATTTAGTGAATACAATTAAATCAAGTTACATTGGACTTTTTAAGCAACCAGTAGACGGTAAATTAAAATCCACAATCTATTGTATAACGGACAGAATGAAAGATAGGTTGATTATGATAATCTTAACACCATCTGCGTTTATAGATGCGTACAATATAAGTAAAAGATTGACTTATACTGAAATATATTATGTCGTACCCTCTCTAGATGTGTTATTTATATCAGACTTATTTAACATATTTATGAAGATTAAGACATTAAAACCATACGCCAAATGGATATTTCCAGAGAAGCCCGATTTTCAAACTTCAGTAGAATTTGAATTGAATCAGGTTGTTGCTGACCATTTTATGTATGATGGCTATAATGATTATAATTTCAACGTGTCCCTAGAATTTATACTATCTCAAGATGAGGGGAGAAAGTTCTACGATATTTTATTAAATGATGGAAAGAAATCTATATACTTTTCTCAATATATGGATGCTGATAAACTAGAGAAATTATATGATGATGATACGATAGATGAAATCCATATCCCATATTCATCGACATTATATGGTGGATTAACATATCATCAGATTATGAAAATAAGTAATAAATATTATACTAAAATTAGAGTACATTCATTTTTAACAGTTGAGGAATATAACTTCTGTAGAGAAATGAATCGAGTTAAAATAGGCGAGGTGAGATATAGTGATTTTATATAAGAATAATAAAAAGTCAGTTAAAAAGGAAAGGGATATAAAGACGCTCCCATTGGAAATAGAGGAGCTACCAGAAAGACATATATATGTATTCAAGAATAATAAGGATAGAAATAAATTTATAGGTACTGTCGAGGCACTTGTAAGAAGGAGTGAGGAGTATAAATCTCTTATAAGATTCCTCAAGACCAATATGGACATGAGTAGATGTAGTATTTTAAAAAATCTACAATCATCGCATGGTAAGAAATATAGTATTGAAGTACATCATGAACCATTCACTTTGCGTGAGATAGTAGATACTGTAATAAATAAGTTCGAAGCCAATAACGAGGAGATAAACCCCTTTAAGATTGCGGATGAAGTAATGTTATTACATTATGAAGAAAAAGTTGGATTAATACCTTTATCAAAGACAATGCATGAGTTAGCTCATAGCGATAAGATATTTATACCATTGCAGATGATTTATCAAGGATATGGTCAATTCTATGAAGAATATGAGCCATATATTTCAGATGTAATAAAAGAGAAAATAGAGCTCAAGGTCAACTTAAGTCTAAAATGCAATGGTGATGTTTTGTCAGATGCAATAGACGTTGAGTTTGTATATATGGACGTTGATGGTTTCGAATTTCCTCAAATACCGGAGGATTGGAATAGCGGTAGGGAGAGGGTTCCTATGGATTAATACAGGGGGTGGTTCAAGTGACGTTGCCAAAAAAAATATTGAGAATTAAGGATCTTACATTTATATTATCAGACGAATTTAGTGGAGACCTTTCAGATGCTTTAAAGGAATTCATTGATTATAAAGAACAGTTCAAATCCAATGCAAAATACATTTATCCCGATGAGAGATTTACTAGCATCGAGATTCTAGCATCTACTAATAGTAAAGTCTGTGGAGAATACGGGCTATTTGAATTAGTTGATGGAACATACAAATTTATACAGGGTACAGCCCCGAGTAAAGATGAGTAGAATATTTTTGTTTATAATTATACATCATTCTAACATAATATATAATAATTTGATTTAGGGATATTCTATATATCCCTAAACCTTTTAATTTTGTATTATTGAATAATAATTTTATTATATAAAAAGAATATAAGAAAGGATGATGAATATGATAATGACAAAAACGGATTTTATCAAATCTTTTCTACCAGAAAAGATTACTGATATATCTTACGCTCAAGTTGATATGGATGTAACCGATTTATCTATTGCAGATATTTTACGTAATTCTAATAAAACATATCCGGTTAATACTAGAAGTCGTAATAGTATAGCTAGTGGACAATTGGCTATCGGTATTCTATGTAAGACTGAAACTCTAGATCCTCTATTGGGATTATTATTAGTGATTACGGATGACGAAAATGTCATAGAGATAGTCTCTCGCAATTATATAGTTATTAGTATTCCTGAATCAAAGATAAGTAACGATGAAGAAATAGCTGAAGTTATTGAAAAAATAACAGTATATTTACTTAAATCATTTAAAGATAGTATTCAGGATTTTCATGGATTCTACGTGAAATATTTATACGACGCATATGAGCTGAGAGAAGATGATGAACACATTTAGTTAGGTTTGAATTATAGATATCATAATTATGTATTTTAACATATATTATGATATCTATAATTCCATTTTATACCATAAACTGATGGGTTGTGAATATTATAGATTGATTCACAATCTATATAAAGTGGCACAAGTGGATATATAGGTAACCTATTTTAAATATATATTATTCCAATGATTAGCAATGGAATAATACCTAAAATTTAAATGAAAGTGAGGATGAAATGAAATGGATTACAATGAAGAATTACAATTCGTTGCTGAGTCACCAGATGATATTTTTCCAGAATATCTTTTCAATCCAATGGTGAACGATTTTGACGAAGACTATTATTCAAAGGGTGTTTCAAATGACCCATTGATAGTTAAGGCAAAATCTTTAAGAAGGAAGTATTCAAACTACTTTGATTATATAGACGCTATAACTTTGTATAATGAATACATTGACCTTTTAATTGATAAATATGGAAGTTGGTCAATCATTAAGAATAACTACAAGGTTGGCTTATTGGACGATATCTTACCTGCTAAACCTAAACTAAAAAGGAATAGAAGAAATAAAGAATACCTCAGGTCAGGTATTATTCCATCAAGAAAATATTCAGCAGCCATTGATTATGAAATGGATATTGTGGAACTAACTCGAGAAGTATTTCCAAATGAATATGGTGAGAATATTGATGAGATGGATTCTCAAAAGAAACCTAATAAGGAAAGTCGAAAAAGGATAAGAAGAATGTATGATGAGATTTCCTCTAGACAAAGGAGAAGGAATTTATACAGTAACGCAAGAGCTAGTCATGGTACAGATTTCATTATAGAGTATTTCAGCCAAGCACAACGTGGAATGTATGATGAGGAAGGAGAATATGTAGAGAAATCTATAATGGATATTTATAGAGATGAAGAGGAATCTAAATTAATTCCAGAAGAGTTAATAGAAGATGCTTTATTAGGTAATACTCCAATGATAGTTAATGGACGTTATGTAAATAGGTCAGATATGGACCAAATCACATTAATAAAAGAATTATATGAAGCAGGGATAGATTTGATTGGGGCTAAGTCCAAAAATATGGATAGAAATGCAGTTAAATTGTTACGGCGTCAAATAGGTGCATATGACTCTGGTCCTATGACTAAGAAAGAGTTAAAGAAATATAAGAAGAGAGCTAAAGAAGAGCAAAGAAGACTTGAGAGGCAAAGAGATGCTGATTCATCATTAGAAAAGATCTTATTAAAGAATAAGATGTCAATGCATAATGATGGTAAGTCATTAAACTTTAGACTGAGGGATATTTATAAAGATGATTAATATAAGGAGGAGTAATAATGGTATTAGAAAGATTAATCGAAACTGAAGAAGAGGAAAGGTCTTTAATAAACCACTTCTTCACAAAAGAAATGTTGAAGAAATTACATTATCATTCATGCCGTGTTGATATCGCAGACAATAACGAGAAAGCTGAGATGGTTAAAGATATATTAGGACCAGATTTCCACGAAGTTGGAACTGGTACTAATAGAATAGCTTTTCATTATAATGGATTTATTGTTAAAGTCGCATTAGATTATCGTGGTTAACTTTTGGCCACGTAACCTCTTTAATTGCGGGAAACTCTCGTTAGGTCTTAACTACTAAACTATAATAGCGATATTATAGTGGCATATAGACCCGGGCTTAATAGGTTAGTTATTCTATATGGTATAGTAATAAGGTTAAGAATAGAGACAACC
>RRZU012457649.1_pt1 | contig 13222 bp, 10 predicted proteins | sample 2165561 | NCBI WGS metagenome assembly RRZU01 (sample SAMN10456909, study PRJNA506462) | wastewater metagenome | isolation source: wastewater sludge | place: USA: Moscow, Idaho
CTGGTAGGTACGTACACCGATGGAAACAGCAAAGGTATTTACACCTTCCGCTTCAACCAGGAAACGGGACTTGCCACCTCGCTCAGTTCCATCGAAGTGCTCAACCCGTCTTATCTCATCCCTTCAGAAGATGGAAGGTTTGTCTATGCCGTCAGCGAAATGAATGACACAACAGCGGCTCTCAATGCTTTCTCCTTCGATAAGAAAACAGGAAAACTCAGTTTGTTAAACCGACAGCCCACTATGGGAGCCGATCCCTGCTACGTTGCCACCAATGGAAAAGAAGTACTCACGGCCAACTATAGCGGAGGTAGCATGTCTATCTTCCCGCTGAAAAAGAACGGTTCATTAGAGCCTGTCGATACGCTTTTTGAAGGCAGTACCGGCGGACCGGACACTGAAAGACAGGCAACACCCCACGTACATTGCACTGTCTTCTCTCCGGATGGAAAATATATCTTTGCCACTGACTTCAGTGCCGACCGCATCCTGCGCTTTGTCATACATCCGAAGAGCATTATCCCCCACCCTTCTGCCGAAGCCATTGACGTAGATCCTAACTCCGGTCCACGTCATCTCACCTTCAGCCCGAACGGCAAATACGCGTATCTTATCAGCGAATTATCCGGTAATATCACCGCTTTCAGCTACTTGGATGGTAAACTGGAAAAGATACAGACCATTGCAGCCGACACACTCCGTGCACGTGGCAGTGCCGATATACATCTCAGTCCCGACGGGAAATACCTGTATGCCAGCAATCGCCTGAAAGGTGACGGTCTTGCCATCTTCGAAGTAAATCCGGAAACCGGCATGTTGGCAAAGGTAGGCTATCAGTTGACGGGGATTCATCCGCGTAACTTTATTATCACCCCGAACGGGAAATATCTGTTGGCCGCCTGCCGCGACAGTCATGTCATTCAGGTATTCCAACGAGATTCCGTAACAGGTCTGTTATCAGATACCCATCAAGACATCAGTATTGATAAACCTGTTTGCATCCAATTCGTAAAATAACCGGGTAAAAGCTTGACTTCCGGTTTTTAATTTCGTATATTTGTCATCGTAATCCTGATTTAGATTCGGGGACACAGATAGTAACAGGGAAAAGCATTTGCTTCTCCCTGTTTTTTTATATCCGATACCTTTTCAGAGCAAAAACAAACTTCTTCAAGTCAAATGACATCACCTATTGAGACAAAACAAACTATCTAATGAGGTAAAACATACTATCTAACGAGGCAAAACATACTATCTAATGGGATAAAACATACCATCTTATGAAGCGAAAAGCACCGATACCTCCCTTAGACGGTCGATTCTGTTAATATTCCGTAATTCTACTCTTGACAAAAATAACTTCATTAACTTTGTCCCTTAACCGAAATCGTTTAAATAACGCGACTTATGAAGAAAAAGAATATAGTATTACTCTCAGCCCTGTTGTTCTCCGTTTCTGCCATAGCGCAAACAGAAGTGACGGCAGGTGTCACACGTGGCAAGGATTACGGCGTAACTTACGTACTTCCGAAAACGGAAATCGAACTTACCGTACAAGCCACCAAACATACCTACACTCCCGGAGAATTCTCCAAGTATGCCGAACGCTATCTGCGGCTGAACAACGTCTCTTCCGAACCGGAAACTTATTGGACACTGGACAAGATGCAGACAGAAGTAATCGGTGTACCCGATAAAGAAAACGTATATTTCGTGAAGATGAAAGACAAAACCGTAGCCCCGCTTATCGAGTTGAGTAAGGATGGTATTGTCTACTCCATCAACATGCCGCTGGGCAGCGGACAACGTAAGACAACTCCGACCATTCAACCCAAAGTTACAGGTAACACTCCAAACGTCAATCCCCGAGACTTCCTCACAGAAGAAATCCTGATGTCAAACTCAACGGCTAAAATGGCGGAATTGGTAGCCAAAGAAATCTACAGTATCCGTGAAAGTAAGAATGCCCTGTTGCGCGGTGAAGCAGACAATATGCCCAAAGACGGTGCACAACTGAAACTCATGCTGGACAACCTGACTTTACAGGAACGTGCCATGACGGAAATGTTTGCAGGTAAAGTGAGCACAGAAGAGAAGATATACACCATTCGCATCGTCCCCAAAGAGATGAAGCATGAAGTTGCCTTCCGCTTCTCTAAGAAACTGGGTATCGTAGCCAACAACGACTTGGCAGGTGAACCGGTCTACATTACAATAGCCGATCTTAAAAGCATTAATATCCCCGAAGCCGATCCCAAGAAACAAGTGGATGGCATTGCCTACAATGTACCGGGCAGAGCACGTGTAACATTAGACTATCACAATGAGGAACTGTATAATGCAGAAATACCTATTACGCAATTCGGTGTAGTAGAATACCTCGCCCCCGTTCTATTCAACAAGAATTCTGTTATAAAGGTATTATTCGATACGAATACGGGAGCTTTGGTAAAAGTAGACAGAGACGGTAATTAAAGAACTGAAAAAGTAGAATAAATAAGAGAAGGCTACACGGTAAATGAATCGTGCAGCCTTCTTTGTTTAGTTTCCTATCCCTAATTTTATAAATCCATCTTTTTGTAGTTGCATCACATAAGTCGTGACTCGCGAAGCATAATTCTCATCAGATTGGAAGTGAACGGCAAGCAGTGAAATAATCTCCCGTACCGTACGCCGTCCATCTATCAGCCGCCACACAGCACTGCCGTGTTCTTCAAGGCGGACATGAATATCAGGAGACATACTCTTCGGCAGTAAAAGCCTGCGCATCCACTCATACTTGAACCGGGGATAGGAGATTACAGCGTAATCTCCCTCCCATTCGGTCAGGATGTGGTCGCAACGAACCGGAATAGTATCCAGCAGACTGACTTTTCCTTCAGGTGTTTCCATATCCATAAGTTGTTTTTACTTATCCTTGAATATTAGGTTCCTCCAGTTGATAGCCATACTTCTTATCTGCTCTCTTCAACATAAAGGCTACCACAAGAGATAAGCAGGCAATACCGGTAAAGATGCACATCGGTATCGTATAATCGTACAGATTCGTTCCATCTGCCTTCTTGCCTACGATACAATAGACATCAAGTACTTTACCAATCAGCGTAGGAATCCCCCACAAACCAATATTCTGGATGAAAAAGATCAATGCATAAGCTGTACCCAACTGGCTCACCGGGAATATCTTGGCAACTGCAGGCCACATAGCAGACGGCACCAAAGAGAAAGCAATACCCAGAATAATCATCAAACCAATAGCTACCAACCAATAGTTAATGGCAGGAATAGCATAAATAAAGTGCACACCTATCAGCATGGCAGCTCCCAATATCATAATAGAAGCCGACTTACCACGCTTATCTATAAATCCGCCGAATATAGGGGTCAGGATCAGTGCTCCTAAGGCCGGTAGTCCGGCAAAAGTTCCTGCTACGTTTTCATTGATACCATATTTGATAATCATCAGTTCGGAAGCAAACTTCTGGAAAGGGAATACACAAGAGTAGAACAATACGCACAGCAAAGCTATCAACCAAAAACCCGGATTAACGAGGATATTCTTCACATCCTTAAAGGAGAATTTCTCTTCCTCCCCCTCGGTACCTGCCGCTATGGCTGCCGCTTCCATCTGTTTGTCCAGCTTCTTATCCATCACTGAAAAGATAAAGAAAGCAACCAAACCGCCCAACAGCAAAATCAAACCTACCAATACCGGAGTCGTAATGCCGAAAGCACGCGCCAAAGGAATAGCCACTGCATAACCTGCTTGCGAACCGATACGTGCCAATGCTACCTGCACGCCCATAGCCGTAGCCAACTCTTTACCTCTAAACCATTTGGCTATAATTTTAGAGACTGTGATACCTGCAACTTCCGCACCTACACCGAAAATAGAATAACCGGCAAACGCGACAAATACCCCTGCTTTATAACCGAAAATTTCATTAAGACCGAAGATCTGTGCATCCGGACCGGCAAGTCCTGTCATGGCATAATACTCAAGTGCCGTACCTCCCACCATCAGGATGGTTGACAATTTACCGGTGAAACGGATTCCAAAACGGTCGAGAATTAATCCTCCCCAGATCAGCATCAGGAAGAATACATTCAGGAAACTGTATCCACCTGTGAAGAATCCAAAATCACTACTTGTCCAGGCAAGATCCGACTCCAACATCGTTTTCAGCGGTGCTACCACATCGTTTACATAGTAAGCTGCCATCATCGTAAAGGCAACAATCACCAATGCTCCCCAGCGGGTAGCCTTCGAGTCATTCAATTTAAGTTTTAATTGTTCTGTCATTGTACTATATTAGATTAATTATTAATCAGATTGCATAATCCCGACAAAGGTAATTAAATCTGGCATAAAAGAAAAGAGGCTGACACCTTTTCGGCGTCAACCTCTCTCTTATTTCTTTTTGCGGTTCATCCGCACATAACTTTAGTTAGCTGAATCTTCAGCGGCAGGAGCAGTAGTGGCAGGAGCTGCGGGAGCTTCTGTCTGCGGAGCAGCTGTACCAGTAGGCATGTTGTACGGATTGGTTTTCTCTTCTTTCTGTGCCTGTTCCAGGATCACATCACCGCCTTTACTGGAAGAAGTGGGAACAACATAGGCAGTAGCAATACTCATTACGACCATAAATCCTGCCAGGAACCATGTTCCTTTTTCCAAAAAGTCAGTAGTCTTGCGTACGCCCATAATCTGATTGGAAGAAGAAAAGCCGGATGCTAAACCGCCTCCTTTGGAATTTTGAATCAATACAATGAAGCACATCAACAAGGATGCAACCACCATTAAGATAACTAAGAATAAGTACATTTTGTTATTTTGATTTAGCGTTAATAATCAATTTCTCCAAAAATCTGATTTGGTCTGCAAAGTAAGCATTTTTTTTTGGATAATTCAAACTTAATTTTTTAATAATTTCAAGAGCCTTGTCATATCGGCGCTGTTTGATATAGATTTTAGCCAAAGTTTCGGTAAAACAGCTATCATCCTGTTCTGTTTCCTCTACTGCCGACCGGGGAGTTTCGTCGGCAACAACCACCTTTTCCTCTTCTGCTTCATCCGTTTCTTCTTCAATCAACGGCAATAAAAGCGGGTTGTCTTCTTTGGGTAACTTCAGGCTGATACCTTCCTCCGTTTCGCTTTGACGAATGAAACCATCTATCAAATCCTGCCCACGCAATTTCGGTACTTCCGTCGGGGTAGTTGATGAGGAATCTGTTTCGTTCGTTTCTTCATCATCCCGTATCAGGTAAGCGGTATAATCCATTGCATAATCCAATTCCGTCGTCTGTGAATGTTCTTCCGGAACAGTGGCAAGGAAAGCGTCTATTAACGAAAGGGTACGGTCAATGCTCGGCTCCTTTTCCAACTCCTTTCCCACAATATGTGCGGAAGCATGGGGATGGAGGGCATAGCGGTCACCTTCAATCAGATAAAACAATACACGGCGGTCTGATACATACAATACCGCTTTACGCAGTTCTGCACCGAAGTTGATATCGTGCAGCACATAGAGATTCTTGAGATAGAGCAATCGCAGGGACTGAAAATAAGGATAACGGGCTACCAGCGTACGAAGTTCGTACAAGGTATCCCGATTCAACGCCTCGGGATGCTGTATCCATTGTTGCAAATGTACAGGCGTCATTCCTTTTATTACCAGTTAGCTACGGTTGCGTTAAAGATTTGTTCTGTTATGTCTTTCACCATCAGGCTTATCAATTCATCTTGCACTTCGGTCAGCAGCTTAGAAGAATCATAAGTTTGGAAAGCAGAGAATTGCTGATCCGTGAAATCATCCTTATGATCCGTATTATTCACAAAAGTAACTTTCACAGTCAAAGTAACTTTTACCTTTGAAGAATATCCACTGGCATCCACCGCTTCGTTATATTGATTATAACCGGTAATCTCACCATCAATTTCAAGATCGGCGTTACTATTGACCAATGACAAGCGTGTCTGACGCATGAACAAGTCTTTCAGGCTCTGGTTAAATTCAGTAGCCAACGGGGCATATACATACTCTGCACGATTTTGAAAATCCGCTATCGAAATAGTTTTTACTTTAGAGTAGTCAATCGAACTGATCGGGGCAAGTCCTATCTTAATGCTACACGAATTTACTACCAGTAAGATGCTCAACAACAAAGCTGTCGAGGCTATTTTTTTAATCCAATCCATATTCTTTAATCTTTCTGTATAAGGTACGCTCGGAAATATTCAGATCCTTTGCCGCACTCTTGCGTTTACCATGATGCTTTTCCAAGGCTTTCCGTATCATTTCTTTCTCCACCTCATCCAGCGAGAGAGACTCTTCTACATACTCTTCCGTGTCCTGTATATCTTCATCAATGTTGTGGGACGGCTTTATGGAAGGATGAATAATGGTAGGCACGCTCGGAGAAACAGGAGTCACTACGGCAGGCGGTTGGGCATAATAAGCAGCAGGCACAGCCGAAGCGGCAGTGTTTCCACGTTCGGTCATAATCTCATGTACCAGCTTTTTCAGCTCCGTCACGTCTTGACGCATATCGAAAAGAACCTGATATAAGATTTCCCGTTCACTCTCAAAGCTCTTGTTTTCTTTGACGCCGAATAAAGCAGGTAGCCGCTGTATCGTATTCTGTTCCGGCAAATATCCTTTCAATATAGAAGCATTGATTTCACGGTTGGTTTCAATGATGGAAACCTGTTCCGTTATATTCTTCAATTGCCGCACGTTGCCGGGCCACGAGTAGGAAATCAATAGCTGCTTGGCATCTTCCGTCAACTGAATGGCAGGCATACGATATTTCTCGGCGAAATCCGAAGCAAACTTACGGAATAATAGAAATGCATCCTCTCCACGTTCACGCAAAGGGGGTATCTGGATAGGCACAGTGTTCAGGCGGTAATACAAGTCTTCACGGAAACGTCCTTCGGAAATAGCCTGTGTCAAGTTTACATTGGTAGCTGCCACAATGCGTACATTGGTCTTCTGCACTTTAGATGAACCGACTTTTATGAACTCTCCGCTTTCCAGCACACGGAGCAGGCGTGCTTGCGTAGGCAAAGGCAACTCTCCCACTTCATCCAGGAAAATCGTTCCACCATCCGCCTCACCAAAATATCCTTTCCGTTCACCGATGGCACCGGTGAAAGCCCCTTTCTCATGACCGAACAATTCCGAGTCAATAGTTCCTTCGGGAATGGCACCACAGTTCACCGCAATATACTGACCATGCTTACGCCGACTGTACTGGTGAATGATCTGGGGAAAACTTTCCTTACCCACACCACTTTCTCCGGTTATCAGTACAGACAGATCGGTAGGCGCCACCTGTATAGCAACGTCTATCGCACGCATCAATGTTTCATTGTTGCCAATGATGCCGAATCGTAACTTTACTTGTTGTATTTCCGCTTTCGTCATTCTACAAATCTTCTTCCACACTATCGAGTTTCAGCTTATCGCTGTCATCACGCTTTTCGTAATATTGTTTTCGCAAAGGGTTGGCATGTGCTGCTTTATCACGCAGGCGATTACGGAACACATCGATAGCCACATAAATAGCCTGACGGAAAGAATCTTCACTCGCCAAACCTTTTCCTGCAATATCATATGCAGTGCCATGAGCCGGTGAAGTACGTATCACAGGCAATCCGGCAGTATAATTCACACCTTCGTCCATCGCCAGTGCTTTGAACGGTGCCAGTCCCTGATCGTGGTACATGGCAAGCACACCGTCAAAATGAGTGAAATTGCCTGAACCCATAAAGCCGTCAGCCGGATACGGTCCATAGCACAAGATGCCTCTGGCAGACATCTCTTTCAATGCCGGAATGATAATTTCTTCTTCTTCTTTTCCCAGCAGACCTTCATCTCCCGCATGCGGATTCAGAGAAAGTACGGCAATGCGCGGTGCATCGATAGCGAAGTCCTGTTTCAACGACTGGTTGAAGATAGCCAGTTTCTCCTCTATCAGTTCCTTCGTTATAGTCGAAGCAATCTGACTGACAGGGATATGCCCGGTAACCAATGCCACCCGGAAATCATCTTTCATCAGAATCATCAATGACTTGGCACCATTGCCCAGTCTCTCTTCTATATATTCCGTATGACCGGGAAATGCAAAAGTTTCCGACTGAATGGTATGCTTGTTGATGGGAGCTGTGACAATCACGTCAATCAATCCCTCTTTATATTCCTCGATAGCTCTTTCCAAAGCACCGAGTGCAGCCTTTCCGGCTTCAGGATCTGCCTTTGAGAATTCTACTTTCACTTCATCATCCGTGCAGTTCACTACACTCAAACGGTTGTAAGCCGCTTCCGCAGCAGAGCTCACGATACTGAAGTTCGTCGGCAAATCGAGTGACTTGCGATGATAAGCTGCCACCTTAGGGGAGCCATAAATAACAGGTGTACACAGTTCCAGCATAACGGGGTCGGAGAATGCTTTCAGAATAACTTCATAACCCACACCGTTTATGTCTCCTTGTGTAATGCCGACTTTTATTTTATTATCTTCCATTTTTCAATATATATATCATTTTAGATAAGAATGTGCCAGAAGTTCCAACGATAAATCTTCATCCGCAGATTACGCAGATAACGCAGATTGAGATTAAAACAAATCTGTGCAATCCGCGTAATCTGCGGATGAAAGTTATCTCTTTAATTCGTATACATTCTTACATATTATTTTCCTTGATCAGTAGCTTTACTCTGCTCTTTCGTCACGCCCAATGGAATCTCAGCTCCTGTCTGTTTATCACCCGGCACTCTCAAAGTGTAAAGAGAGGCTTCCATCTGGCGCATCAGATTACGTTTCAACTTATCAGGTGAATAGATAAAAGCTTCCACAACAATAATACGTTGGTTCACCGGATCCAAACGCATGTGCGAAACAAACGGACCACCCATAAAATCCCCCTTCATACGCCACAGGCCACGAGCTTCCAGCGCATACTCTCCTTGTATATTAAGAGGACGAACATCGGTCATTAAGGAGTCAGTTGCCATATACATGCCTTCTCTCGCTCCCGGAATGTTAGCCTTCATGACAGAGTCACGCATCTGCACAAAATATTCCTTGGTAAATGTATTTTTATCTCTGTACGGGAAAGAGTAAATAACAAAGTTCTGGTCGCCGGTAGCTGCATTCGTACCAGCCCAGAAGAAGTTCTCTCCTTGCTTGGTAGAAGAAAGTTCAGCAGGTACCCAGACATCACAATCAAACATACTCTTTACCTTTGTCGTCACATAATCATTATGCTTCTTTTCCAGTTGTGTAATCTGTCGGTTCATCTCCGCACGGGTAAAGAAATCAATGATAGTCTGTTTGTTCTCCGTCACAAACTGCTCGAAAGAAGCTTCATCAGGAGCCTGTATAGTCAGGATAGTTTGCGGAGCAGCATACACATCCTTCGCATATTTAAACTTAGGCTGGGTATAAATATCCTGTACATCAGCGATAATAATGTTACGAATCAACTTTAACGTAGCATCATAGTTGGCAGGAGAAGTGTACATCATACGGAAAGAACGTTCGGACTGGGGAAGCCCCGGTACATCCGTATCAAGTACATCATAAAGCGCCCTACCGGCAGGACGTTCCCACATAGCGGGATCAACCACTACCAGGATTTCATACGCACGACCACTTGAAGTCGCACCAAACACGCCTTTCTTACCGCCACTACATGCGGAAAGGGCAATTGCTACAATAGTCAGACTTAAATAAAACAGCTGCTTTCTCATATACTTACCAGTTAATGTTTTTACAAAACTACGAAGAATACGTATATCATCCGAGCCAAAGTTAATAATTTATATTAATTCTTGTTTATTCTCTTCCTGTTTGGCAGTGGAAAGCATGCCGCAAGCGGCAAATATATCTTCACCGCGGGAAGCACGTATCGTAGTAAACAAACCGTGGGAAGTCAGGTAATCACGGAGTTTAGTCATTGTTTCCATATCCGCTCCCTCCAGGTCTACACCGGGAATGGCATGAAAGCGGATGAGGTTGATACGGCAGTCCAGTCCACGCAAGAGTTTCAACAATTCCTTAGCATAGAGCAACGAATCATTCACACCCTTAAAAACAATATATTCAAAAGATAGTCTACGCTGTTTACTAAAATCATAGTTTTTTAACAAGTCTACCATTTCAGTGATAGAGAAAGATTTCTCAGCAGGCATCAGTTCGCGACGTTGCAAGGCGACCGGAGAATGTAAGCTGACAGCCAGATGACATTCCGATTCTTCTATAAAGCGCTGAAATCCTTTGCGCAAACCAACGGTAGAGAGCGTGATCCGCTTGGGACTCCATCCATATCCATAAGAAGCAGTCATGATTTCCAGAGCTTTCAGCACCTCGTCCAGATTATCCAGAGGCTCGCCCATGCCCATCATCACCACGTTGGTCAATTTATCCCGCTCGGGAAGAGAATTTATCTGATTGATTATCTGATTGGCAGTCAGGTTGGCACTGAAGCCTTGCTTACCCGTCATACAGAATTTACAGTTCATCTTACATCCCACCTGAGAAGATACGCAAAGTGTGGCACGATCTTCATCGGGAATATAAACCGCCTCTACAAAGTTCTTATCACCTGCCCGATACAAGTATTTCACCGTACCGTCTGTGGAACGCATAGCTTCCACAGGTGCCTCCGCTCCTACTTCGTAGACATCTTTCAGGAGATCCCGATGTTTCAGCGACAAGTTGGTCATATCGTCTATGGAGTTCACTTTCTTGTCATACAGCCATGAAGCAATCTGTTTGGCGGAAAACCCGGGCATTCCCAGTCTTTTCACCACCTCCTGCAATTCAGTGAGTGTCAGTCCTAAAAGAGTTTGTTTCGGCATAATTATCTATCAATCTTTCCAGTTTATCTTTGCAAAGGTAGGAATAAAGTTGCACAAAGGCAATTGCAGGCGCAGAAAATGAGACACAGGGATAAAGAAAAAGCCGCCTGATATTCTATCAGACGGCTTTTCATATCTCAATTATCGTTATTTCTTAGAAGAACAGATAACGGTTATCTTTCACATCAGCTTTCAGATACAAGTCGTTGAGGAACTGGCTTGCCATACGGGCATGCATATTCTGCAACGTAGTTTCTTCTGTTTCCTGATTGAAAGTTTCGTTCAGTTTATCTTTTGCATACGGTTGAAGAACAAATACACCGCCATTACCCTTTATCGGAGCACTCAGTTGGTTCAGTTCGGCAATCGATGCATAAGCGCCTACCAGCGGTTCGCTGGCACGTAGTACCGGAACATAAGCGGGAGCTGCAAAAGTTACGTGTTTCACTGAATCGCTTACTGCTTCGGGCATAGCTTTAAATTGATCGAATGAAGTAGCACCGGCAGCCTTCATGTCAGCCATAATCTTCTCAGCCTTCTTGTCACGCAGCAATTCAAGTCTCAGTTGGTCTTTCACCAAAGCCAACGGACGGTAACCGGCCGGAACAATAGCAGAAACACCCACTACCAACATACGGTCACTTTCGCCACACTCATACAAACCGGATACTTCACCAGTCTTTGCAGAGAATGCCCATCTCAAAGCTTCCTTAGTACCTCTGATACCACCGATACCATGTTCAGAACTATACAAATCGTTTCTATCCAAAAGCTTATAACCAGCATCTTCTGCATTAGCTACCATCTTCTCCAGTGTCGGGTTAGAAGCGATAAACTGGCTGAATTCATTGTATGCCTTGCTGTAAGTTTCTTTGCTGAACTCTACCGGACGTTTAATAACGGCTACTTTATATTTATCTTTAACAGCCTTCTTATCCATCACCTGTACAATGATATTTGCCTGTGCCAGGTTCAGGTTGGTCATTTCGTTCTTACCAAGAGTAGTGATTGTATTCACATACTTCAGGTTGTCACCATCCAGCTGTGCACCTTCGTAGTTAGCAGAAGAAATCCAGGTAGCCTCACCGGTCTGACCATACTTCTTAGCGATTTCAGCAAAGTCTGCACCACCTTTGATGGCAGTATAGATACTGTCAGCCAAAGTTTTTGTCTTTGCAGCATCTTCAGCAACCACCTGTATCTGACGGTACTGAATAGAGTCTGCCATTGAAGCAGTAGCCAATTTCTTGAACGAGTTGATCGTATTGTCAGTCGCATTGTAGTAAGGACCATATACACCACCTACTGAAACAGAGTCCAGACGAGCAGCTACATCGGTAGGCAATGCCTTAGAAGTATAATACAGATCAATGTAAGGAACTTCAGAACCGGCAGCACGAACGAGTGTAGAATAATCACCCGGAGTACCTGCAAGTTGTTCAGTATATTCCATTACTTCCTGTTGGATAGCATCTCTGTCTTCAGGGCTTGCAGTTACTTGTACATCAATAAACTTGATGTTACGAGTTTCCACATATTGTTTGAATTGCTCTTTCTTCTTGTCATAAGCTGCTTTCAGATCTGCATCTGTGATGGTCACTGTAGAGTCTACGATTGAAGAATAAGGAATGGCAGCCAGCAACATATCAGACTGATCCGCTCTTGCATTGAAAGCATCCTGAGCTTCTACCGGATTAGAGAAAAGAGACTTTGAAACCAGAGCCTGATATTTCTCAGCCAGACGAGTCTGAACCAATTGTTTCTCAAGGAAAGACCAGAACTTGTACATAGACTGATAATATTCTGCATACTGTGCCGGCATCTGCGCTGTGTTCATCTTAGAGTAATCTACGAGGAACTTCTTCAACATATCTTTGTCGAAAGCACCAGTTTGCGGATTACGGAACGGGGTCTGCTGCAACATCGGGTGTACGCCTGCATCAATGATTGACTGGAGTTCTGCTTTAGAAACTGACAAACCAAGTTTTTTTGCTTCGTTTTCAATCAACTTATTGTTAACGTAGTTTCTCCACACTTCATCTTCAATCTGATTGTTTTCTTCATCTGTGAGTGCACTTGTTCCTCTGGAAAATTTCACAACTTCAGTATATTCTTCTACCAAGCTCTGATAATCCTGAGCGGAAAGTGACTCTCCGTTAACCTCTCCTACATCATGTGACTGGTGTGGCTGCAATACCTTCCATGCGTCTCCCGCAATGAAAGCGAACAGCGCCAAACCAATAACAATCACCAATAAGGGTCCTTTAGACCGAATGTTTTGTAATGTTGCCATTTTAGTTAATATGATTTATTTGTTTATTATTATTTTCTCCAAACTTCATTTTAGCGCACGAAGA
>RRZU010077513.1_pt1 | contig 13219 bp, 13 predicted proteins | sample 2165561 | NCBI WGS metagenome assembly RRZU01 (sample SAMN10456909, study PRJNA506462) | wastewater metagenome | isolation source: wastewater sludge | place: USA: Moscow, Idaho
CAGCTGTGACAGGCAATCGCACAGGATGCCGGTGGACGTCAGCAACGCATGCTCTCACCACCCCCGTAGGCACTGCACGAGGAGGCGATGAGGAGCGCTCAGTCGCCATAGTTGAAGTGGGCCTCCAATAGTCTCAGGGTGAACTCTTGGCGGAGTTTGCTGACGGCGCGCTGGCTGGTGAACATGCCCTTGCGCCAGAACGCCTCGTCTTCGGGGAGGGCATCCAACCAGGTGACCGGGACGACCCATTCGGCGTCGTCGCCGTCGATTTCGCTGCGTCGGAAGCCGCCGCTGCGGGGCTGGTCTGCGAGGGGGACCCATGCTCCGCCGACCAGCACCGTGGCCTCGTCGGCGGGGGATGCTTCGGCGAGGGTGGTGCCGACGGCGACGTAGCCGCTGCCGGGGATGTTGATCCACACGCGGGCTCCCACGGGCAGTGACCTCAGGGCCGCCGCGGCGGACGCACCGGTACCTGCGGAGACGAACTGATGGGTTCGGGCGTCCTCCCAGAGGCGGTCGCCGCCGAAGGATACGTACCAGTCGCGGCCGTTCCAGGGGGCACGCTTTCCGACGCGTCCCGGTTCGGTGGGTTCGTCGTCGTCGCCGAGCCACGACCGGGTGAGGTAGCGGCGTCCGTCGTCCTCGAAGGAGGACAAGAACACCACTGAGAGCGGCACGCCGAACGGACGCAGGTAGCGTGCGATGCGGTCCAGGTGCGCCTCGGGCTCCCCCGCGACCACGATCAGGTGGACGTCATGGTTGAGTTCGTCGGGAGGCGTGCCGCCGAAGACGTCCTCGAATGCGGCCTCGAACGGCTGCGCGAGGTGCCGGGTGGCGAGAGCCAGCACGTCCTCGCGCGACAGGCCCGCCGCCCAGGACCCGTGATCCAGCGCCCGCGCCACGACCTCATGCCCGGCGGCGTCGCCGGCGAGTTCCACCACATGCAGACCGCCGTCGGCGTCCACGGCCAGCACGTCCAGCGGGACGCCGGACGCCGTGGCGACCTGGCTGCCGATCACCAGCAACCGCTCCCCCAGCAGCGAGGGATCGCGGCGCAGCAAAGCCTGCAGTTCCGTGGCCGCGGGGGCGGTGGCGGTGGACACCGGACGGGGTTCGTCCCCGTCGATGCGCCACATTCTCTTCTCGACGTGCATGAGTGAAGCTCCTTGGAACCTGGGGGTGATTCCTCGTCAGCGGCGAGTGAAGACGAGGGGTCGTGCGAGTGATCCCCAGCCTAAATGACAGGGCGCGGGACGCCGACCCGCGACAAGGACGTGGGAGCGAGTCCGGCCCGAACCGGACCTGATCCGGGTCTTGATGGCGCCCAGCAGCGGGCGGCACCACGCGGTGACCTCGGCCACCAGATCATCGCGGGTGAGTGCCTCGTGACGAACAGTGCCCGAGAAACCAGATAGCCACGAGGCACCAGCGCTACAGCCACCCTTGCGCCAAGGCGATCCGTACGGCCTCGGCACGATTGCTGGCGCCCGTCTTCCCGATCGCGGAGGACAACCTGTTCCGGATTGTTCCCTCCGACAGGTAGAGACGGTGGGCCAACGTCGCAACCGGGGCGCCATCCCGGGCGGCGCGCAGCACATCGGCTTCCCGCTCCGTCAGCGGAGAGCGTCCGGCGATCATGCTCTCCACCGCCAACTCGGGGTCAATCACGCGCAGACCGGCATGGACGCGACGGACGGCATCAGCGAGTTGGCGCGCCGGGGCGTCCTTGACGACGAACCCGTCCGCTCCGGCCTCCAGGGCCCGACGGACGTAGCCCGGCCTACCGAAGGTGGTCACCATGAGGATGCGCGTCCCCGGCGACGTCTGACGGATGTCTGCTGCGGCGGCGATCCCATCCATGTCGGGCATCTCGACGTCGAGCAGTGCGACATCCGGGTGCAGACGGCGGACAGCAGCGATCGCTTCCTGTCCGGTCGCGGCCTCGGCAACCACTTCCAGGTCGGGCTCCAGCGACAGCAGTGCTGCCAGTGCGCCTCGGACAAGCGCCTGGTCATCGGCCAGCAGCAGGCGAAGGGGATCGGTCATGCGAACTCCACAGTGAGGAGGCATCCGGGGTTCAGCGCGGACACGGTGACGCGGGCGCCGTGGGTGTGCGCACGTTCCCGTAGGCCCATCAGGCCGTTGCCTTCGGGCGCTTCCTGGGTGCCGACACCGTCGTCTGCGATCTGGACGCGCCGGGCATCGAGGCTGATCCGACAGGTCGTCGCGTGTGCGTGCCGCACGACGTTGGTGACGCCTTCGCGTACCGCCCACGCGAACACCTCGTGCCGATCAGCCGGGATCAGCGGCACCGAGTCGGGGGCGTGCAGGGCCACACCTGCCGCGTCCAACGCGATCTGAGCGCGGCCAAGTTCCGTAGCCAGATCGATGCCGCGGTATCCGCCGACGGCATGCCGCACCTCGGCCAAGGCGTCCCGGGCCAGGGACTCCAGGTCGGCCAGCTCCGCTTCCGCACGGGCGGGATCGTGACGCACAACCTTGCCGGCCAGTTCGGCTTTGATGGCGATGACGGTCAGGGAATGCCCCAAAATGTCGTGCAGGTCGCGCGAAAACCGTTCACGTTCCTCGACGACGGCCAAGCGTGCCAACTCTTCGCGCGCTTCGTGCAGGTCATGGTTGCGCGCGACGAGGTGACGCCACCCGAGTAGCACGCTGACTACCGCCGCGATCCCGAAAGACACGGACGCGTCCGAGGTCCACCCTCCGAACGCACGCGCCGCCTCGTTGCCGACAACCAGTAGAACGCCGACGCCCAGCGCCTGTCCCGGCGGCAGCACCTCCACGGCAGTGGCCGCCGTGAAGATCGCCACCGCACCAGCGGAGGGCCCCACCCACGCGAGGACGGCCACACCAAGCCCCGCCACCGTCGCCCAACACAGCCAGGCGACCCCCACCCGAACGCTGTCGCCTCGGCGTCGGAGTTCGGCTGATCCCGCCAGCGTCCCGACATAGGCAAGGGAGAAGGCGATCAGGGCCAGGCAACCGCCCCAGCCGCCGCCCGCGACGCCAGTCGCCCACGCTCGCCCAAACGCTGGGACGAGGAAGACCAGCCACACCACGATCAACACCAAGCCGAACCGTGCCGACCACCCCGCGCTGCCGACTGCCCGCTGCTGGGTGGTCGTGTCCGTCGTCACGTCGTGAACGCTAGCCCCTGACGCAGACGGCCCGCGCGTCAGCGCTGGTGACATATGTCACCGACACGTCGGGATATCCCGCATCGGAGGCCCGGAGACAGGCGCGGAAGGCTCATCCGTGAGCGGCGCACACGGCGTCGCCCCGCCACGTTCCCGCCAGGAGGACCTTCATGATCGCTGTGATGCCGCTACTCATCTGGGCAGTGCCGGTGTGCTTCGCCCTGCACGTCGTCGAGGAGTTTTTCCTCCCCGGCGGCTTCATGCCCTGGTATCACCAGTTCCGCCCATGGCGTGCGCAGGCGACGCCCCGCTACTACCTGAAGGTCAACGGGATCGTCTTGTTGATCGCGATCGTCGTGGCCGCGACGGCTGGCACTGACGGCACGGGCAACGAGGGGGTGCTCATCGTGACCGGCGCGTTGACGAGCAACGTCCTGCTCACCCATGTGTGGGGTGCCCTCGCGACCCGGCGATACTCCCCCGGCATGGTCACCGGGCTTGCCCTCATTCTTCCGCTGACCATCGGCGTGTGGGCCCTCACCATCGGGGTCGGTCGAACGGAACCGATCGCTTTCCTGGTGGCCGCGGTCGTGAGCCCGCTGAAGGAGATTCACGCCGCCCGTCCCCCGGCGAAAGATCGCAGCTCAAGGGTGAGCGCCGCCCGCTCCGCGGACAGCACCCCGTCCTGGTCGGTTTCAGGAGGTGAGGACGACCAGATGCTGGGTCGTGCGCGTCATCGCCACATACCGCTCCACCGCACCAGCCATCGGATCACCCAAGCCGAACCGCTCAGGATCCACGAGCACCACCAGATCGAACTCCAGGCCTGCCACCTGGTCAGGGGTCAAGGATCGGACCCGTGGCGTGGACGCGAAGGCTGGGGCTCCGATCACGCATGCGGTCCCCTGCGGATTCTCCCCCAGCCAGCCCTCCACGATGGCCGCCAGATCCTTCGTGTTCCCGTGCTGGACGGGCCGCCCGCTCCTGCGGATGGATTGCGGCACGGACGCGTCTGGCAGGACGGCCCGGATCACCGGTTCGGCCTCGGCCATCACCTCGGCGGGCGTGCGGTAGTTGACGGTGAGGGTGGCGTGACGGAGGCGACCCACTCCGACGCGTGCGAGCCGTTCGGACCAGGACTCGGTGAACCCGGCCCGCGCCTGGGCGCGGTCCCCCACAACGGTCATGCTTCGGCTTGGGCAGCGGCGCAGCAGCATCTGCCACTGGGCATCGGTGAGCTCTTGAGCTTCATCGACGACCAGGTGGGCGAACGGCCCCGCCAGCCGATCGCCGCCTCGTGTCGCGACGGCGTCCTCGTCGACCAGGTCGTCGCGGATGCTGGCGCGGCGCAACAGTTGCAGCCCGCTGTCAGGATCGTCATCCGTAGCCAGCAGGTAATCGACGAGATCGTCCATGTAGGCGCGTTGCGCGGCGAGCCCCGACTCCCGGTGGCGGCGGCGTCCCGGCTCAGCGGGATCCCCCACGCGATGTCGCATGGCGTCCAGCAGCGGCAGGTCGGCCCCTGTCCACGCGGAGCCTTCCGGACGCGCCAAGGCGTGCCGCTCGGACGCCGTGAGCCAGGGTGCGCACCGCTTCAAGTAGGCGGGCACATCCCACAGGTCCGAGACGAGGTCAGCGGCGTCCAGGATCGGCCACGCCCTGGAGAAGGTGCGCGCGAACTCCAGGTTGCCCGTCATCGCGCTGCGGATCTGGCCCTCGCTCGCGTCGGTCTGATCGTGGCGGTCCAGCACGATCTCCATGAGCGCCTCCCACACGTCATCGCGTGCCTCGTTGTGGGGCACCCCGGCAGGCGCCGCGGTGAAGGCGTCCGCCCAGTCCTGCGGGGTGATCCTCACCTCGTCCCAGGCGGTCGCGACATCGAAGGGCTCGGTGGGCGGCTCCTCGTACAGTGACACCGCCGGTTCGACCGCGGACGCCATGCGCGCATCGTTCTTCAGCCGCGCGATCTGGGGATCCGGTTCCTCGCCTGCCGTGGCTCCCTCCGGCACGAGGTCCGCGAGGGTGCAGGTCGCGACGCCCTCCTCACCGAGCGCGGGTAAGACGTCGGCGATGTAGTTGAGGTAGGGCCGGTGGGGGCCCACGACGAGCAGGTCGCCGCGTCCACCCTGGAGTCGCGCGTCGGCATACAGAAGGTAGGCGGCACGGTGCAGGCCGACGACCGTCTTTCCCGTTCCGGGGCCGCCATCGACCACCAAGACACCTTCTGAGGACGCCCGGATGATCGCGTCCTGGTCGGCCTGGATCGTCCCCACAACGTCGCGCATGTGACCGGTCCGGCTCGCCCCGAGGCTGAGGAGGAAGGCCGAGTCTTCATCCAAGGCTACCGCGTCCGCGTCCTGCAGAGTGAAGGCCTCGTCCCAGTAGTCGACGATGCGACCCTCGGCCCAGCGGTACCGGCGGCGGCTCACGAGCCCCAGGCGGTGCGCGGGCGTCGCCGCGAAGAAGGGTGCTGCGGCTGGCGTCCGCCAGTCCAGCAGGAGTTGGCGTCCTGCAGGGTCGGTGAGCCCGATCCTGCCCAGATAGGTGGGCTCGGATCGTCCTTCCTCGGTCATGCGTCCGATGCAGATGTCGTTGCCGTAGCGCTGCAAAGTGGCGCGTCGGGCGCTGACCCGGTGAATCTCTTCGTCGCGGTCCATCGCCCCGCGTCCACGGCACCCGGGGGCGCGGCGAAGCTCATCGATGCGATCGCTGAGCGTGACGATCTGCTGATCGAGGCAGGCCGTGATGGACGCGAACCGAGCACGATCTCCGTCGATCAGTGCGGCGGAGGTCTTGGCTGACAGGTGGGCGGGAAGGGCGAAAACGTCGGGCACGAGGCGAGATTCTGCGCCCGAAGGGGGGCCTTGCGGCAAGCCCCCCACCCGGCTATAGATTGAAAGTGCAGAGAGGCACTCCGGGCGAGATCGTTCCCCCGGCACAATGCCCTTGTGGATCCTCAGCAAACTCCCATCGACGTCGGAACCGTGCTGCTGTACCTCGCGATTGCCGCCGGGTGCTGGCTGGTGTTCTGGCTCGTGCGGGGATGGTTGCGTGCGCGCATCCACCGGCCCGTGCCGCCATCGGTTACCGACGACCTCGCTCACGCGACCTTCCCCATCTCCCGACCCGGTTACTCCATGCGCGACGTCGACGAGCTTCTGGATCGAGCCCAGGCGTGGCTGCTACCGCAGCTGTCGGACGCCGACCGTGCGGCAGCGCTGGATCAGGTGTCGAACGCCCGATTCACGACGGCACGCTCCGGATATGACCCGCGCGCCGTCGACACCCATCTCGACGCGCTCATCACCCGACTCTCGGGAGCCCACCCAGGCTAGACGGGAGGCCTGCGCGAGCATTACTAGGGCCTACGGAAGGCATCCACGACCGTCGGCGCCCCTGCCGACACCGACACCACCGTGATCGCATCCCCCGCACCGATGGTGCCGTTACGTAGCACACGCAAATACGGGCCGAGACGCCCCGAATCGGCAAACCGCTTCACCCAGCCACGCTCCAAATCAGGACCCATCCAACGAGCGAACGTAGCGCAGGGACGCCGCGGCTTAGTCACCTCGACCTCGACCGTCTCCCCGATCCGCCACACCTCACCGATGCGGGCCGCATTCACATCGATGCCGGAGGTTCGCAGGTTTTCCCCGAAGGCGCCCGGCGGGAGATCGCGTCCCAGTGCGGCCTGCCAGTAGGCGGCGTCCTCCTCGGCATACACGTACAGCGCCTGCTCCAGGCCGCCGTGATGTTTTCGGTCGGCCTGCACATCGGCGTACGCGCCATAGGGGCCGACCTTCACGCGTCCGGCGACCGGACGCTTGTCGATGGCCGTCGTGCCGATCGTTCCCGCGTCGTCGTGGAGCTGGTGGACGACGCAGACGGCGAGGAGTTCGGGCATAGAGGCCAGACTAGGGGGCGTCCGGACAACGCGTGAGGCCCGCTCGCACCCTGCTGCTGATGCGTGGCGTCGCCGTTGCGGAGGGGGGGAACTCCCACGTTCGGTGGGAGTGCAGGAACAAGGGAGGAATTAGTCGTCGGTCTCTGGTGAGGTGAAGATCTCCTCGATGGTGCGGTCGAAGACGCGGGCGAGCCTGAACGCGAGAGGGAGCGAGGGATCGAACCGCCCGCGCTCGATGGAGATAATTGTCTGCCGTGAAACGCCGACTTGATCCGCAAGGCGCTGTTGCGACCATCCTTTTTGTCGACGTAGTTCGGGCAGCACGTTCTGCATCGCTCAGCCTCGGCGTTGCTGGATGACGTACCGAACAGCACACGATGCCATCGCGATCAGGATGACAGCAGAGAGAGCAACTGTTGCTGAGATGTCGATCCGCGCAAACACGATGGCCGCAGTCCCGAGCCCTGTCGTGAGCAAGGTGTCAGAGAACGCGCCGCTGGCAGCTCGGTCAAACCAGACCGACTCAACCGATTGTTCTGGGTTTTTCGTCGCTCCTCGAACGGTGTCGCGGTCAACGATCAGCGCCCAGGCCAGGCCTGTGCACACCCAGACCATCGTGATGGCAATGGCGATGCCACCCACGACGGGATGAGGCTCGGAGTCGTGGGTCACCATGAAAAGCAGTGCGAGCGCCACAGCGAGAATCACACCCATCGGTGCAGCCACCCACAAGGCTGGGAGTCTCCCGCCGCCAAACCTCACGCGCCCCCACCTGGTTCGAGCATCCGGTGCTAGCGCCGCGTTGCCGATTTCCTCGTGCATGCCCTCTCCTAAGCGTAAAGCGTGCTTGACTCTTCACTCAGCATGACACGTCAAGCACACTTGACGCAGGCATGGGACAGCCATCGCCATCTGGGCTCCCTGAGGGCTGCACGCCAGATGGTCAAGATGAAGGCCGCGAGGATGCGCCACCGTCTCCCACGACGAACGCCTCTGCCCAGGACGACGAACGGCCCGCCCCCGAAGGGACGGGCCGTTGGGTGCGTGGCTCAGGCGTCGAGATCCTTCTCGATGAGCGCGGCGATCGCCTCGACGGCGTCCGCGTTATCGGAGGTCACGACGACCTCCGCGCCCTTCTCAGCGCCGAGCGTCATGATCATCAGGCTGGACGCCGCATCGACGCCGTCCTCGTCGTCCCCACCCACCAGGGTGAGGGTGATCTCGTCGTCGTAGCCGTCGGCGGCTTCGGCGATGATGGCGGCGGGGCGGGCATGGAGGCCGACGGAGGACCCGACGGTGACGGTCTTGCTTGCCATGTTTTTCTCCTTAACTCACAACGTGGTTGGGGATCAGGCTACTGATCAAGCGGCCTGGATGGGGGTCTTCTTCTGGGTGAACTGCTTCAGCGCGATAACCAAAGCGGCGCTGACCACAACCCCGATCGCAATGGCGATGAGGAAGCCCAGGAAGTTCTGGATGGCGAAGAACACGAACACGCCACCGTGAGGGGCGTAGCTGCCGACACCCAGTGCCATCGTGAGGGCACCGGTGACCGCGCCGCCGACCATCATCGACGGGATGACGCGCAGCGGGTCCGCTGCCGCGAACGGGATGGCACCCTCGGAAATGAAGGCCAGACCCAGCAGCCACGACGACTGACCGTTCTCACGTTCGGCCTTGTTGAACAGAGCCTTGCGGACGAACGTCGCGACGGACATCGCGATGGGGGGCACCATGCCTGCCGCCATGACGGCCGCCATGATCTGCAGCGAAGCGGGATCATCCGGCATCAGACCGGCAGTAGCGAACAGGTAGGCGGCCTTGTTGACCGGACCGCCCAGGTCGAAGCACATCATCAGGCCAAGAACGATGCCCAACACGATCTTGGAACCACCCGACATGCCCGTGAGCCCGGTCTTCATCGCCAGCGTCAGCGAAGCCAGGGGCGCGCCGATCAGGAAGTACATCAACCCGCCCACGATCAACGTGGTCACCAGAGGAATCACCACCACCGGCATCAACCCGGCGAGCCAGCGAGGCACCTTGCGGTTGGACAGCCACAGCGCCACGACGCCTGCCAGGAGGCCGGTGAAGATGCCACCGAGGAAGCCTGCGCCCAGCGTCGCGGAGATCGCGCCACCGACGAAGCCGGGAGCGATACCCGGGCGTCCGGCGATGCCGTAGGCGATGTAGCCCGACAACGCCGGGACGAGGAAGCCGAACGCAGCCCCACCGATCGTGAACAGCACCGCGCCCAGGTAGTCGACCCCGGCACCCCAGCCGGTATCGATAGCCAGCTTGGCGATGCTCGTCGCCTTGGCGCAGGCGCCGGGATCGGCCCACGTCAACGCCGCACAGGTGCGGGCCGCGGAACTGGAGCCGGGGGCCAACGCGATGTCGAAGCCACCGAACAGGAACCCGAGGGCGATCAGGAGGCCGCCCGCAGCCACGAACGGCAGCATGTAGGAGACGCCCGTCATCAGGGCCTGCATGACCTTCTTGCCGACGCTGAGCTGGGCGCCCTCCCCCGCGGACTCCTCGCTGGCGGCGCCTCCGGCAGCCACCTTCCGGGCCTGCGGGTTGTCCGCAGCGGCCAGCGCTTCGGTGATCATGACGCCAGGCTCATTGATGGCGCGCTTGACGCCCGACTCGATGACCGGCAGCCCCGCGAAGCGCGACATGTCCTTGACGCCGACGTCGGTGGCGAAGATGGCGGCACGAGCGCGGGCGATGGTGGCGGCGGGAAGCGGCGTCACACCGCCGGAGCCCTGGGTCTCCACCTGGACGTCGACGCCCGCCTCTTTTCCCGCCGCGACGAGGGAATCGGCTGCCATGTAGGTGTGCGCGATCCCGGTCGGGCACGCCGTCACCGCGACGATGAGCGGGCGCTCGCTGGCCTGCGCTGCGGCTGGCGCGACCGAGGATGCTGCAGGTGCGGCCGGCGCGTCGTCGGCGGGCCGCTCGGGGGGATTCACCACCCCGTCCACGAGGGCGACGATCTCCGCCGGGCTGCTCGCTGCCCGCAGGGAGGCCAAGAAGTCCTTCTTGACCAGGGCACGCGCCAGCTTGGTGAGCAGCTTGAGGTGGTCCGCATCCCCGTCTGCTGCTGCGGCGATGAGGAAGACGAGGTCGGCGGGGCCATCTTTGGCCCCGAAGTCGACCGGATGGGACAGGCGAGCGAACGCAAGGGAGGCCTCCTTGACCGCCGCGGAGCGGCAGTGCGGGATGGCGAAGCCTCCGGGCAACCCGGTGGCGGCCTTCGACTCTCGTTCCAGCGCGTCGGCGGTCAGGCCTGCGGCGTCAGCGCGTCCGGCGGCCTGGACGAGCCCGGCCAGGGACGCGATCACGTCTTGTTTGGTGGCGCCCAAGTCGGTATCGAGCGCGACGAGGGATTCGGTGATGAGGGGCACAGCTTGTCCCTTCCAACAGGTGGTGTGCGGATAGTGAGGGATCTGCACCAGCAGACCTTGAGTGCTCACCGAGGCCCGGAAGGGCCGCGAAGGGCGAAAGAAGCAGCCCGGGTCAGACCCGGTGCGGAAGCGTGACGGCCGTGACGACGGGGGCGCCGGGCAGGTCGGAACGGGTGGGAAGCGTGGTTCCGGGCAGCGAGGCTGCGGCGGTTCCATACGCGATGGCAGAAGCCAGGCAAGCAGGAGCGGACTCTCCCGCCACCTCGGCGAGGATGAAACCCGCAACCGAAGAGTCGCCCGCCCCGACGGTGCTGGCCACGTCGATGCGGGGAGCCTGGCCATACCAGGCGCCCTCGGCGTTGACGAGGACGGCCCCCGAGCCACCCAAGGTGACCAGGACGTTCGCGATCCCGCGATCCCGCAGGGTCGCGGCCGCGGCGACGATCCCCGACAGGTCACCCTCGGCTGCGGCGCGCTCGAAGGCCGCCGCGTCACCGCCGGTGAGCTGTGCGAGTTCTTCGGAGTTGGGTTTGATGAGGTCGAAGGGCGCGTGCGGCAGGGCCGCCAGCACGGCGTCCAAAGCGGCTCCGGAGGTGTCGATCGCCACCAGGGTGTCGTCGGTGCGAACGGCGGCAGCGAGCGTGGCGTACCAGTCGACGGGGGCGCCGGGTGGCAGCGACCCCGACAACACGACCCAGGAGGCGCCGCGGGCCACGTCGGTGAGCGCCTCGGCGGCCAGCGCGACCTGCGCGGAGGTCAACTCCGGGCCTGCCTCGTTGATCTTCGTCGTGGTGCCGTCAGGTTCAGTGATGGTGGTGTTGACGCGGACGCGCTGCGGCGCCTTGAGGGGGACGCCGACGACGGTGAGCGGCGTCTGGGCTCGATCACTCAACGCGCGATACGGGGCATCGATCGCTGCGGCGACGACGGCGACCGTGACTCCGGCGTTGAACAAGACCTGGGCCACGTTAACGCCCTTGCCCGCGGCCTGCTCGAACACACCGGTGGCTCGTTGCACTTCGCCGCGTTCCAGGGCCTGCCCCAGGGCGATCGTCCGGTCGATGCTGGGGTTGGCGGTGAAGGTGACGACGGCAGGCGTCGTGGCTTCCCGCGCGAAGCTGCTGTTACCCATGTCCACTCCCTTGGGGCAATGTTGGTATGTCTGTTTCTATCTTGGTTTTGGCCGCTTGGCAAGACCAAAACCCAAAAAAAGGGTGTGGGATCGCGTGGATTTCGCGTCAGGTTCAGGCGATCTCCACCGTGAGCCCCGCCACGCGCAGTTCCTCAGCTCGCTCCTGCGGGAGAAGCGCGTCGGTCACCAGCGCGTCCACCTCATCAACCTCGGCGAACCGGACGAGGTACTCGTTGTCCATCTTGGACGCGTCCCCCAGGACGAAGACCTGCGCCGCACAGCGCGCCATGGCCCGCTTGACCGCACCTTCGTGAGGGTCGGGAGTCGAGAAGCCGTGCTCGGCCGAAATCCCATTCGTGCCCAGGAACGCCACATCCACCCGCAACTGCCGCAAGACACTCAGCGCGGGTTCCCCGACGGTCGCCTGGGTGAGGTTACGCACCTGCCCGCCCAGCATCATGACCTCCAGGTCACCCCGAGCGGCGAGCATCTCCGCAGCCGATACCGAGTTCGTGACCACGAGCGACACCCATTCCGGCAGCAACGAGCACAGGCGTCCCGTCGTCGTACCCGCGTCGATGATGACGGTCAGCCCCTCGCGGCGGGGCAACAGCCCCATCGCCGCCCGGGCGATGGCCAGCTTCTCCTCAGGGAAGCTGGTCTGCCTACTGTCGAGGGACGCCTCCGCCAAGCGCAGCTTCTCCGCGGGAACCGCACCGCCGTGAACCCTGCTCAGGAGCCCGCGCCCCGAAAGCGCGTCCAGGTCGCGGCGGATCGTTTCGGGAGTGACGTCGAAACGCATCGCCAGTTCCGCCACCGACACCCGGCCCAGCCCGCGGGCGCGCGTCAGGATCTCGTGCTGGCGTTCTTCTGCGTACATCGAGACCCCTTCGTCAACCGACCAAGAGCAGACTCGATCGGACATGATGAACGGTCTCGGTATACCGACTTTATGTTGACCCGGCAAGCCCGGGGCGGGATGATCGGAGGGTTAACGCCCCGCAACGCAGAGGAAAAACAATGGAGAAAAAGACTGTGCGTGGCACCGGAGTGGTCGGCGGGTACGCGTACGCCCCCGCAGCATGGACACGACCGGCCTATGTACCACCCGCAACGGCATCGCACGTCGCCGAAGACGCCCGACCCGCCGAGGTGGAACGCTTCAAGGCAGCCGCGGACGCCGTAGCCAGCCGCTTCACCGAACGCGCCAGCGCCGCCACCGGCGTCGCCACCGAGGTGCTCGGCGCAACCGCAGCCCTCGCCCGGGATCGTGGCTGGATCCGTGCGGCCACCAAGCTCATCAACGGCGGCGAGCAGGCCGAGCAGGCGACCGCGAAAGCAATTGACCAGTTCGTCGTCCAATTCGAAAAAGTCGGCGGGCTCATGGCCGAGCGCACCACCGACCTGAAGGACATCCGCGACCGCGTCGTGGCCGAACTCATGGGGCTGCCCGAGCCGGGCGTCCCGAAGCCCACCAGTCCCGTCGTGCTGTGCGCCCAGGACTTGGCGCCCGCCGACACCGCCGGGCTCGATCCCACCATGATCAAGGCCCTCGTCACCCGCTTCGGTGGTCCGACGAGTCACACCGCGATCATCGCCCGCCAGCTCGGCA
>RRZU012923631.1_pt1 | contig 13219 bp, 21 predicted proteins | sample 2165561 | NCBI WGS metagenome assembly RRZU01 (sample SAMN10456909, study PRJNA506462) | wastewater metagenome | isolation source: wastewater sludge | place: USA: Moscow, Idaho
GCGGTCGCCTCGGCAGAAGTGGCGGCCATCGCCGGTCCGGTGATCCCACCCATGACGGCGGTGGTGGCGGCGACGAGGAAAAGTGTGCGGATCATGATGAGTGCTCCTGGTTTCGGTTCAGTTCGTGGTGAGTGAGGGATGCCACCGGACCGAGCCGGGAAACGGTATGCGTCGTTCGCAACGTTGCGAAACTGCGAGCCGGGCCTTCGGGCTTGCGTGCGAGTTCCGCTCGGGCTGGTCTGTGATTCCGATTACAACGGCTCGCGTGCCACCCAGGCGTGACGGCGTGCTCATGCGCCTGTGTTCCGCCGCCGATCCGCCGCCGATCGGCCGTGGCGGGGGTAGACGGCAGGGGCGGCGCTTTGACCGATAGCGGTTTCATTGGCTATTGTTGAAAACCGTGCTCGGCATAGGCTGAGCGCGCCCGGGACCGGAGCGACTTTCGAGTCGAACTTCACGTCAGCGTGGTGTCCGTGCAGCCCCTCAAGGGGAGCCGGATGCATGAGGCGAAGGACCGCCCCGGGAGTACCAACCCACGATTCGGATTGAGTCGTGCTGCCGGACGGCAGTGCGACACACCCGACCTCGGGGGTGGGACAAAACGGACACTGTGCCGGATGTCCTGAACGACGAACGAGAGCCGACTGGAGAACAGGTGCCCACAATCCAGCAGCTGGTCCGCAAGGGCCGCGAGGACAAGGTCGCGAAGAACAAGACGCCCGCGCTGAAGGGCAGCCCTCAGCGCCGCGGCGTGTGCACGCGCGTCTACACAACGACCCCGAAGAAGCCGAACTCGGCGCTTCGCAAGGTCGCTCGTGTGCGCCTGTCCTCAGGCATCGAGGTCACGGCCTACATCCCCGGCGTCGGCCACAACCTGCAGGAGCACTCGATCGTGCTCGTGCGTGGCGGCCGTGTGAAGGACCTCCCCGGCGTGCGCTACAAGATCGTGCGCGGCTCGCTGGACACCCAGGGCGTCAAGAACCGCAAGCAGGCGCGCAGTCGTTACGGCGCGAAGAAGGAGAAGAGCTGATGCCTCGCAAGGGACCCGCTGAGAAGCGCCGCATCATCGCCGACCCGGTCTACGACTCGCCGCTGGTGACCCAGTTGGTGAACAAGGTGCTGCTCGACGGCAAGCGCTCGACCGCGCAGCACATCGTCTACGGCGCGCTGGAAGGCACCCGTGGCAAGACCGACGTCGATCCCGTGACCACGTTGCGTCGCGCCATCGACAACATCAAGCCCACCCTCGAGGTCCGCTCCCGCCGCGTCGGCGGCGCCACCTACCAGGTGCCCGTCGAGGTCCGCCCGGGCCGTTCCACGACCTTGGCACTGCGCTGGCTCATCACCTACGCCCGCCAGCGTCGTGAGCGCACCATGACCGAGCGCCTCATGAACGAGATCCTCGATGCGTCCAACGGCCTCGGCGCCGCTGTGAAGAAGCGCGAAGACACCCACAAGATGGCCGAAGCCAACAAGGCCTTCGCCCATTACCGCTGGTAACCCCACCCACTACCTGAGATTTGACGGAGAACTGACGTGGCAACTGATCTGGCCGATGTCCGCAACATCGGGATCATGGCTCATATCGACGCGGGCAAAACCACGACGACTGAGCGGATCCTGTTCTACACGGGCATCAACTACAAGATCGGTGAGGTCCATGAGGGCGCGGCCACCATGGACTGGATGGAGCAGGAGCAGGAGCGTGGCATCACGATCACGTCCGCTGCGACGACCTGCCACTGGAAAGACCATCAGATCAACATCATCGACACCCCGGGTCACGTGGACTTCACCGTCGAGGTGGAGCGCTCGCTGCGCGTCCTCGACGGCGCCGTCGCGGTGTTCGACGGTGTGGCCGGCGTGGAACCGCAGTCCGAGACGGTGTGGCGCCAGGCCGACCGTTACGAAGTTCCCCGCATCTGCTTCGTGAACAAGCTCGACCGCACGGGAGCGGAGTTCTTCCGCTGCGTCGACATGATCCGGAACCGCCTCAACGCGACCGCTTTGGTGCTGCAGGTACCGATCGGCGCCGAGATGGACTTCCGCGGGGTCGTCGATCTGGTTCGCATGAAGGCCCTGGTGTGGCCCGAGGACACCAAGATGGGCGAGGACTACGACGTCGAGGACATCCCCGCGTCGCACACCGAGATCGCCCAGGAATGGCGCGACCGGTTGCTCGAGACGATCGGCGAGGCCGACGACGCGATGATGGAGATGTACCTCGAGGGCCAGGAGCCCACCGTCGAGGAACTCCAGGCAGCGATCCGTCGCGCCACGCTCGCTGACGCGCTCACCCCCGTCCTGTGCGGTACCGCGTTCAAGAACAAGGGCGTGCAGCCCCTGCTCGACGCGGTCATCGACTACCTGCCCTCGCCGCTGGACGTCGGCGCCATCGAGGGCCACAAGGTCGGCGACGAGGAAGTCCTCATGTCCCGCGAGCCCGCCGACGACGCCCCGCTGTCGGCACTCGCGTTCAAGATCATGTCCGACCCCCACCTGGGCAAGTTGACCTACCTGCGGGTGTACTCCGGAACCCTGACCGCCGGCAGCCATGTGCTGAACGCGAGCAAGGACAAGAAGGAGCGCATCGGCAAGATCTACCGGATGCACGCCAACAAGCGCGAAGAGATCGACTCTGTGGGCGCCGGCGAGATCGTCGCCGTGATGGGTCTGAAGATGACCACCACGGGCGAGACCCTGTGTGACGATCGCAACCCGATCACGCTGGAGTCGATGACATTCCCGGCTCCGGTCATCCACGTCGCCATCGAGCCCAAGACCAAGTCCGACCAGGACAAGCTCGCCACCGCCATCCAGCGGCTCGCCGAAGAGGACCCCACCTTCCAGGTGCGCACGGACGAAGAGACCGGGCAGACCATCATCGCCGGCATGGGCGAGTTGCACCTCGAGGTGCTCGTCGACCGCATGCGCCGCGAGTTCAAGGTCGAGGCCAACGTCGGCAAGCCGCAGGTCGCGTACCGCGAGACGATCACCAAGAAGGTCGACAAGGTCGAGTACACGCACAAGAAGCAGACCGGTGGCTCTGGCCAGTTCGGTCGCGTGATCCTGTCCATCGAACCTACCGGCGGCGAGGGCGACGGCGGTTACGAGTTCGAGAACAAGGTCACCGGTGGCCGCATCCCGCGCGAGTACATCCCCAGCGTCGACACCGGCTGCCAGGACGCCATGGAGTTCGGTGTCCTCGCCGGCTACCCCATGGTGGATGTCAAGGTCACACTGCTCGACGGCGCCTACCACGACGTCGACTCCTCGGAGCTCGCGTTCAAGATCGCCGGGTCCATGGCGTTCAAGGACGGGGCCCGCCGTGCCGGACCAGTGCTTCTGGAGCCTATGATGGCTGTTGAGGTCACCACCCCCGAGGACTTCCTCGGCGAAGTGATCGGTGACTTGAACTCCCGTCGCGGCCTGGTCCAATCCATGGACGAACGTGCCGGCGCCCGCGTGGTGAAGGCTCTCGTCCCGCTGTCGGAGATGTTCGGCTACGTCGGCGATCTGCGGTCCAAGACCCAAGGTCGTGCGGCGTACTCGATGCAGTTCGACTCGTACAACCAGGTTCCCAACAACGTCGCCGAAGAGATCATCGCCAAGGCCAAGGGGGAGTAACCCCCCGAGGCCCGGCCGATCGGGTGACACACCACAACTGAACACAACTGAACACCCCGCACCGGAATAGAACCCGGCAGGTGGGGCACAAGACAAAGAAGCACAGCCCAATGGCTCCGTCCGGAAGAGGATCGGACGGCAGCCAAAGCGCACGAGGTCAAGGAGGACCCCAGTGGCGAAGGCGAAGTTCGAGCGGACCAAGCCGCACGTCAACATCGGCACCATCGGTCACATCGACCACGGTAAGACGACGCTGACAGCGGCCATCACCAAGGTTTTGCACGACAAATACCCCGACATCAACCCGTTCACGCCGTTCGACGAGATCGACAAGGCTCCCGAGGAGCGGCAGCGCGGTATCACCATCTCGATCGCACACGTCGAGTACCAGACCGAGGCGCGTCACTACGCCCACGTCGACTGCCCCGGTCACGCCGACTACATCAAGAACATGATCACCGGCGCGGCTCAGATGGACGGCGCGATCCTGGTCGTGGCGGCCACTGACGGCCCCATGCCCCAGACCAAGGAGCACGTGCTCCTGGCCCGCCAGGTCGGCGTGCCCGCGATCGTCGTGGCGCTCAACAAGTGCGACATGGTCGACGACGAAGAGATCCTGGAGCTCGTCGAGCTCGAGGTCCGCGAGCTGCTCAGCACCTACGAGTTCCCCGGTGACGACATCCCCGTCGTCCAGGTCGCGGCCTTCCCGGCCCTGCAGGGTGACGAGAAGTGGGGCGAGTCGATCGTGGCGCTCATGGACGCGGTGGATGAGTACATCCCCACGCCCGAGCGCGAGGTCGATCTTCCCTTCCTCATGCCCGTCGAAGACGTGTTCACCATCACCGGCCGCGGCACCGTCGTGACCGGTCGTATCGAGCGCGGCATCGTCAAGGTCAACGAAGAGGTCGAGATCGTCGGCATCCGCCCCGACTCGCAGCGCACCACGGTGACCGGCGTCGAGATGTTCCGCAAGCTGCTCGACGAGGGCCAGGCCGGCGAGAACGTCGGACTGCTGCTTCGTGGCACCAAGCGTGAGGACGTCGAGCGCGGCCAGGTCGTCGTGAAGCCCGGCACCACCACGCCGCACACCGAGTTCGAGGCGCAGGTCTACATCCTGTCCAAGGACGAGGGTGGCCGGCACACGCCGTTCTTCAACTCCTACCGTCCGCAGTTCTACTTCCGGACCACGGACGTGACCGGTGTGGTCACGCTGCCGTCGGACAAGGAAATGGTCATCCCCGGTGACGACACCGCGATGACTGTGGAACTGATCCAGCCCATCGCCATGGACGAGGGTCTGCGGTTCGCCATCCGTGAGGGTGGCCGCACCGTGGGCGCTGGTCGAGTGACCAAGATCCTCAAGTAGGACCTGAACCGGTCGTCGGGCGGCGGCACCACCGCCGCCCGACGCACCACCTAGCAACCGAACAGCGAACCGAAGTAAAGGACACGCACCACCATGGCGGAACAGAAGATCCGCATCCGGCTCAAGGCTTACGACCACGACGTGATCGACAAGTCTGCCCGCCGGATCGTCGAGACGGCGACCCGCACCGGAGCCCGCGTAGCGGGACCCGTGCCGCTGCCGACCGAGAAGAACGTGTACTGCGTGATCCGGTCGCCACACAAGTACAAGGACAGCCGCGAGCATTTCGAGATGCGCACGCACAAGCGGCTGATCGACATCATCGACCCCACCCCGAAGACGGTCGACGCGCTCATGCGCCTCGACCTCCCCTCGGGTGTCGCGATCGAGATCAAGGGCTGAGGAACCACCGATGAGTACCGCAGTGAACGGGCTTCTGGGCACGAAGCTCGGAATGACCCAGGTCTGGGACGAGAACAACCGGGTAGTTCCGGTGACCGTCGTCAAGGCGGGGCCGTGCGTCGTCACCCAGGTCCGCACCCCCGAGACCGACGGCTACTCCGCCGTCCAACTCGGCTACGGCCAGATCGACCCCCGCAAGGTCAACAAGCCGATGGCAGGGCACTTCGCCAAGGCCGGCGTCACGCCACGCCGCCACCTGGTCGAGGTCCGCACCGACGACGCCTCCGAGGTCACGTTGGGCCAGGAGTTCGACGTCACGCTGTTCGAGCGCGGCGCCAAGGTCGACGTCACCGGCAAGACCAAGGGCAAGGGATACGCGGGCGTCATGAAGCGCCACGGCTTCCACGGCCTGCGCGCCAGCCATGGTGTCCAGCGCAAGCACCGCTCACCCGGCTCCATCGGTGGCTGTGCCACCCCGGGCCGCGTCTTCCGCGGTCTGAAGATGGCCGGCCGCATGGGCGGCGAGCGTCAGACCACCCTCAACCTCACGGTGGAGCGGGTGGACGCCGACAAGGGCGTCATCCTGATCCGCGGCGCCCTGCCCGGCTCCGACGGTTCCGTCGTGTTCATCCGTACCGCCAAGAAGGGTGGCCAGTGATGGCAGGCGTCCAGCTTCCCCCCGAGATCTTCGACGTCCAGACGAACATCCCGTTGATCCACCAGGTCGTCGTGGCCCAGTTGGCGGCAGCCCGTAGAGGCACCGCCAAGGTCAAGACCCGCGCCGAGGTGGCCGGTGGTGGCCGCAAGCCCTACAAGCAGAAGGGCACCGGCCGTGCCCGTCAGGGCTCGATCCGCGCGCCGCAGTTCACCGGTGGTGGCGTGGTTCACGGACCCGTCCCTCGTGACTACTCACAGCGGACGCCCAAGAAGATGAAGGCCGCCGCGCTGCGTGGCGTCCTGTCCGACCGGGCCCGTGCTGACCGCGTCAATGTCGTGGAGACGTTCGGCGCCGGGGAGAACCCGTCGACGAAGGCCGCCCTGGCGGCCTTGGGCGATTTCGCTGCCGAGACCCGGTTGCTCGTCGGGCTCTCGCGCGGCGAGGAGACCACCTGGCGTTCGCTGCGCAACGTGCCCAACATCTCGTTGGTCGCCAGTGACCAGCTCAGCGCGTACGACGCAGTCATCAGTGACCGCATCGTGTTCTCGCAGGCCGGCTTGGACGCGTTCGTCACCCGCGGCACCGAAGCCGCAGAGTCGATCGAGGAGCAGGTATGAGAATCACCGATCCCCGTGACGTCCTGCTCGCCCCCGTCATCTCTGAGAAGAGCTACGGGCTTCTGGACGCCAACAAGTACACGTTCATCGTTCCCCGGGACGCCAACAAGACCCAGATCAAGATCGCGGTCGAGCAGGTCTTCGGGGTCACCGTCACCGCGGTGAACACCATGAACCGACAGGGCAAGCGGGTCCGCACCCGCACCGGCTACGGCCGGCGGCCCGACACCAAGCGCGCGATCGTGTCGGTCGCCGCCGGTGACAGCATCGACATCTTCGGGGGCCCGGTCTCCTGACCGGCCTGATTTCGGAAGGTATGAGCAATGGGTATTCGCAGGTATAAGCCGACGACCCCGGGTCGTCGCGGTGCCAGCGTCGCCGACTTCGTCGAGGTGACTCGCAGCACCCCGGAGAAGTCCTTGGTGAAGCCCCTCCCCAAAAAGGGTGGGCGCAACGCCAGCGGCCGGATCACGACCCGGCACAAGGGCGGCGGTCACAAGCGCGCTTACCGTGTGATCGACTTCCGGCGTCATGACAAGGACGGCGTCGACGCGAAGGTCGCTCACATCGAGTACGACCCCAACCGCACCGCCCGCATCGCGCTGCTGCACTACGTGGATGGCACCAAGCGCTACATCCTGGCGCCGGACAAGCTCAAGCAGGGCGACCGGATCGAGACCGGCCCCACGGCCGACATCAAGCCGGGCAACAGCCTTCCGCTGCGCAACATCCCGGTCGGCACCGTGGTGCACGCGATCGAGTTGAAGCCCGGCGGCGGCGCCAAGATCGCCCGTTCCGCCGGTGCGCGTGTGCAGCTGGTGGCCCGCGAAGGTCGCTACGCACAGTTGCGCATGCCGTCCGGCGAGATCCGCAACGTCGACTCGCGCTGCCGCGCGACCGTCGGCGAGGTGGGCAACGCCGAGCAGTCGAACCTGAACTGGGGCAAGGCCGGCCGCATGCGGTGGAAGGGCAAGCGCCCCACCGTCCGCGGTGTCGCCATGAACCCGGTCGACCACCCCCATGGCGGTGGCGAGGGCAAGACGTCCGGTGGTCGCCACCCCGTCAACCCCAACGGTCGCCCCGAGGGCCGCACCCGCAAGGCCAACAAGCCGAGCGACAAATACATCGTCCGGCGACGCAAGTCCGGCAAGAAGCGCTGAGGGAAGTAGATATGCCACGCAGTCTCAAGAAGGGCCCCTTCGTCGACCTTCACCTTCAGGCGAAGGTCGACAAGCAGAACGAGAAGGGCACCCGCAACGTCATCAAGACGTGGTCGCGGCGGTCCATGGTGACGCCCGACATGCTCGGTCACACCATCGCCGTCCACGACGGACGCAAGCACGTTCCGGTGTTCATCAGCGAGGACATGATCGGGCACAAGCTGGGCGAGTTCGCCCCGACCCGCACGTTCAAGGGCCATATCAAGGACGACCGGAAGGCCCGCCGCCGCTGACGCGGCCGGCCGACCGAGAGGACAGGAGAAACTGATGGAAGCCAGGGCACAAGCACGCGGGGTCCGCGTGTCGCCGATGAAGGCCCGCCGCGTGGTGGACCTCATCCGTGGGCTGCCGACCGACAAGGCCCAGGACGTGCTGCGGTTCGCGCCGCAGGACGCCAGCGAGCCGGTGCTGAAGGTGCTCGACAGCGCCTTGGCCAACGCCGCCAACAACCACAACATGGACGTCCGCGACCTCGTCGTGGCCGCGGCCTTCGTCGACGAAGGTCCCACGCAGAAGCGCATCCGGCCCCGTGCCCAAGGTCGCGCCTACCGCATCCGCAAACGCTCGAGTCACATCACGATCGTCGTGGCTCCGCTCAATGAGGTCGTCGATGCGACCGGGAAGAGGGGCTGACATGGGTCAGAAGATCCACCCCCATGGCTTCCGCCTGGGATACACCGCCGACTACGCGTCGAACTGGTACGCCGATGGCAACAAGCCGGGGCAGCGTTACCGCGACTACGTGGAGGAGGACGTCAAGGTCCGCCGCCTGATCGCCAGCCGCATGCCGCGCGCTGCGATCAGCAAGGTCACCATCCAGCGGTCGCAGGGCCGTCTGGAACTGTGGATCCACACGGCGCGCCCGGGCATCGTGATCGGCCGAGGGGGCAAAGAGACTGACGCCCTGAAGCGGTCGCTCGAGGAACTCACCGGCAAGCAGGTGCAGGTCAACGTGCTCGAGGTCAAGGACCCCGAACTCGAGGCCCAACTGGTCGCCCAGGCAGTTGCGGAGCAGTTGGCCGGTCGCGTGGCCTTCCGCCGCGCGATGCGCCGAGCGCTGCAGTCCACGCTCAAGGCCGGTGCCGAAGGCATCCGGATCCAGGTCTCGGGTCGCCTCGGCGGCGCCGAGATGAGCCGCACCGAGTTCTACCGCGAAGGCCGCGTGCCGCTGCACACACTGCGCGCGAACATCGACTACGGCCTGGCCGAGGCTCACACGACCTTCGGTCGCATCGGGGTCAAGGTTTGGATCTACAAGGGCGAAGCCCCTGTGACCCGGGCCGACCGTGAGCAGGCCGAAGCCCAGAAACTGATGGGCCGGCGCCGTGGCCCGGACCGCGGCGGTCGTGACGATCGTGGTGGCCGTGGTGGCCGCGGCGGACGTGACAGCCGTGACGGTCGTGACCGCGCTCCCCAGACGGAGCAAGCGCCCGTCGAGGCGGCCCCCGCCGCCGAGCCCGCGACCACCGGAACGGAGGCCTGACCATGCTCATCCCCCGCAGGGTGAAGCATCGCAAGCAGCACCACCCCAAGCGCACCGGCGCCGCCAAGGGCGGCACCAAGGTCGTGAATGGTGAGTGGGGCCTGCAGGCGATCGGTCCCGCCTACGTGACGAACCGCCAGATCGAGGCGGCCCGTATCGCGATCAACCGACGTGTGAAGCGAGGCGGCAAGGTGTGGATCAACATCTACCCCGACCGCCCGCTGACCAAGAAGCCCGCCGAGACCCGCATGGGTTCCGGTAAGGGTTCCCCCGAATGGTGGGTGGCGAATGTGAAGCCCGGACGAGTGATGTTCGAGCTGAGCTACCCCGACGAGGCCGTGGCCCGTGAGGCCTTGGAGCGTGCAGCGCACAAGCTCCCGGTGAAGTGCCGGATCATCCGGCGTGACGTGGCAGGTGAAGGCTGATGTCTACGACGAAAACTGTGGAACTGCGTCGTCTCGAGGACGACGAACTGCAGACCAAGCTGCTCGAGTACAAGGAAGAGCTGTTCAATCTGCGGTTCCAGTCCGCGACCGGACAGTTGGAGAGCCACGGCCGGCTGCGTGCCGTCCGCCGCGACATCGCGCGCATCTACACGGTGTTGCGTGAGCGCGAACTGGGCATCACAGCCGTGATCGATGATGGCGGTGCCGCATGAGTGAGGAAGCAAGCACAGTGACGACGACGACTGACGAGCAGGGCGCGAGCCGCGGCTACCGCAAGACCCGTGAGGGCCTCGTGGTGAGCGACAAGATGGACAAGACCGTGGTCGTTGCCGTCGAGGACCGCTTCAAGCACGCGAAGTACAGCAAGGTCGTGCGCCGCACGTCCCGGCTGAACGCCCATGACGAGAACAACGAAGCAGGTGTGGGCGACCGCGTCCTGCTGATGGAGACCAAGCCGCGATCAGCCACCAAGCGCTGGCGCGTGGTGGAGATCCTCGAGAAGGCCAAGTAAGGCGCACCGGCGTCCGAGCGGGTTGAGCAAGTAGAAGAAGGACAAGGACATGATCCAGCAGGAGTCACGCCTCCGCGTGGCCGACAACACGGGTGCGAAGGAACTGCTCTGCATCCGCGTGCTCGGTGGTTCCGGCCGTCGGTACGCGGGCATCGGTGACGTGATCGTGTGCACCGTCAAGGACGCGATCCCCGGCGGCAACGTCAAGAAGGGCGAGGTCGTCAAGGCCGTCGTCGTTCGCACCAAGAAGGCCCGCCGGCGCCCGGATGGCTCGTACATCCGGTTCGACGAGAACGCCGCCGTGGTCCTCAAGGCCGACGGTGAGCCGCGTGGCACGCGCATCTTCGGCCCAGTGGGCCGCGAGCTGCGCGACAAGAAGTTCATGAAGATCATTTCGCTGGCACCGGAGGTGTTGTGATGTCGAAGGCATCCATCCGTCAGGGCGACGAGGTCCAGGTGATCACCGGTAAGGACCGCGGGCTCAAGGGCAAGGTCCTGGCCGTGTTGGCCGACACCGACAAGGTGATCGTCGAGGGCGTCAACCGCGTCAAGAAGCACACCCGGGTCGGACAGTCGACCCGCGGTGGCAAGACCGGCGGCATCGTGACCCAAGAGGCCCCGGTGCACGTGTCGAACGTGATGCTGATCGACCCCGAGGACGGCCGACCCACCCGCGTGGGCTTCCGCCTGACCGAGGCCGAGAAGACGCGTCCCGACGGGTCCACCTACACCGGCACCAAGCGGGTCCGGTACAGCAAGCGGACGGGCAAGGAAGTATGAGCGAGACCACCACATCCACGACACCGCGCCTCAAGCAGCGGTACCGCGACGAGATCGCGCCGGAGCTCATGACGGAGTTCCAGTTCGAGAACGTCATGCAGGTGCCCACCGTGTCGAAGGTCGTCGTCAACATGGGCGTCGGTGACGCCGCCCGTGACTCGAAGCTGATCGAGGGCGCCATTCGCGACCTCGCCACGATCACCGGCCAACGGCCCAAGGTGAACAAGTCGACCAAGTCGATCGCCCAGTTCAAACTGCGCGAGGGACAGCCGATCGGCGCGAAGGTGACCATCCGCAACGACCGCATGTGGGAGTTCCTGGACCGGCTACTGAGCCTGGCCCTGCCCCGCATCCGTGACTTCCGCGGCCTGTCGCCCAAGCAGTTCGACGGCAACGGCAACTACACCTTCGGACTCACCGAGCAGGTCATGTTCCACGAGATCGACGCGGACAGCGTCGACCGCCCCCGCGGCATGGACATCACCGTGGTCACCACCGCCAAGAACGACGACGAGGGTCGCGCGCTGCTCAAGCAGCTCGGCTTCCCCTTCAAGGAGAACTGAGCCATGGCCAAGAAAGCACTTGTCAACAAGTCGAACGCGACGCCCAAGTTCAAGGTGCGTGGCTACACCCGCTGCACCCGCTGTGGTCGGCCGCATTCGGTGTACCGCAAGTTCGGCCTGTGCCGGATCTGCCTGCGGGAGATGGCCCACAAGGGCGAGCTCCCCGGCATCACCAAGAGCAGCTGGTAATCACTACAACGACGCCGAAGGTCCCATGCGGAAACCACGGTGAGGAAGGCCAGGAACGGCCATGACAATGACAGATCCGATCGCGGACATGCTGACGCGCTTGCGGAACGCCAACTCGGCGTACCACGAGACCGTCACCATGCCCTCGTCCAAGATGAAGATCGGGATCGCCGAGATCCTCAAGCAACAGGGATACATCGCCGGCTATGAGATCGGCGAGGCCGAAGTGGGCCAGGCGCTGACCTTGACGCTCAAATACGGACCCTCCCGGGAACGCTCGATCGCCGGTATCCGGCGCGTGTCGAAGCCCGGGCTGCGCGTGTATGCCAAGAGCAACGCGCTGCCCAAGGTCCTCGGTGGTCTCGGTATCGCGATCATCTCCACGTCGACCGGGCTGCTCACCGAGCGCCAGGCCGCCAAGAACAAGGTGGGCGGGGAAGTCCTCGCCTACGTGTGGTGAGGTAGTCATGTCACGTATTGGACGAATGCCGATCACGGTCCCCAGCGGCGTGATGGTCTCCATCGACGGCCAGAACGTGGCCGTCAAGGGACCCAAGGGCGAACTCAGCCTGACGATCGCGGAACCCATCGCGGTGGCGCAGGACGACGGCGTGCTGTCGGTCTCGCGCCCCAACGATGAGCGCGAGAGCAAGCAGTTGCACGGGCTGACCCGTTCGCTGCTCAACAACATGGTCATCGGTGTCACCGATGGCTACGCCAAGACCCTCGAGCTGGTGGGCACCGGTTACCGCGTGCAGGCCAAGGGCCAGGACCTGGAGTTGTCACTCGGGTTCAGCCACCCTGTGAACGTGGCCGCCCCACAGGGCATCAGCTTCCAGGTGGAGAGCCCCACGCGGTTCCACATCTCGGGGATCGACAAGCAGTTGGTGGGCGAGACCGCCGCCAACATCCGCAAACTGCGTCCGCCGGAGCCCTACAAGGGCAAGGGCGTCAAGTACGCCGACGAAGTCATCCGCCGCAAGGCCGGAAAGGCAGGGAAGTAGTCATGCCCGTAGTGACCAAACTGGGTTCCGGAGATCCCAGCCGGGTGGCGCGCAAGCGCCGGCACACCCGTGTGCGCAAGAAGGTGCGTGGCTCCGCGGCGCGTCCCCGCATGGTGGTGAACCGCTCCACGCGGCACCTCTTCGTTCAGATCGTGGACGACGCCCAGGGCCGCACCCTGGCGTCGGCTTCGACGATGGAGGCCGACATCCGTGCGGCCGAGGGCGACAAGACCGCTGCCGCCAAGCTCGTGGGCGAGCGCGTCGCCCAGCGGGCCAAGGATGCGGGCATCGAGGCGGTCGTGTTCGATCGCGGCGGCAACAAGTACCACGGTCGCGTCGCGGCCCTGGCTGAC
>RRZU011858665.1_pt1 | contig 13217 bp, 4 predicted proteins | sample 2165561 | NCBI WGS metagenome assembly RRZU01 (sample SAMN10456909, study PRJNA506462) | wastewater metagenome | isolation source: wastewater sludge | place: USA: Moscow, Idaho
AGAATCTATAAAATATGCTTTTAATTTTGAAATGATTTTTTTCTTAGATGCTTCGCTCCACTTTGCAACTTCAGCTTCTTGTTCTGACTTTTCATTCATAAAAGTAGAAAAAGTAGAATTTGATACAAAATAATCTGAACTTTTATATTTGGGTAAAAATACTTCATACATAAAATCAAAAACTATTTTTTCATTAAGTACTATGCTTAAAAGGTTAATAATTTTCCCTATTTCAGATATTTCTATTGCAAGTTTATTTAGTAAAAAATCATTCAATACTTTAAGTCTTCTGTTTATAACTTTCATTTTAATTTGAAAATTTCTTTCTGATGAATACTCTAAAATCTGATTATCTATAATGTTTTTCTTTAATTCTTCATAGGAATCAAATTTTTTATATACTTTTGCTATCTTCTTCATATCCAAATAATAAAAATTTTCATCTGTTATTGCTCTATAAATCATAATTTCATCTCCAACTAACTTATTCCTAATGATTTTAAAACTGCTTCTATAGGATCATTGTAAAAGATTGGTTGTATAGAAGACATTAATTGCGGTGGAACTTGAGCTAAATCAACTAAATTTGCCATAGGAATCAATGCTTTTTTTGCACCTGTGTCTACACAAACTTGCAATACATTAGCAAGATCATCCACCTTATAAATTGTCCCTGACATTTCCATTTCACCTAAGACAGCCAATTGGGATATTACTTGCCTATTCAGTGATGCAGAACACATGGAAATAAAACTACCTAAAGTCAATTCTTCACTTAATCCAATATTTTGTATATCTTGAACAGTTACATAAAAATCCTTTTCTTTTACAGATATTGCACCACTTATTCTTCTTGAATTAATTGTCAAATAATTCAAAGCTTTATCTAGGGAAGCTTTTATTTTTTTATCAGATATTTTTAGTTTTCCTGTTCCACCAGTAAGTTCTGAATCAAATTTAAATAATCCATAAGTACCTTTAGCATTTTGAGAAATTGTAAATAAACTACCTGATTTTAATTGCCCTTCAGGAATCAATTTACCTCCACCTTGCTCTTTTAGGTTTACATAAATTTCTTCATTAGAATCTATATCTATATAAGAAAAGTGGGTATCATAAAATTCCATTCCGCCTATTTTTTTAAGCTGTTCTTTTACTCTTCTTCTATAAGCTAAAGCTTTTTCTAATACTTCTTTTACTTCTTCTTTCTCAAACTTTCCTGTAGGATATAACAGTTTTATGAATCCAGATACGGTTTTTCTTACTGCTATTACATCTCTTTGATTAAGGTCTCTCCCTAATCTAAAATACTTATCAAGTGCATCTCCATAGGATACTTTTCTTAATTCTCTAAAAATTTCAGCCATATAATCCACGATGAAACCAAACTCTTTTGTAAAAAATTCTGGTCTCATTTTAGGAATTTCCCATCCAGGAACATAGGCATGCATTCTATCAAAAAATGCAGAATCATAATTCATTTCTGGCGGAAAATCTACTAATAAATGTGATGTTCTTTCTAATACATCAATACTTTGATTAATATTTCCTACAAATACCATAGATGCATTGGCATTTTTATCTTCTTTTCCTCTAGCAAAAGAACCACTTGCCATATAATCTTTCATTATTTGTATTCCATCTTTATCTTTAAACTTTATTCCGGCAACTTCATCAAAAGCTACTACATCCCAATATCCAACTAACCCAACTTGTCTACGAGCCATGTTATAAAATAAATTGGCAACAGTAGTTTGCCCCCCTGAAATAAGTATAGAGTTTGGACTTATCTCTTTATAAATATATGATTTCCCTGTTCCTCTTGGGCCAAGCTCACACATATTATAATTATTTTCTACTAATGGAACTAAACGAGCTAATAAATGCCATTTAGCATTATCATCTAATTCATTTGGTTCCATCCCTGTAGAACGAATTAAAAACTCTATCCATTGCTCTTTATTAAAAAACTCTCTACCTTCTCTAATCTCATTCATATCAAGATTAGCAATTTGTATAGGTTTTAATTTATCTATAATAAATGGTGAATTATTCTTATCTGTCTCATCATACTCATAAGACATATTAAGAATACACCAAATCCCACCAGCTAGAAGTTTTTCATATTCTTTAACATAATTTGAAGTAACTATTACATTTGATACACCTAGATTTGATAAAATTGCTTCATATCTATCAAATTTTTCATTAAGCTTTACCGTTACTTTATCTATAACAGTATAAGAACCCTTTTCTCTAATTTTTGATTTAATTTTTTCTGCTTCATCTGGTCTTACATAGTTATCTGCAAGTATGTTTTTTACTTTTGTAATCCCCTCATTTATTAAGTCATCATTATCACTTGAACAATACATACCCAAAAGATATTCCAAAACATACACAGGAACATTTGCTCCACCTTTGATTTTGGCCACAAGGTCTTTTCTTACTACCTTTCCTTCAAAGGCTCTATTTGCTAGTTGATTTACTTCCATATTACACCTCTATTAAAAAAATTCATTAGCAATTCCTATATCTATAATATATTTTTCATCCAATAATGTTTCTGAACTATCTTTATCTATAACCTTTAATCTATAGTCTTTAGTTGAAGAATAGGTTCCTGCTTTAAGAGTTAACATTATGTCATAAATAGTGTTTTCTTCTGTGCTTGAAATATAAAGTTGTTTTTCATTACTTATTAGTATTTCACTATCATAAATACCCACTCTTATATTTCTTGGTAAAACTTTATTTTCTTCATTTACTGGTTCAGATTGTACAAATTTAAAAGTTGATGTATTGTTTTTAATTTTTCTTGAAACAGATAATAAATGCAAATCTACTTTTGAAATTTCAACTGATTTATTTCTTATATTTTTGTATTTAATAACAGGTATTACTACTTCTTGTAGAGAAGCTCCACCATGTACATAGTTAATTCCTCCACCTGCTACTTTAAATCTTAAATTTTCTTTTGGAATTAAAGCATTCAGTTTTTGGTCTTTAAAAATATATGACATATCAAAAGATATAGTTCCATCTTTCTTTACTTCTTTATCTGTGTAAACATATCTTTTATTTGCTGAACCATTGTAATTTACATCACCTAAATCTAACTTATCATAATTCTCAACTAAGTCTCTTTGATAAATAAATCCATGGTCTGCAGTGATAATAATATTTGAAGCACTAAAACCATTTACTAAGAATTTAATACCTTCTATTAATTCTTGAATTGTTTCTGAGCAAGCTTTAAATACTTCTATCTCATTTCTATGTTCTCCAGTTTCATCTATTTTATCGTGGTAAATATAGATAATCTCCTTACCTTTTATGAGCTCTCTGGCTTCCGCTCTTGAGATATCTTTTACAAATTTATTGTAAGAAACTGCAATACTATTTGGATTCTCCCTCTCAAGAATAACTTGTCTTGAATTTGTATCTTTAACATCTTTTCCATCAATAAAAATACTATCATTTTTGTACTCAAGTTTATTATTATGAGGTAATAGAGAAGCCATCCCTAGTCTAGTATAAGAAGGAACATTTCCCAGCATAGTTTCCATTTCTACTGTATTATTTGATATAAGGGTTAAAAGTTTTTCTCTTAATTCATCAGCCACTTCGTATCTAAGTGCATCAGAAATAATTACAAACACTCTTTCCTTTGATGTAGCTATATAGTTTTTATAAAAATCATATTGATTGACATAATTAACTACCTTATAATTGTCTTTAATTTCCACAAGAGATTTTGACCACTTATTATCTAATAAAGCCAAAAGTTTATTTTGATAAAGTTTTTCAACTATATCTTTAATCTTATCTATAGAATCATTTGATTTTGTTTTTATTAAATCATAGTTTTCATAGAACTTTCTATAATGTCTATCAATTTTATAATAAGTAGAAGAATAAGCTTCAAATATTTCTTCTACTTCATTTTCGGGAACATTATAATCTTTACCTATTTTTAATAACTCTATGGCATTATATAGAACTTTGTAGAATATAAGAATATCCTCTCCCCAAGGAGTTATATCTCTTCTTGTATTTATCCATTCTATATATTCATCATAATCGTTAAGATTATTTATCAAGACATTTGCTAGTTTAGTTAATACAAAATGATCCACACTTTTAAAAGTATTTATACTTAGAATTTTGTTAAAATCAAGATTTTGTAGTTTATCATAAATTCCAATTTCATTTTCCAATTGAGAAGCTAAATCTAAATAAATAGATTTATTTTTCCCTTCTAACCAATGCTCTACAAAAACATATATAGTATGACTATTTGCCTTGGCTTTTGCTGATAACTCCAAAGGTGGAGCTTGTTTTGTAGTGTAATACATATGTATTAATAATAAAGTTTTCATTAAAGTTCTTAGAGACTTATCATTAATTGTTAGTCCATAAAAATCTTCAAGTTTTTTCCAAAATAACTCTGTTAATCCTGCTGTACCAATTTCATCATAATAAGTATTTTTTTCTTCTATTCCTTTTGAAAATAAAGATAAAATAATCTCTTCAAAATCAGAATTTTTTGTATTAGTTGCTGCTGCTAATAAACATAATTCAAAATCAAATTTTGTGGGATTAATTTCCATAAGTTTTTTTAACTTTGCTTTTCTTGTATCACTTTTGAAAAATTTAAAGTAAGTTTTAATATAATCTCTATAGTCTCTAGTTAATCCATATTCTTCAAGTAACATAGCTATATCATCAGCTATATATTCTTCCGAATACATTTCTATATTTAATAAAAAATTTTCAAAATCTATTGGCCTTGGAAAAGGTGCATAAATTAGAAAATTACTATTAGTATCTTCCATTTCAAGTTTAATTTTTATAGGCAAAAGATTATTTACAAGACCTTTCCTATTTTTAGTGATTTTTTCCTTTTTTACATTAGGTATATTTAATAATTCATAAAAGCTTTCATAAGTTCCTTCTTCGTCATACCAAAAAACAATATGTCTTTTGTATGGTAGCTCTACTTCAGCTTCAAACTTTTTTTCTAAACTCTCTTTTATTCTATCTTCTTGCATAATCACACCCCAGTGGTTTACTTTTAATTATCTTCAAGATTTTTGTACCATTTTTTTTTAAATAACTTATTTTATCTAATTTTTTAATAACTCTATTACTCAACACTAAATTAACTCCTAAATTTAATATTGACTAATAGTAATTACCACTATACATTTATAAGGATTAAATCCTTATATCCGCCAATAGTGAAGATACGCGGGATACGTATCTTACGACCTATTGGATGAAAGAGATATGGGTTCCTATTAAAAACACTTCTTAAGTGTTTTTTAATTTTTTGGTATTCCATCCTCCATCTTAAATAATATTAATTCTTGATTATCTCTATTTAATCCTCTTTTGATTTTGTAATCTTTGGTTCATCATAAAGAATTTTTGAAAGTTTCTTATAATTTACTGCAACTCCATCATCTAAATCTAATTTTTCTTTATGTTCTGTAAAGTATTTTACATGTTCATCATAGGCCTTAATTTCATTTATTTTATTTGCAAGATTTTGAATTTGTTTTTGCAATTGACCTTTTGAACTAGAAGTTTCCAATTTTTCTGTTACTTCAGATAATTCTGTTTGGATTCTTGCTTGATAAGGCAATAAATATTCTTGTCTTATTTTTCCTACAGTATTCTCGTGGTATCTATGAAGATAAACTAAGCAACTAAAAGCCTTTAGAGATTTTTCTTTTTTGACTTTTTTACCTGGTTCAGTTTTTTCCCCTGATTGGAACATCCAATATATTGGTCTTTTATTATATCTTTTTATATGGTCATCCATAAATTTATCAAGGAAATACCTTCTGATTGCTTCTTTTGAAGTTTCTATCTCTTTTTTATCAAGAGCATTAGCTATAAATAAAAGATTGGTATCTAAGTATTCAGAACCAAAGACTACTTTTACAAAGTCAACAAATCTATTTACTATATCATCTTCAAAATATTCTGTGTCAACTACAGGAATTATTCCATCAATATCAGGAATAAAAGATGGATTAGGTATTGAATGACGAATTTCAGAATCCTCTATACCTTTAATTATTAATTCATCACCGTTAATTATTAACTCATCATCACTATTGGCAATGATTAATCCTTCTTTATTAAGAGAGTATCTTCCCATAATACAACCTACTGCATAAGAAATAAATTGTTTAATTACCTCTTGTAGATTAAGATTAATTCTAGTCTTTCTTTCTGCTAAATAAAGGTCTGAACCATTTAATCCATCTAAAGAGATATCTTCTAAAGTTTCAAGACTAAACTCATCTTTATATAGTGTGATATCCTTAAAGTCAACTTTTTCATCCATTTCATCAGCTAATCCATAGATATCTATAAATATCTTATTTAGTTCTTCTTCGTTTTTGTGCATTTGAACAAATTGGTTTTTAGCATGAGAGAACCACATATCAATAGCATTTTCAACTCTAATATTTTTAGGAGAATTCTTTTCTCTTAAAAACATTAATCCTTCTTTAGCTATCTCAATATTTGTTCCTTCTCCATTTCCTAAACCAGTATTTATGGAAACTCCAAAATCTAATAAAGGAGATTTTTTGAAGTCCCAAGAAGTTTCACGAGAATCCCATTCAGATTTAGAAATATTTAAATTTTTTTCAACTACTTGACTTATAAATTGATTAATATTTTCTTTTCCATTAAAAACAACAGGTACTTTTTCAACATCAATTAACTGAAATGTTAATGTTGGGTTTATTATTCTCAATAGCGACAATACTATTTTTGTGTTTAATAATCCAAAAATATAATTCATATGTGATTCCTCTAAGAACATTGTAGGACTATTTTCTCCAAAATTGACAATTTCTGTTTTTAATCTAAATGAAATTAAATTTGAAGAAATTCTAGACCAAGTTATCCCAAATTTATTATAAAAATCTGGTGTTCTTAATCTGAAATTTTTCCCAGAAGTTTTAATTCTATAACATGAATTTTGCAAATTAATTACTGACTCCTGATTTCCATACCATTTTCTATTTTCTCCACCCCTAACAATTGGAAACCATTTCATTTCCGAGTTAAATGGAGTTAATAATTTAGAAAACGAAATTGTTTTGTAATTAACTTCTTCCCAAATTCTATAATACAAATCATTATCTCCAGTACTTATTCCTGACCTTAAATCTACTGTTTTTCCAATATTGCCATTTGATATCATTATTTCTAATTTTTTTTTACTACTCCAATATATTGTGGGACAACTTTCTAATTTAGAAAAATACTTTTGATTAATTAAATAAAAATTTCCCCTTTTAAAGAACTCCTTTTCTTTCCAATCAGCATTATTATAATCAACTAATCTTACATATGTTCCTTCTTTATCTTCTATCTTATTCTTAGTCGTCCAAGCTACAGTTTGAACCACTTCTCCTCCAATATCTTCAAAGGCTCTTGTTCCTAAATGTACCAAGGAATTAATATATTTAATATTTACCAAATTTGTTCTTAACTTTTCAAAGCTACTTAAAAACATCCAAGAATGCATAGTTATCATTGCAGTATATCTATTCTTATCAGTAAATTCTCCACATCTCTCAATAAATACTGCAAATAAATCTGCTTTACTATCAGGATAATTTTTCTTAACATAATCCCCTAAAGTAGCTCCCATCCCTTTACTTCCCATGTATGGAGGATTCGTTACTACTACATCATATTTTCTTGCAAGATTATCTGCTTGATAAATTAAAGTTTCTAATCTTTCTAAAACTAAAGGACTTGCATTAATTCCTAATTTATTCTTCAAAGTCTCCAATTCAGAAAGAGCTTTTTCCAAATTAAAATCCTTAATTGTTAATATACTTCCAAGCTCTTTGGCATCATGAAATTTATCTGCTAAATAGTTTAGAGTTACTAATCCATTTCCTCCAATGGTTTGTCTTGTAAATCCATCTATAACATTTTCTTTACTTTCTTGAATAGCATAGGTATTAAGCTTTATAGAGTCATTTTCTAAAACTCTAAACAATCTCTTATACTTTTCTCTAGCTTTCATCATAAGAGCGAATTGAGCTAATTGTGTAGCTCTATCATCTATCTCTAAACCATAAAGATTTTTCTCTAATATATTTCTTACTATATCTCTTTCTGAATAACCAAAAGCTTCATAAACTTTATATAAAAAATCAAAAGCATATACTAAAATATGACCAGAACCCATACAAGGGTCAATAAGTTTTATCTCTTCTAGAGGTAATATTTCTGCTTTAGTTATCTCTTGGTCTATATAATATTTCCAGTCTTTTTTAAGTTCTAGTAATTTATCGTAGTTTAATCCTTCTGTAGATTCTAGTAGTAGATTACCTAAAGAGTTTTCAACCATATATTTTACTATCCATTTTGGTGTAAAAAGCTGAGTTGCAGCAGGTATGGTATCTTTAGACAATTTTTTATTTTTTTTCAAATCAGAAAAAACTTCATCTTTAAATTGAGAATTGTAATATTGATATAGCCATCCAATGATTTCCACATCAATAGACTCTTCTCCTTCTCTATAAATAGCTTCTCTTAGAGATTCCAAAAAACTTCCTTTAGCTATTAAATTACTTGGAAAAAGTAATTCTGTATAATCTCCCATTTTTTCAAACATAAATGGTAATATTTTGTTTAGTTCATTGCATTTATAAATAACAAGCTTAGCATAAAGAGTTTCTACATTATCACTATCTTTTAACTGTAACAAATAATCTTTTTCAACATTGGATAAATTGTCATAAAAACTTGCATCTCTAAAGTTTGAAACTAAATCAGGTTCTATTTTACTTGTAGATGTCTCTATTATCTTTTCATTAATATATTCATTAGCCTCCATAAATCTAAGAGCTATAAATCTATTAAACCAAGTATATGCCATACTTTCTTTTAACTGTTCATATCCAAGTTCTTTATACCTTGCAACAAGGTCATCATATTGAACTTTTGAATATTCTTTTTCGTTTACAAAAACTTTATCTCCAGATTGTCTTGAGGCAGGGATTGTACTTTCTGTAAATCCCATAGCCATAAGAGTTGTATCTATACTTTTCATTAATGTATTTCTTGATTCTATTGCAAATTTCATTAAGATACTTTTATTCATTATTACTCCTCTAGAATATCTACTTTTTTATTTGACTGAACAGCTTCCAATAGTTTTGTTCTTAAATCTTTTAATTCCTTTTCCAAAGTAGAAATATATTCATCAACTTGTTCAGGACTTTCTATATTTTTTCTGTTTTGTTTTTTTACTTTAATTACAACTTTTTCTTTTTTCTTAGCTATACCTTTTAGTTCATTTAAGATTTCTTGTTTTTCATCATTTATAAAATCAAGTTCATTTTCTATTTCAGCTATTGTTTTAGCTTCTTGTATTTTATTTATAGATGCTCTAAATTTCTCATTAGTTTCTGCTACAAGATGTTCAACATTATCTTTTTCTTGCATTATTTCTGTAATCTCAGCTTTTGAACTTGTTATTTTATTTTTAATATAATTTTTATAAAGGTCTTTTACTGCTATATCTAGCTTGTCAAAAAGAGTTGCATACATAAAAATTTGATTATCGCTACAGTTAGTAATTTTTTCTCTAAGTTCCTCTATCTTTTTATTAATTGAAGTAACTACCAATTCATCTTGAATATTAGAAATAATCAAAGAATATTCTTTTTCTTTAACTTGAAGTTCATCCATAAACTTTTCTTTTTCTTTGGAAATCAAGGATGTTATTTCTTCTTTTATTTTAGTTATTAACGGTGGCACTATATGAAGCATTGAATATGGTTCTCTTGCCGATAATACTTCTTTTATTTTCTTCACTTCATCTGATTCCAATAAATGTCCGTAATTAATATCATTAGCTTTTAATTTTTCTATTTCTTTTATAGCTCCATTAAAGATACTTAATTTCACCTTAGATTTATCAAAGAAGTCTTTTACTGTATCAGCTTTCGTTTTAAGTTCATCAAAATCATCAAAGTTTTTTATGATATTTTCACACAAAGCCTTTTCACCTTTATATTCCAAAATATCATGCTTTAAAAAATCTTTATATTCTTCCAAATCACTTTTCCCTGGATATTTGAAAAGTTTTGGCGAATCATAGTTTTTCAAGTCTAAGTTTAATAAGTTAATTTGATTTTTTAAAAAAGGTTCTACATCCTTTTCAAATCTATTTTCTTTTATCTCAAGACTTGCTCCAAAAAGAGTTTTCATCGTTTGAATTGCTTTTCTTATAAGTTCAAGAGGCTTCTCTTCTTTTTGTTTAATTATAAGTCTTTCTTGATTAGCACCTCTAACTTTGATAATTTTATCTATAGACGACCTATCTTTAGGATTAAGTTCTTCTGTTTCATACTCCAAATCTATTTTTAAGAATACAAAAAGTTCTGTCAATAAACCTTGAATATCTATTAAATCCCATCCATAAGGAATCTCTTCAAATTTATCAGAAAGCTTCTTTAGAGTAATTACATCATTTCTATCTGATAAGTCTTTAATATACTCTACCATTTCTTTTAAGGCTTCTTTATTTACATTCTCTGCAAAATCTTTTTCAGCATAATAAAGAGTATCTGCATAATCAATTTGAATTAAGCCTTTGATTTTTTGTTCTGTATAGTGGGACTTTATCAACACTGAATTTCTATATACTCCCAAAGCATAATTCTCTATTGCATCTTGAAGTCTTTCTCTTGCACTCTTACTTTTAATCTCAATAGTCGTCCCGTTTTGCATAAAGCTTGCATTTTCCAAAGCAGTTTCTATATATGCTCTAATCCTTTCTTGTCTTTCTTTTTTCTCACTAGCTTTTATATCCAAAATTCTAACAATATTTGGTGGTGGATTTTTAGATTTTTTATCTGTAACATATCTTTCTATTTGAATAAGTTCTCTTATTTCTTCCATAAACTCATCTTTACTATTTAGAGTTACAAAAAGATGTCCACTATCTCTTGAGGTATACATAACAAATTCAGAAGCTTTCCCGTAGTAATCGTGATATGGAGTAATCACGTGTACAACCAATTTATTGTTTTGTGAAGAAAAAAATTGGTCATCAACTTTTTTACCAAAAGTATAACTATTACCAGTTTGTCTTATTCTTATATTATTAGAGTCAAATATATCCTCAAATATTCTTGAATAGATATGTTTTGATAACTCACTATTATCAATTTTTACTTCTTTAATTTCTCTATTTATATCTTGTTCTGCATCAGTTAAGAAAGTATAAATATTTCCATTTCTTTGAATTAAATGTTTTGATTCTAATTTTTTTAGTGCATCTATAATCTTAGTTTTTAAATCTGCTCTATTTTCAGAAATATTAGTTATCATAAAACTAGCAAGATTATCTACAGTTGTTTTTATATTATCTACACCTTTTAAAAGATAAAGAAGTTTTAAAAGATTAACTTCAAATTCATTCATCCCAAATCTTTGTTCTGCATGTAAAATAGGTTTTCTTACTGTGTCGTCCAAAAATTGCTCGATAGAATCATAGAAACTATAAAAAGGAACTAAAGTCCCAAGTTCTTTTCCTTTTACATTATTTGCAGAATCGTGAAAAGCATTTAATAAAGACCTTTCTCCCTTTGATTGATGATCCCCTGAATGAGACATTTTTCTTATTTTATCATATACTTCTTGTAATAAGAAAAATTGGTAAGGTACAAAAGGATATGTTTCAGCAAAATCTTCTGAATGTTTATACAAATTTAATTTCGCTTCTCCATCAAAAGTTATCAGGTTATCTATATTAATTTTATTGCTATCATAATATGATTTTAAAGAAGGTATCATTTCCGGAGTTTTTTCCAATAATCTCTTTTTAATAACTTCATCAATATTTACACTTGATAATGGTAATCTTATTTTAAATCTATCTTGAATTTTAGAGAAATCTTGTACTTTAAATTCTCTCTCATTTAATATTTCTGTAATCCCTTTTTGAGAAGTAACAACTATCCATACTCTTCCTCTTAGAAGTCTTCCTATCTCTTCAGATATTCCTTGTAGGTTTAGCATAAGTTGAGAATCTGAACCAATATATTGTCCTATTTCATCAATTAAAAATATAATTCTTTTATTTGGCTCTGAATGGTCTAAATATTCAGTAATAATATCAGAGAAAGTTTCTACAGATATTGACGGATCTTCTTCTCTTTCTAACCATCTTTCAGCACTATCTTCATCAAAATGAGGTAAGCCCATTTCTTCTATAGTTTTTAAAAAGAATTTTTCTCTATATGAAAGTTTTGCTCTATCTTCTTCCCAAGAGACTCCCGCTACAGATAAGTATGTAGCTTTAAACTCCTCATATTTACCTTGTCTCCATAAATCCCTTTCAAAGTCGGCTACTTTTAAATTACTTTTATCAAAACCTATACTTTCGTTAAACTTTTTAAGAAATGCAACAACCATTGCTGCACCGTTTTCATATTTTTTTTGATCTGTAACTTTTCCTATATCAAATAAAATTACATCAGTTGGTACTGACGATGATTTTGATAAATCTCCAAAAAGAAGTTTATCATCACCAAGTTTTTCTTCAAAATATTGTGTTACAGTTTTTCCTTCATATGATTTATTTTCTATTATAGTTCCTAGCATTTTAAGTAAATGAGATTTTCCTGAACCAAAGAAACCTGCTAACCAAATTCCTATATTCTCATTTTTTTTATTTGCAAAAGAAGAAGCATAAGCAGAAAAAAATTCTCTCATGTTTTTTCTTATTTCAGTTGTAACAACATATTCTTTAATTTCTTCTAAAACCGTGTCACTATCTCTTGCTCCTGCTTTAATAACTCCATTTATTTCTCTTGTTATTGGATTTTGAAACATTTGTTCAATTTGCATAACTTCCTCCAAGTCACTTTTTTTTACAATTTGTCAATATACATTATACTTCTTTTAACCTTCTATTTCAAAAGAAAAGTTGTAATTTTCTTAATTATCTTAGAATAACATAAAAGTGTTACAAAATGCTTACAAAAAAGGAAAAAATCTAATAATTATAAATTAAAGAGCCTTTCAGAAATTTTGTGTAAATAGAAAAAGGATAGCCCCTTCTAAGTTGGTAAAAATAATTATCAATTTAGGAGGGATTTTTTTATGAGAAGAAATTACAACAATGAAGTTCTTGCAAACTTTATCAAAGACAATGA
>RRZU010184751.1_pt1 | contig 13213 bp, 11 predicted proteins | sample 2165561 | NCBI WGS metagenome assembly RRZU01 (sample SAMN10456909, study PRJNA506462) | wastewater metagenome | isolation source: wastewater sludge | place: USA: Moscow, Idaho
AGATTTTCCTTCTAAAATTAATTCTAGTTCTTTTGTGTTCATAAAAATCCTTTTATAATAATCCACCAGTTAAAAGACTGATTCCAATACCAACTGCAATTCCAGTACCAACTTTTTTACCATCATTTTTTATGATTTCAATTTCTAATGAAAGTAACTCTTCAAATTTTTCATTTGTTAAATCATTTCTATTGATACCTTGAGTATTTAACTTTTTAATTAAAGAGTTCTCAGCCATTTTTCTAACACCTTGATTTAGTTCAGTTTGCAGTGTGTCTAACATTTTGTTTTCCTTGTTGTTTATGTTTTATATTAAAATAGTATTCTTTTAGATGTACTTATTTTGTCTATTTAATCTCTTTTTGGAATTATTGTGATAATCGCATTATGCTTATGTACCACATAGAATTGATTTTCAAATCCTGGCAATACAAAACTTTTTGCAACACCTGTTGGAACTACATTTTGGAAAACTTTTGTTAGATAAGCTTTTGCTAATTCTAAATCATTATTTGTGAATTGAGTTTTTCCAATAACTCTTTCTAAAAATCTTTTTGCAGCGTGTAATGTGATAATCATTTTATTCTCCTTGATTGTTTTGATAGGAGAATTGTAAAGGAATATATAGACATATAATGTCTATTTTTTTGTTTATAATTAAAAGTTTAAATGAAATTCTTTTTATATAGATAAATGTGCTAATTACTTATGATATTTATTTCATGTTTTCTAAAATCTAATAAATAAGTTTACTATAGATATAATCGATAATACAAAGTTTTGTTATTTTCATATCTTGGAACTATTTTATGCCTAAAGTTAATTTTTCTAATCCTATTATGTTTTGGTCTGTAATTGTTATTATCATTCTTTTTTCTTCATTTTTCTATCAGTATTCGAAAGAAACTTACTTTGATAATGAAAAGTCAGTATCAAAATATGAGAAATATAGTTTTGATGAAAAAAAACTTGATACCTATGAATTTCCTGATATAAATATAAAATTAGAGCCTGAAAATAATAGTATATTTTCAAACTTATTTTCAAAAGATACAAATGTATTAATAGTATTTTTATTGGTTTACTCAATTGGATTATCTATGCTTTTTACATATAGAGAGAGAAGTAGAATTTCTAAAGAGATGCTAGATGAAAAATTGAAAATTGAAAAAGAAAGAATACAATCAAAAGTAAATATTTTTGAAAATATCGAAGATGAATTAAAAAAGTATGAAAATATAATTAGTCCTGAAATGAAACTTGAGAATTTAGATAAAAGAATTGATACAGATACTAATTATGTAATATTTAATGCTAGAGTTATTTTAGAAAAAATTCTTTTGAATCTCTGTAAAAGAAACGATATTGAAGAAGAAACTTTAAATAAAATGATTTATTTATTATTTAAAAAAGATATATTAACTCATCAAACAAAAAGCTATGCACATAAAATAAAAGCATTTAGTAATAAAGTAGCTCATCCAAGTATCAAAAATCCTATATTATTTACTCCTAAAGATGCATTATTAGTATTAAGTACATTAGTTGCATTATTAGAAATATTTAAATCTCAAAATTTATTAGAAGGAATTTCAAATGTTTAGGAATTTAATATTTTTATTAATTTTTTCTATTTCTTTATTTGCAAAAGTTGATGTAAGTTTAGAACTATTAAAAAATGATGAAAACATTACATTAGAAAATAATGATATAGTTTTTGAATATGATAAACTTAAATTTAATATCAAATCAAATAATGATGAAGTTATTGAAATATTCTATAAAACAAATGATAATCAATTTAAATATTTGGACAAAATACAAATTAAAAAAGATGAATTAGTTACTTTCCCACAATCTAATGAATATATTATTTTAGATGATGAAAGTGGAACTTTAACTTTTTTATTTAAAACACAAACATTCCAAAAAGAATTAATATTAAATACTAATCCAAAAATTGAAAATATAATAAATGATGAAAAAAACTTAATACAAAATGAAAGAATTTATATAAATAAATCAAAAATTATTTCAAGTGACAGAGGCGATAAAGAAGCAAATATAATTATTCCAAAACTTGAATCTTCAACTGTTATTATAAAATCTGATGATTCTATAGGTGCAGGTGTAATTATCAATGATGGTAAAAATATTTTAACAAATTATCATGTTATTGAACCGAATAAAGAAGATGTATATATTGCTTTTAAACCAATTTTAGGAGATAAACCTTCTATTAATAATTACTATAAAGTAAAAGTCCTAAAAGTTAATATGATAAAAGATTTAGCACTTTTACAAATACCAGAAGAATTAATTAAAAAATTAAATGTAAATTCTTTAAAACTTGCAAATATAAATTCTCTAAAAAAAGGGATTGATATATATAACATGGGACATCCGTTAGGGTATTTCTATGCTTTTGAATATGGAATGCTAACAAATATTTTAAATGATTATAGTTGGGATACGTATAAGGCTAATTATATTCTTCAATATTCAATGAATTCAAATAGAGGAAATTCAGGTAGTCCAATTGTAAATGATAAATTAGAATTAATAGGAATTGGAGCTTTCTCAAATAAAGTAGGTAAAAATCTAAACTTTGGAATTTCTGTTATTGATATAAAAGAGTTCTTAGATTCAAAAGACAGTGTAGTGGTTGAAAAGAAAAATCCAAATGAGTATAAAGACAAAATAACAGAACAAGGTTTATATAAAAATGTAAAACTTGCAAAAATTGATAGAAATAATAATGGAAAACCTGATGCAATAATGAAAGATATTAATAATGATGGAGTATGGGATGTTATTGCTTATGATACTGATGAAGATGGAAATTATGATAGGGTAACGAGTTTTAAATGAGAAGAATATTTTTATTAATTGCATTAGTAGCAAGTTTATTTGGAAATACTATAGATATTGCAAAAGATTTATTTGATAATAAAGAAATATATAAAGAAGCGATTGAAATATTTGAAAAATATAAAGATGATGGTGAAGCACAGTATTATTTAGGTAAAGCTTATTTATATGGTATGGGTGTTGAGAAAAATGAAAAAAAAGCATTTGAATTTGCTAAAAAATCAGCTGATAAAAATAATCCATCTGGATTGAATTTATTGGGAGTAATGTATGAATATGGGCAAGGTGTAGAAAAAGATGGAGCAAAAGCACTAAAATATTATCAAAAAGCTTCAAATTTAAAAAGTACAAAAGCTATTAGAAATTTAGCTTTAATGTATGAAAATGGGAATTTTGTAAAGAAAGATTTAAATAAGGCAATAGAATTAAATCAGCAATTAATAAATTTGAAAGATAAGTATGGTTTTTTAGGATTGGCTAATATTAATACCTATCAAACAAATAATTATGAAGAAGCATTAAAATACTATTTACTATTTGAAGAAAATGATGGAAAAGAATCTAGTGCATTTCAAAATATGGCTGTTATATATTCAAATAAGGGGAATACAGAAAAAGCAATTGAATATTATAGAAAGTCTTCAAAATTAGGTAATAATCATTCAATGTTACTACTATTTGATTTTCTTGAAAAAAATGAAAATATCAAATACAGATTGTATGAAAATGAACACTTTGATAGTTTAATAAAGTCAGCTGAACTAGGGAATACAGATGCCATATTAGAAATAATATATGATGACAATTTACCTAATATATTAGGTGAAGAGAAATTCTTGATTTGGATGAAGAAAGGTATTGATTTAAAACTTGAATCAGCATATCTTCCATTATATATGTATTATCAAGATAAAAAAGATTTTAAAAATTTAAAATTATTTTTAGAAAAAGCATATTATGAAGATAAAAATTTAGATATGGGTTGTTATTTAAGTTCTTATTATTTGAATTTTATTAATATTTATCCTGAGAAAGCTGATTTTGAAAAAGCATATATTTTAGCATCTGAAATTATTGATAAAAATCCAATAGATAAAAATTTATATCTTTGTTATTCTACTTTATCATCTATGTATGAAAAAGGAAATTATTTAGTAAAATCTTTAGAAAAAGCAATAGAAATAAGTAAAAAATCATTAGAGGTTTCAGAAGATTTTGCTAAAAAATATGATTTAGAATATATTAAGGAAAAAGAAAAAGAGTTAGAAATAGAATTAAAAAAAAATTCAAAACAACTTGAAAAAATAGATATAAAAGATGAAAAAATTTTCCCAATTTTAAATAATTTTACAAAAAAAGAACAAGTGATTAGTGCTATAGAAACAAAAGATTATTTCTTTTTTGCTGTGAATGACAAATCAATTAAAATGTATGATAAAAAAGATTTAAAATTTTTAAAAGAGTTTAGACCATGGATTTCATATGGAGTTGAAGGTAATCCAATGCAAATGGCATTTGATGAAAATAAAAAACTTTTATATTTCAGTACTTTAAATAGTATTAAAGATATTAGCAAAAATGGTTTAATTCATGTTTTAAATATTAATACTGGAAAAATAATTAAAACATTAAAAAATACGAATGCAATAAGAAATACATATTTAGATATATCAAGTGATGGGAAATATCTAGTTGCTATAAACAATAATAATTTATTTAATATAATAAATACAGAAGATAATACTATTCAACATTATAATTTTAATGAAAAAGGTACTTTTCTATCAGCAAATATAAAAAAAGAGAAAGATGATTATATAGCTTATTTTGGGAATAAAGATGATGAAAAAATCTATAAATTTTCTTTAAATGAAGCAAGAAATATTTCTATTGAAGATTTTAATTATCAAACAAAGTTTAAAACAGTGAATGTAGAACAAGCAACTAAAATATTTGATAATATGAATAATATTGATTTTTCTATGTTGATAAATAATTTTAATTTTGAAAATCTTGATATTAAGAATATTTTAAATCCTTCAAAACAAAAAATTCCAACACATTTAAAGGTAAATAAAAAATATGATGGTCAAGTTATAGAATTTGTAAATTCAAAAAATAATGTGAGAAAAGATTATTTAATGATAGGAGATGTAAAAATTTTAAATACTCATTACATAAAGAATAAATATATTTTATTAATCACTTCGGATATTTCATTTATGCCAATATTAAATGAAAAAGGTGAAGTAATTGCTAATTTACAAGGTTTTAGCACAATTCAAAAAAATATAGATTTAAATAAACATAGATTAATAACATCAGGTGATGATAATGTTGTGCATGTTTTTGATCTTAAAAATTTAGATAATTTAAAATATAATGATAATGAGTATGATGAAGATGTATTAAATGGATTTATCAAAACATTTGGTGACACAAAAGATGAAATAATAAAAGGTTTTGAGAATTTTGATGAGGAATATCTTGTAAATTATCAAAAAACTAATTCATTATCATTCACTCCAACAAAAGAACAAGTAAAAAATTACTTCAAATTATTTGCTGCAAAAAAAGAATTAATTTTTCCTATAGCATCACTCTATATCAAAAATGAAAAAGATTGGATTATCTATACACGTGAAGGATTATTTACATATGGTGGTAATGGGAAAGATTTATTAAAATATCATCAAAACCAAGGCTTATATAAAGAAGCTAAAATTATTGAGAATGATAAGTTATTTGATAAGTTTTATCGACCAGATTTGATAAAAAAAATATTAGCAGGGGAAAAAGTAGAAATACCTATGGATGTTAAATCTGTAATTTTAAATATTTTACCACCTGAACTAAAAATTTTAGAAAATAAAATGTTAAATATAAAAGATATAGAACTTACTTATCAAATTTGTGATGCAGGTAATGGTATGGCTGATTTAAAATTATTAATAAATGGTCAAGCAATTAATCCACCTCAAAGTAGAGGTATCTCAATAGAAAAAATTGATAATCAAAATGATAAATGTGAAATTTATAAAAGTGTTCATACTTTGTATCCTGGTAATAGTACGATTGAACTAAAAGCATATGATAAGGAAAAATATATCGCAAATGTTAGTGAAAAATTAGAAGTTAATGCTAATTATAAGATAGTAGAAAAGTCTTCAAATATATCAAAAAAAGATATGAATAAAGATGAAAACTATGAATTAGTAGATAAAGCTAATCTTTATTTACTCTCACTTGCAGTTGATGATTATGAAAATAAAAATTTAAATCTAAAATATCCTGTAAAAGATGTAAATACAATAAAAGAAGAAATCAAATTAAAAAGTAAATCAACCTTTGAAAATATTTATACTTTTGATTTATACAATGAAAAAGTTACGAAAGAAAATATAAATCAAATATTTGATGAAATATCAAAAAAAATAAAATATAACGATACATTTATTTTATATATTGCTGGACATGGAATAGATAAAGATGGTAAATATCAATTAGTTTCATATAAAATAAATGAAAAGATTTCTATAGATGATTTAAAACAAAATTTATCAAAAATAGTTACAAATAAATCTTTAGTTTTATTAGATACTTGTCAAAGTGGTGCTGCTATTGATGATATTGTAGATAAAACAGCAACAGTAAATAGATTATCTCATGATGATAATAGAAATTACATAGTTGCAAGTTCAAAAGACCAAGTTGCACTAGAAGGATATAATGAACATGGTGTATTTACATATAGCGTATTAGATGCCTTTAAAAATAATGAAAATCTAAAAGTTTGGGGATTAGCTGTACATGTATCTGAAGTAGTTCCAAAAATTACTCAAGAGAAATTTCATTTTGAACAAAGACCAGAATCTAAATTAAACCATAATTTTATATTGAGTGGAGATAATTAAGAAGTTAAATAAAGGTAATTAGATATGAATTATAGATAGACAAAATATGTCTATCTATTTTTTTATAATTCTTCAAATAAAAATAGGAGAGTTTATGAAAACAATAATCTTAACACTAATTGCACTTGCACTTGCAATTCCAACTTATGGTATATCTTTAATTGTATGGATATTTATCAAATACAAATATGATAAAACAACAGCAACAAGAACATTAATTAATGCAGCAGTTATGTCTTATGAAAGAAATGGTCAAAATGAAGTTAGGTATGCTGTAAATAATGCAGCATTGCCATTGCTATTTGATTGTTTCGGAGGTAAAGTAATATTTGATAATGGTTCAAGTGTTAGTGGTATATTGCCTCATCCAAGAAATGGAGAATTAATGGTTGTAACATTATCTCAAATTAGTGATAATAAACTATTAATTAAAGCTACACCAGCAGATTTATAAAAGTGAAAAGATTAATCTTTTTTAAGGTAAACTCTTAATAAAATAATTTATTAAAAGTTACTAAATGGCAAAAATATTCCCCTCAATTGAAAATATAAAAAGATTAAAAGTAAAGCCCACAGAAGGTGAGCTTTATTTGATAGAGCATCTATTAAGTAATTTTTCAGATGATATTGAAATTTATTTTCAACCTTTTCTCAATGGTGATAGACCAGATATAATTCTTTTACAAAAAGGAGTAGGAGCAACAATTATTGAAGTTAAAGATTGGAATTTAGATAGTTATTTTGTTGATAAAAATAATCAATGGCATTTAAAATCTAATAAACAAAAAATAAAGTCACCTTTCCAACAAGTGTTTCACTATAAAGATAATATGTTTAATCTACATATAAATGGAATATTAGAAGAAAAAATTAAAAATCCTAAATTTTATGGAAGAATAAATGTTTATGTTTACTTTCACAATGCAACAAAAAAAGATTTAATAAATTTACATAAAGATTTAAATACTACTACTTCAAATAAATTAGAAAAAATCAATAGAGATATTCAATATACATCAATTACAAAAGATAATATTAGAATCTATCTTCCTAAAAAAGATGAACTTAACTTATTTAAAGATTCAATTTATGATGAATTTAAACGAATTCTTCAACCTATTAAACATACAATAGAAGAAGGTTTTGAAATAAAATATACAAAAGTTCAAGAAAAATTTATTCAAAGTAAAATAATTCATGAAAAAATAAGAGGAATTGCAGGTTCAGGTAAAACAACAATTCTTGCAAAGAGAGCTGTTAATGCACATAAAAGGCATAATAGCCAAGTTTTAATACTAACTTATAATATCACATTGAAAAGATACATTCATGATAAAATTAGTGATATTAGAGATGAGTTCTATTGGAATAATTTCCACATAACAAATTATCATAATCTTTTACAAGGTGTATTTAATAAAGTTGGAATAGAAGTAAATATTCCTGTAGAAGTTAAGCAAGAAGCCGAAAGATCTTATTATAAAGACAATAATATTATAAATGATTATTTAGAACAAAAATATTATTCAAATTTAGAATTATTAGACAAATATATAGATCAAATTTATAAATATAAAACTATATTAATTGATGAGATTCAAGATTATAGACCCGAATGGATCAAAATTATTAAAAAATATTTTGCAGATAATGAATCTGAAATAGTTTTGTATGGTGATGAAAAACAAAATATTTATGAACGAGAATTAGAAGAAGATAGAACATCTAAAACGATACAAGGATTTGGTAGATGGAAAACTATAGGGCAGTCTATAAGATTTATAAAAGAAGGTAGTAGAATTTCTAACCTTGCAAAGAAGTTTCAACTTGAGTTTTTTACAGGAAAATATGAAGTTGATAAAGATTTAAATAATAATGAACAATCTTTCTTAAATTTGGGAATATTTACAAATTTAACATATGATGCTTTAGATACAGATAATTATGAAAAAATAACAGAATCTATTTTAAAAAAAGTAAAAGAAAATAAAATACATCCAAATGAAGTTACAATTTTATGTTCAAGAATTACTGTATTAAAAGAGATAGATTTCTTAATTAGAAAAAAATATAATGAAAAAACAACAAGAACTTTTGAATCCAAAGAGTTATATGAAAGAGGTACAAATAAATATGATATTGAAAATATAAGAAAAATTAAAAAAATTGCATTTAATCAAAATAGTGGTTTAATTAAATTATCTACAATACATAGTTATAAAGGCTTTGAATCTGATTGTATTTTTTTAATTATACATCCTGAAGATAATGAAGAGATTGTATATGCTGGACTTACAAGAAGCAAATTTAATTTGATGGTTTTTACTCCTAATAATTCAAAATTCTTAGATTTTTTTAATATTGAATTAGGAAAAGATATTTTAATTAATAAAATGTCAGAAAATTTAAATATTTTAAAAGATTCTATTAAAGAACAAAAGAAAGTATCTATTAAATACAAACAACATGATAAAGAAGTAATGTATGAGGAATTAAAACCATATAAAATCTTATTTATGAACGATAATTATTATTTAGCGAGTGAAACAAATAGTAGATATAAATTTAGTATGTATCGTTTAAATAATATATTAGAAATAATCCAGTTGGAAAATACATTTTGTTATGATATGGATTTATTAGAATTTATAGAAAATATACAAACACCATTTGCTAAATATGAAGAAGATTATAAAGAAAAGTTAGTAAAAGTAATTGTTGAAGTGGATAAATTAAAAGTTTCATTTTTTGAAAATAAAAAGTTCTTACCATCTCAAAGTATTATTGATAGATTAGAAAATGGTAATTTATTACTATCTTTTTTAGTTACACAAGAGTTAGAAATAGAAGAACTGATTAAAAAATGGCTTCCATATTTAAAAGTAATTGAACCTATATCACTAGATGAAAAGATAAAATCAGATATAAAAAAATATTTAATATAAAAAAGAGTCTTTTATGAGTCATTTTAATTGTACAATAGAGATAAATAAATTTTAGGAAGTATTATGTTTAAAGATATTAAATTAGATTTGTCTAATAAATACATATTTATAGTTTTAAGTATATTGTTAATTTTTATATTAACATTTATTAATAATTACTATTTTTATGAACATGTTGAAAGAACTAGCTCAAGACAAGCCGTTCAATTAGAAAGACTATTGATTAATCATATAAAATTAAATAATCTTAAAGAAAAAGATATATTAGGAAAGGAATTACTTTCTGTTGTAAATGAATGGAAAGAGAATTCTTATTACAATAATGGTATTGAAATAATTGATTTTGATGGAAAATCATATACTTTAACTCAATTGAAAAAATGGGATAAATCAGCTTATACATTTATTATTATAAATTTTGATGAACTATATAATAAAAAAGAGAATGGATTTATATTAAATTCTAAAACAGATTTAAAAGAAGTATTTTATTCAGTATTTAAAAGTATGACTTTCTCTGTAACAGATATTTATGAAGATATAACAAAAAAAGTATTAGCTAAAAATGATGGTCAAATTATAAAGATAGAAGATAGAAGAGACAATAAATATGATGGAATCATTAGTATAAATGGGGAAACTTTTAAAGATATAAAAGGTGCTAAAAATATAGTTATACGTGAAAATCCAACTTTAAATGAAATTGAATTTTACATCCCTCCTTACAATGAATTAAAGGTAACACAAGGAATGTATATAAAAAAAGGTGAAGTATTATCTCAAGGTACAATTTATACTGCAATCAATAATTTAGAAAATATTTATTGGTATAGAAGTAGACCTTTTCTTGGATTCACAATTTTTACTTTGTTAATTTTATTTTTATTTAAAAAAAGAACAGAGCTTTTAGATAGAAAAAGAAGAGAGATAGAAGAAAAAGCTAGAGAAGAGAAAGAAGAAGCAAGAATTAGAGAAGAAAAATTGAAAGAAAAAGCTAGAGAAGAGAAAGAAAAAGCTAGAGAAGAGGCAATAAAAAAACAAGAAGAATATGAAAAAGAAATAGATAAAATAATTAAAGAAAAAGAAAAAGATTTAGAGAAGCAGAATAAATTAGAAGAAGAATACAAATCTGTGTGTAATCAATTCAAACAATATGAAAGTTTTGTTAAATTTGCTTTTAATGATATTTCTATTGATGAACTACTAGACAGAAATAGAAGAATTTTAGGAAATATGTTTAGATTAGTTGCAGAAAAGATTGTTTTTTCAATTTTTGAGAATGAAGTTAGACCAATAAGTAGAAGAATTGATACTCTTGATTCTTGTCTATCAGAGATTAAAACTCGAAACATACTTAAATATAATAGCATTAGTGCATTATACGCAGTAAAAAATTTTGGTAATGAGAATTCTCATTATACAAGAGATGAAAATGAAACATCTTATGCAAAAACTATTGTTATTGCAAAAGATTTAATTAATGTAATAGAAGAATATTTACCAATAGAAGAAGAATATCTACGAAGAGTAGATGAGAAGAAACAAAATGATAATAAAAGAGTTATTAAAAATTTTAAAAAAGGAATTTAGAATACAAAAAAGTGGAATAACAATTATTAAAAGTTTAGATATTTTATTTTAGTAAAATATAGACAAAATATGACCAACTAAAATTTTATAATTACTTCATCTAAATAGAAGGAAAAAAGATGGAGCAATTTATAAAAGGTAATTGGACAGCAGGTTGGGCAATGGATTTACACACTGTTTCTTGTTCAAAAAATAGTGATGGAAGTTTTGATACAGTTAGGTCATATATTGGTCAATTAGTTTATAAATTAAAATATCAACAAGATAATAATACTATTTCTGAATTATCTAAAATGGTAGCTATTTTTATGAAATCAAGAAGAATTTTTAACTATATTGATGTAATAATACCCGTACCACCTTCAAAAGAAAGAAGTTTACAACCTGTTCCTGCTATTGCAATTGAAGCTGGAAAATTAACAGGCAAAACTGTTGATACAAATTATATTAAAAAATTAAAATCAACATCTGAATTAAAAAGTATCACTAATCCTGATGAAAGAGCAAAAGTTTTAGAAAATGCTTTTAGTGTTATGGATAATAGATATGAAGGAAAAGATGTATTACTTTTTGATGATTTATATAGATCAGGTACTACCTTAAAAGAGATAACAGATGTATTATATAAATATGGAAGAGTAAAAAATGTTTATATAATTACAATGACAAAAACAAGGGTTAATAGATGAAAAAAGTATTTATTTCAGGTTCAATTTCTATCAAGAAATTAAATAAAGAAATTATAGAAAGTTTAGAAAATATAATTTCTAAGAAATATACTGTATTAATTGGTGATGCATCTGGAATTGACACATTAATTCAAGATTATTTTTCTAAAATGAATTATACAAATATTGAAGTATATTCAATATTTAGTTCTCCAAGATATTTATCTAATAAAAACTTTTTTTCAAAATATATAAATGTATCTAGTGAAATAAAAAATGAAAGAGAAAGACAAACTTACAAAGATAAAGCTATGTCTGATAATAGTGATTTCAGTTTCGTAATATGGGATGGAAAAAGTAAAGGAAGCTTTGCAAATATTTTAAGAGCTATTGATTCAAATAAATTTGTAAAAGTTTATTATACTCAAGAAGAGAAATTTTTAGAACAATCTAAAATCACAAAAAATGAAATAGAATTTATCTATCGACTACATAATGGTTATACTGCTTCTGAAGTTGTTGAATATCTTCAAAATCAAGGAATTGAAAAATTCAAAAAAACTCAAGATTTAAATAAATATTTATTAGAAAAAAATGTAATAAAAAAAGAAGATAAAATTTATCTACCTCAAGATAAATATTCAAATTTATTAATGATTGAAATGTATAAAAGTAAACCATCAGGAATAAAATTTAATAATGATTTTATATCTTGGATTGAAAATGAAATCTTCTCTAAACCTATTCAAGGTGAACTATTTTAATTAATCAAATACTTAAATATAAGTTACATATGGACATTATATGTCTATATGTAACTCTATAATTCTTTTATAATAAATACATAAAAGGACTATAATAATGGAAACAACAAATATTATAACAACTTCTCAAAATAATGCTTTTCAAGAAATTGTTGAAAAATTAGATAATATGATTAAAACTAATATGGTTTGGGATAATGAAATCTCATTAAGTGGAGCAGCAGGTACAGGTAAAACATACCTTACGACTAAATTAGTGCAAAAACTTCAGAAAGAATATCATATTACAATAACTGCACCAACTCATAAAGCTTTACAAGTTCTAAGACAAAATCTTTTGAAAGAAGAGACTGATGCTGCAAATGTTGAAACAAAAACATTACAATCTTTTTTAAACTTAAAGCTTGTCACAGATTATGATAAAGGTATTCAAAAATTTGAACCATCAAAAGTTAAAGATA
>RRZU010769538.1_pt1 | contig 13213 bp, 12 predicted proteins | sample 2165561 | NCBI WGS metagenome assembly RRZU01 (sample SAMN10456909, study PRJNA506462) | wastewater metagenome | isolation source: wastewater sludge | place: USA: Moscow, Idaho
CTCGTTGACGAACTCGCATCTCTTCTGTTATAATTGTTTTCATAGAAAGGTTTCTCCTTATTTTAGTTTCCCAAAAACATTATATCAGAAACCTTTCTATTTTTTTATCCTTTTGTCACATATGTATTATCTCATAACAATGTATAGTTAGTATTCCAATTACAAAAGTAAAAAAAGGAAGTGTTATCTCTTATATTTCACATTTTTATGAATTCCTAGAAATTGAAAATAATTTAAATTATGTGAATAAAAAAATAAAATTATTACATGAATTACAACGAAATAAAGAATATATTGTAGTAGTAACAACAAGTGGGGGATTATATAGGTATAATACAAGTGATATAATAAGAGTTGTTGATTTTTATAAAAAAGTACCAGTTATAAAATTTATAGGTAGATTAAATAACATATCCGATATTGTGGGAGAGAAATTAGAAAGTAGATTTGTTATGAGTAAGTTAAAAGAATTTTTAGGAGAAGAATATTTTAAGAATTGTTTCTACATTTTAGCTCCGACCAAAATAAATAAAGCAATATGTTATACCCTATTCATAGAGTGTGATGAACAACAAAGCATGGAAATTTTTAAAAATCAAGATAAATTAAATGAACTTTTATGCGAAAGTTATCATTATGACTATGCATATAAATTAGGTCAATTACAAAAATGTAAAATATTTATAATAACAAAAAATTCTAATAAAGTATATGTGGAAAGAAAATCAGCAAAACAAAAAATAGGAAACATTAAATATCAAGTATTAGATAAAAATTTTGATTGGGAAAGTTTTTTTGAAGGGAGATTTATAGATGAAATTAGCTTTATTAGCACCAGCAGGAGCAATGTATAGATACAATGGAACATTTAAAAGATCTTTACATTATGCACCTATCACTCTTACAACATTGGCAGCATATGTTCCAGAGGATATAGAAGTTGTAATTTATGATGAAACAATAGAGGCAATACCTTTGAATCTAGATGCAGATATTGTCGGTATAACAGCAATAACAGGGACATCAGAGAGAGCTTATAGGTATGCAGATTATTTTAGAAAAAAAGGAAAGAAAGTGATAATGGGAGGGCCTCATCCTACACTATGTCCTGAAGAAGCATCAAGACATGCAAACTCAGTTGTAATTGGAAGAGCAGAAAAATTATGGACAAAAATAATGGAAGATTGTAAAATAGATAATTTGAAGAGAATTTATGTACAAGAAGAATGTGGTTTAGAGAATATGAAGTTACCGAAAAGAGAGCTTTTGAAAGGAGATAGATATATCTCTATAAATAGTATAGAGGCAACGAAGGGGTGTACATTAGATTGTTCATTTTGTGTAGGAAAGGCAATGTATAAAGACTTTAAAAAAAGACCAATAAAAGAAGTTATAGCTGAAATAGAAACATTTCAAAAAAAAGAAGTTCTTTTTATTGACTTAAATTTAATAGGGGAAAGAGATTATGCAAGAAAACTCTTTAAAGAGATGATACCATTGAAAAAATGGTGGTTTGGATTAGCTACTTCAGATCTCGTTCACGATGATGAATTAATAAAATTAATGGCAAAAAGTGGATGCAAAGGAATTTTAATAGGATTTGAAGCAGTAACGAAAGATTCTTTAAAATCTATGAATAAAGGTGTTAATGTTCAAACTGACTATCATTTATTGATGAAAAAATTGCATTCATATGATATTGCAGTAAATGGAACTTTTGTTTTTGGATCAGATGGTGATGATAAAGATGTATTTAAAAGAACAGTTGATCAAGTAATAAAAATGAAAGTAGATTTACCAAGATATTCAATACTAACTCCTTTTCCGGGTACAAAATTGTATAAAGAATTGGAAGACCAAGGAAGAATATTTGAGAGAAATTGGTCAATGTATGATGTTCAGCATGCTGTATTTGAGCCAAAACAAATGACAGCTAAAGAGTTACAAGAAGGGGCAATATTTGCTTGGAGAGAAACCTACAAATTAAACTCTATATTTAAAAGAATATCAAGAGTTAGTTTGATTGCACCAGTGTTATTTGCTACAAATTTTGGATATAGGAATTATGCAAATAAACTAGAGGATTTTAATCTAGATAAAATGAGTGATAATACAGATATACCAATTTTATAAATTAATCACAAGGAGAATATAGTGAAAATTGCATTTATAAGACCAAATATTGGAGGAAAAAGATCCAATGATGCCATAGAGCCATTGATGTTTGCTGTGTTAGCTGGAATAACAGATAAGAAACATGATATTGTTTTTTATGATGAAAGAATAGAAGAAATCCCACTAGATCTCAATGTAGATATAATTGCAATAACGACATTTACATTAACAGCAAAGCGTGCATATGAAATTGCACAAGTGTATAGAGATAGAGGTGTATATACAGTTATTGGAGGTTATCATGCAACATTATTACCAGAAGAAGTAATTAATAATGCAGATTCTGTATTTATTGGTAGCGCAGAAAATAGTTGGCAGGAATTTTTAGATGATTTTGAAAAGGGCTATCCAAAACAAACTTATGAAAATAAACGATTACCGAATATAGATAATATAGTATATGATAGGAGCATATTTGAAGATAAAAAATATTCTTTTATTGTTCCTGTACAATTTGGGAGAGGTTGTATGCACCAGTGTGAATTTTGTACGATAGGTTCATCTCATCACGGTGATTATGTACATAGGAAAATTGAAAATGTTATAGATGAAATTGTTCAAATAAAAAAACGAAAAAAAGCAAAGATAATATATTTTGTTGATGATAATATATTCTGTAACAAATCAAAGGCAATAAAATTATTTAAGGAATTAAAAAAATTAAAAATTAAATGGGCTTGTCAAGGAAGTATCGATATAGCAAGTGATGAAAATTTAATAAAATTAATGTCTGAATCTGGGTGTATAGAAATGTTACTTGGATTCGAAAATATAGAAATTCAAAATATAAAAAAAATGAATAAGGTTTCAAATTATAAATTTAATTATGAAGAAGTAGTAAAAATTTTTAAGAAGAATAAAATATTAATTCATGCAAGTTATGTTATAGGATATGATTATGATACAAAGGAATGTTTTGATAACATATTAAAATTTTCTAATAAAAATAAGTTTTTCCTATCTGGATTTAATCCAGCACTGCCAATACCAGGAACACCATTTTATAAAAGAATGGAAAAAGAGGGAAGACTATTATATGATAAATGGTGGTTGGATGATAATTTTAGATACGGTAAATCTACATTTAAACCACATAATATGACAATTGAGGAATTTGAACAAGGGATATTAAAGTGTAAAGTGGAGTATAATACACATATATCAATATGGAAAAGATTATTTGATGGATCAAGTAATCTTAGACACGCATTTATTTATATAATTGTTAATTATATAAATCGTAAAGAAGTTTATAATAAGAAAGATGTAAAATTATGAGAATATTATTAGTTTTATCGAAAGACAATATTTATAAATATGATTCTATACATAAAAGAAAATACTATCCACAAATAACATTGATAACATTGGCATCTTTAATAGATTCTAAATACATAACAACCTTAGAATTACTAGATGAAGGAGTTGAAAAATACGACTCAACATCAAAAAAGTATGATGGAAAAGTATTTGATTTAGTATGTATTTCATCAGTCATATCTGGATCAAGAAGAGCAAAAGAAATAGCGAGCTTTTGGAAAAAAAGAGGAGCATATACAGTTATAGGAGGACATTATGCAACACTTTTAAAAGACGAAGCATTAAAGTATTTTGATACAGTTATTAATGGACCAGGAGAAGAAAGTTTTAAAGAATTTATTAGAGATTTCTATTATGGCTCACCTAAGAGAGAATATTTTAAAATTATAGGTAATAATTATGATTATAAACCATTAGACAGGAGTTTGCTTAAAAATAAACGATATTATAAAAATTTTGGGACAATAATAGCAAATAATGGATGTGTTAATAAATGTTCGTACTGTTCAATAAATAAACTTTATTGTGGAGGAGATCAAATTAGAAAAGTAGAAAGAGTAATAGAAGAAATAAAAAATTCAAAAAAGAAAAAATGGATATTTTATGATCCTAATTTTTTATCAAATAGAGATTTCGCTATTGAGTTAATGATAGAGTTAAAAAAATTAAATATAAGATGGACTGGGTCATCAGTAATTAATATAGGAGAAGATATAGAATTATTAAATTTAATGAAAGATTCAGGGTGTATAGGATTAGTTATAGGATTAGAAAGTTTTATTCAAGAAAATCTTAAAGAAGTTAATAAAGGGTTTAATAATGTCAGAAAATATAAAGAAATGATATCAAAAATACAATCATACGGAATTTCTGTTTTATCCACAATAATGATAGGGATGGATACAGATACAATTGATACAATTAGGAGAATTCCAGATTTAGTAGAAGAAATAGGTGTGGATGTTCCTCGATATAACATTATAACACCATACCCTGGAACAAAATTATTCGAAGAATTAAAAAATGAAGATAGAATATTGACAACAGATTGGTTTTTTTACGATACTGAAACAGTTGTATTTAAACCAAAAAACATGTCCTCTAAGGAATTACAAATTGAATTTTATGAACTATGGAAGGAAACATTTAAATACAAAAGAATAATTAAAAGAGTAAAAAATTCTAAAAATAAAGGTTTAAAATTAATTCTAGAAATTTTTTCAAGAAAACATTCTAATAAGTTCTCAAGTTATGAACTTCCACAGTTTATAGAAGAAATTAAATGAAATTAATAGGCAGGAGATTAAATGAAAATAACATTTATTTTACCAGGGGTTGGTAAAAAAAAGGGAAAGAAATATATAAAAACATGGCAAAATATGGAGCCATTGATGATAGCTGTATTAAAATCTTTAACGCCTGAAACTATAGAAACTGTTTTTTTTGATGATAGAAATGAATTAATTGATTATAATATAAAAACAGATCTTGTTGTAATTTCAGTGGAAACATACACGGCAAAAAGATCATATGAAATAGCAAAAAAATTCAAAGATAAGGGAGTAAAAGTTATAGCAGGAGGGTATCATCCGACTGTAGAGCCAAATGAATGTTTAGAAAATTTTAATTCAATTATTATTGGAAATGCAGAACCAGTATGGAATCAAATGTTATTAGATGCTAAGGATAAATCTTTAAAAAAACAATATTATGGAAAAGAATCAAGTTTATTTGGAATGCCAGATAGGAGTATATACAAAGGGAAGAAGTATTCACCATTAGCATTAATTGAAACTGGAAGAGGATGTATATATAGTTGTGAGTTTTGTGCAATAAATTCATATTATAATAAAAAATATTTTAGAAGACCAATTAGTGAAGTTGTTCAAGATATAAAAAATTCTAAAAAGAAGTATGTATTTTTTATAGATGATAATTTTGTATCAGATCAAAATTATGCCATTGAAATCTGTAAAGCAATAGAACCTTTAAATATAAAATGGGTAACACAAGGTGCTATTACAATGGCTAAAAATGACGAGTTACTTTATTGGATGAAGAAAAGTGGATGCAAAATGGTTTTAATTGGCTACGAATCTATCAATTTAGAAATATTAAAAGATATGGGTAAAGAATGGCGAAATAATGTGGGTGAAGTTAATAATCTAACTGAAAAAATACATAGCTATGGTATAGGTATATATGCAACATTTGTATTTGGATTTGGTAATGATACAAAAGAGACATTTGATGAAACTGTTAATTTTGCAAAAAAACATAGTTTTTATTTTGCTGCATTTAATCACTTAGTTCCTTTTCCAAATACAGGAATATATAAGCAATTAAAAAAAGAAGATAGATTGTTAAGTGAGAAATGGTGGTTAGACACAAGGTTTGCATATGGTAAAATTTCTTTTGTACCAAAAGATCAAACGCCAGAAGAATTATCAGAAAAATGTATTAAATCTAGAAAAAGTTTCTTTAAATTAACGTCTATTATAAAGAGAGGTTTTATTCACCTTAAAAGAAGTCGTGATATAGGCATGTTTCTTATATTTTTTAGTCAAAACATAAATTTAAAAAGAGAAGTTCTTGAAAAATATGATTTGCCATATGCTGATAATTTAGATGAATTACCGAAATAATTAATTATTTTCCTATTTTCCATCAATCCATCTATCTTGGAACCAAAACCATTGAGTAGGATTTGAAATAACTCTTTTTTCATATAGTTTAATAATTTCCTCTAATATTTCTTTGCTAGAGTTATATTTGTTTGGATAGATAATTCCATCAATAGAGATTTTACATATATGATTATTTGTGACTTCATTATTTAAAACAATAATTGGAATATTTTCCTTTTTTGCGAAGTTAGCAGGACCAATTGAAGTTGTCGTTGGTAATCCAAAGAAGATAATGTGCTCTCCGACTAAAGGATTTCTTGTATCATTAGATGTGACAAAAATACCCTTTGAATTTTTGTGTTTAATGAATTCTCTTATATTTTTATTGGGAATAAATGTAATGTTTTTGTTATATCTACACTTTTTTATGTATGATTCTAAAAAACGATTATTAATAGATCTAAGAAAAATAAATAGATTATCTTCTAAAAATAATGATGAATTAACTTGAAAATATCCAAAATGCATATTTGATATTACAAGTCTGTTATGTTTTTGTTTCAAATTCATTAGTAAATCAAGGTCTTTAAATATTGGCTTGTACTCAGAGAGATAATCATAAATCCAAAATGTTAGAAGGAAAGAGATTGCATTATGTTTATATGATTTTATTGCTAAACGTTTAAGTTCTTTTTTAGAAAGATTCATGTTATTTTGATTGTTTAATATTAAATTTAAATTTTGATATGTAAGCTTTCTACCTTTTGGGACTAAATAAAAAAGCAATACACCGACTATTTCTGACATTTTAAATTTCATTTTATTAGGTAAGAGTCTAAATAAAAATAATAGAGGAAAAGATAAAATAAAAATTATAAATTCTGTAATAATCAACGGAATCACCTTCTATGTTTTTTATAATTATATCATAAAAATTAATAATGTAAAATAAACTGAAAGGGATTGTTATGAAAAAAATAAAAGTAGGATTAAATAATTTATATTTATTTGAGAATTCTGATAATGAATACTTACTACTAGATACAGGAGTAGGTATGAAGAGCGATAAAATAATTAAATTGCTGAATGATGAGATAGGGAATTATAACAAAATAAAAGTTATTGTAATAACGCATACACATGAGGATCACATAGGTAATTTAGAGAAATTAAAAGTATTAACAAATTCAAAAATAATATGTCACGAAAACGCTAAAATAAGATTGTTAAATAATAAAAGAATATTACCTAATGGGTTCTATAAGGTAAGTAAGATTGTCTCTAATATCTTAAAAAGTAGTAAGGTAAGAGATAATAAAAATAAAGATATGAAAGAAATTAAAGATATAGTATTTATAAATTTTAAAAATATAGGAGAGAGTATTACATTAAATGAATTTGGATTTGAAGAAATAAACTTGATTTACACACCCGGTCATTCTAATGATTCGATATCCCTTGAAACTAAGGTAAACAATGAAAATATATGCTGTTGTGGAGATGTGGTACAAAATATATTTTTAAAAGAACCCTTGATTCCACTATTCGGTGAGGATAGAGATGAATTATTTCAGAGTTGGAAATATATTATTTTTAAAAATTATAGAGCAATATATCCAGCAATTGGAAAAGAAATAACAATAGAAGATATGAGAAGAAAAATGGTGAAGTATGAAAAAAATAAAATTTAAAATTTTAAGAGATAATTCTTATTCAAAAGAAATAAATGAAATTTTGCAAGAAGTCGATATGGAATCATTGATACAGATAAAATATTTGAAAACGCCAAATTTATTTGAATCTCTATTAGAAGATAGCGATGGAGTAGATCCTATAATTGTAATAGGTGTAGATAATGAAAACAATAAAATTGTTGGTGTAGGAGCTTGTACAATTTTTTATGAAAATCGTATTGGATATTTAAATTCTTTTAGGATAAAAAGTGAGTATAGAAGTAAAGTTAATTTTGGTGAAGCATATAAATTAATAATTGAGGAACTGAATAAAATAGGTATTAGAACAGTAATTACAACTATTTTAGAAGATAATAAAAATGCGATAAAACTTTTAGAAAGAGAAAGAAAAAGCATGCCTAAGTATTATTTTGTAAACAATTTAGTGTTTTATAATATAAAAAATTTTAATAAAATAAGTATTGATAATAGAAATGAAGAAAATATAGAATATGGTGGATATAAAATAATAGTAAAAAGAAAACCTAAAAGAGAGTACATTGTAACTAACTATAGAGGATATTATTCGTTATTATTGTATTTTAGAAAATTTGTTGAAATGTTAGGATATCCATTATTACCTAAAAAAAATGAAAAATTGAATTTTATGTATATTGATCTTATAAAAAAAGAGAATACTACAACTAAAAGTTTAAAAGAAGTATTTTCATACATATCAAGACAAGGATTTAGATGCGATTTCTTTGTGTTTGGAACATATGAATATTCAAATATGTACAACGAAATGAAAAAAATTAGAAAATTAAGTTATAGGAGTAGGCTTTATAGAGTTTATTATGAAGAAGAAAAAGTAGAAGACATAAAATTTAAATTTTGTAATATATAAAAAAATTATGTTATAATGAATAAAAAATAGTGGGAGAAATATATGCCAATAATAACAATAAAATTACTAGAGGGACGTACAGAAGAACAGATAAAAGAAATGATAAAGGAAGTTACAGAGGTTGTTTCGCGTACAGTTAATGCTAGTCCAGAAACAATTTCTATATCTGTTGAAGAAATGAGAAAAGATAGATATGCAGTTGCTGGAGTTAGAATTTCTGATAGGAAGCAATAAAAATCATATAAAAATATTGTATTAAGAAATAAGGTAGGAGGAATAATGAAAAGTAAATTATTAGAATTAAAGGAAAAAGCTTTAAAGGATATAGATGAAATTTCTAATTTAGATATTTTAAATGATATTAGAGTAAAATATTTGGGTAAAAAAGGTGAATTCACTTTAATTATGAAAGAAATGGGAAATATTGCAGCTGACCAAAGGGCAGAATTTGGGAAAATAACTAATGAAGTTAAGACTCAATTACAAAATCAATTAGAATCTAAAATAACTCAGTTAAAGGAAAAAGCAAAGCAAGAGAGATTAAAGCATGAAATTATAGATATTACTTTGCCTGGAAAAAAGGTAAATATTGGTTCGTTGCATCCATTAACACAAACAGCAAGAGAAGTTAAGAAAATTTTTACAGAAATGGGATTTGATCTTATAGATGAGCCTGAAATAGAAATGACATATTATAACTTTGATGCTCTTAATATACCAAAAAACCATCCATCAAGAGATTTGCAGGACACATTTTATATTAGTGAAGACACTTTATTAAGAACGCATACATCTCCTATGCAAATACGATATATGCTAGATAAAAAACCACCTTTTAGGATGATTTCTATTGGAAAAGTGTACAGATCAGATTATGATGTAACACACACACCAATGTTTCATCAAATAGAAGGCCTTATGATAGGAGAAGATGTTTCTTTTGCCAATTTCAAAGCACTACTCACAAATGTAATTAAAAGAATTTTTGGAGAGGCAAGAAGTGTGAGGTTTAGACCTCATTTCTTTCCATTTACGGAACCATCTGCAGAGATGGATGTAGAATGTGGTGTGTGTCATGGAAAAGGTTGTAGAGTCTGTAAAGGGACAGGTTGGATTGAAATATTAGGAAGTGGAATGGTTGATCCTAATGTGTTAAAAGAAGTTGGTATAGATTCTACGAAATATCAAGGATTTGCTTTTGGTTTAGGATTAGAGCGAATAACAATGTTAAAATATGGAGTAGATGATCTTAGAGCATTTTTTGAAAATGATATAAGATTTTTAGAACAGTTTTAACAAGAATAATTAAGTAAAAACAAAAATGTAGGAGGAGAGAAATGTTAATTTCTTTAAACTGGTTAAAGCAATATATAGATATAGAAGGAATAGAGATAAAAGAATTAGAAAATGCACTAACAATGATTGGTCAAGAAGTTGAAAAAATAGAAATTCAAGGTTCAAATCTTGACAATATTGTTGTTGCAAAAATAATAGAAAAAGATAAGCATCCTGAATCAGAGCATTTAACAGTATGTAAAATTTACGATGGAAATGAAACACATCAAGTCGTTTGTGGTGCACCTAATCATAAGCAAGGAGATAAAGTCGTTCTTGCTAAAATTGGAGCAAAATTAGGAGAAGATTTTGTTATAAAAAAGACAAAGATAAGAGGAATTGAATCTAGTGGAATGCTTTGTTCAGAAAAAGAATTAGGATTAGGAATGGATCACGAAGGAATAATGATTTTGCCAGAAAATACAGAAATAGGAATGACAGCACAAGAATACTTCAATTTAACAGATGTTGTTTTTGAATTAGAAATAACACCAAATAGACCTGATTGTTTATCTCATGTTGGAATAGCAAGAGAGCTATCAGTGTACTATAACAAAGAATTAAAAATGCCAAATACAACTATAGATGTAGAAAGTAAAGAGAAGACTCAAGATTTATTAAGCGTGGAAATAGAAAGTACAGATATATCAAGAAGATATGCTGCAAGGATAGTAAAGGGTGTTACAATAGATGAAAGTCCAAAATGGCTAAAAGATAGACTAGAGTCAATAGGACTAAGAAGTATTAATAATGTTGTTGATATTTCTAACTTTGTTCTTATGGAATTAAATCACCCTATACATACATTTGATTATGATAAAATAGAAGGAAATAAGATAATTGTAAGAAGAGCTAGAGAAGAAGAAGAAGTTGTAACGTTGGATGATCAAAAAAGAGAACTAATATCTGAAGATATTGTAATAACAGATTCTAAAAAAGTAGTAGCAATAGCAGGTGTTATGGGGGCGGCAAATTCAGAAGTTGATGAAAATACAAAAAATATCTTGATAGAAGTTGCGCACTTTGAGCCAGCATTAATAAGAAAGACATCTAAAAGATTAACTTTGTCAAGTGATGCATCTTATAGATTTGAAAGGGGAATTGATTTAGAGGATGCAGAAAAAGTAATAAATAGAGTTGCAAATTTGATTAAAGAAGTTGCTGGTGGAGAGATTTTAGAAGGTATAGTTGATAATTATTCTAAAAAGCATGAAAAAAAAGTAGTTGAGTTAAATATTTCAAGATTAAATAAATTTGTAGGAAAAGAAATACCGAAAAAAGAAATAATAAGAATATTGGAAAACTTAGAAGTAAATGTTAAACAAAAAGATGAAAATTTGATATTGACAGCGCCAAGTTTTAGAGATGACCTAGAAAGAGAGCAAGATTACTATGAAGAAATAATAAGAATTTATGGATTTGATAATATTGAAGATATTCTTCCTAAGTTAGATATTAACGGTGCAGAAGTAGTTGATACAACATTGATTTTAGATAACATAAAGGACATAGCTGCATCAGTTGGCTTAAAAGAAGTTATAAACTATAGTTTTATACCAAGAGATGGATTGGATAAGATAAAATTCACTAAAATACCAAAAGAAAATATATTAGAAGTATTAAATCCTATAACTGAAGATTTTGTATTAATGAAGCCAACATTATTATATGGATTGTTAAAAAATGCAAAAGATAATTTGAGTAGAAATTTTTCTAATATTAATTTTTTTGAGATAAGTAGAACTTTTGAGAAAGGTGAGAAACTTGCAAAAGAAGAAGTAAAATTAGGAATAGTATTAGCAGGAGAGCCAAATAAATATTTATGGAATGCCAAGCCAAATAAATATAATTTCTATGATTTAAAAGGAATTGTTGAAGAAATATTATTAAAAATGAAATTTAACAACTATTCAATAAGAAGAACTGAGCAAACACAACTACATCCTGGTAGGGGAGCAGATATATATGTTGGGAAAGAATTTGTTGGTTGTTTTGGAGAAATTCATCCAGATGTATTAGAAAATATGGGATTAGAGAAAGAAAGCATTTTAGTTGCAGAGTTAAATATAGATTTAATAAAAAAATATACAAATAAGAAATATTCATATAAAGGAATTAGTAAGTTCCCTGCTGTACCAAGAGATTTAGCTATTGTTATGGATGAAAATATATTAGTTGGTGATGTAATAAAATCAGTAGAAAAAGTCTCGCCACTAATTGAAAAAGTTGAATTATTTGATGTATATCAAGGTATTGGATTAGGGCTAGGTAAGAAAAGCATTGCTATAAGTATTATTATCAGAGATAAGAACAAAACGTTAGTTGAAGAAGAAATAAATGCAGTAGTATCTAAAATTTTAGAAAAAGTAAAAAAAGATTACAATGCAGAATTGAGACAATAATATGAAAATAGTAGTTTTTTTAAATGGAGAGTATTGCTATTCAAATGAATTTATAAAAACTATAACAGAAAAAGCATTTGTTTTTTGCGCTGATGGCGGAGCAAATGCTTGTTTTCGTTATAATATTAAGCCAAATAAAATAGTAGGTGATTTAGATTCAGTAGATAGTGAAATACTAAATTATTATAAAAAAGAACAAGTTGAAATTGAAAAATATCCAGTAGATAAGGACTTTTCAGATTTTGAACTTATATTAAATTTATTACAAGAAGAGAATATGATTAGTAATAATAATATATTTATTTTAGGTGCTCTAGGTGGAAGGATAGACTATACAATTAATAATTTAATGTTATTAGAAGGGTTACCAAATATTATAATGATTAGTAATAATGAGGAAATATACTATAGAGAAAATCCATTTGTAATTGAATCAAAAAAAGGAACTGAAGTATCATTTATTTTGTTAGATGATGAGATTACTAATATGACTCTTAAAGGGTTTAAGTATAATATAGAAAATCAAAAGATACTAAGAAAAACATCGAAACTTATGAGCAATGAAATCGTATCAAATAAATCAGAAGTTCTATTTGATAAAGGGAAAATGTTAGTTGTACTGAGAAAATAAAAATTGTTATGAGATAATACATATGTGACAAAAGGATAAAAAAATAGAAAGGTTTCTGATATAATGTTTTTGGGAAACTAAAATAAGGAGAAACCTTTCTATGAAAACAATTATAACAGAAGAGATGCGAGTTCGTCAACGAG
>RRZU012168464.1_pt1 | contig 13210 bp, 12 predicted proteins | sample 2165561 | NCBI WGS metagenome assembly RRZU01 (sample SAMN10456909, study PRJNA506462) | wastewater metagenome | isolation source: wastewater sludge | place: USA: Moscow, Idaho
GAGCGGCCCCATCGGCTGCAGGGTGCCGGCGTTGTTGATCAGCAGCGCCTCGTCGGCCTCGGCGAGCCAGGCCTGCAGCGCGCCCGAGCCGAGCCAGGCGGCGAGCGCCCCGGCGTCGGCGAGGTCGAGCGCGACCTCACGCAGGGACTCGCCGTGGCGGGCAGCGAGCGCCGGGTTGCCGCGGCGCGCGAGCGCGAGCACCGCGATGCCGCGATCGAGGAGCTCCTCGGCGATCGCCTCGCCGAGACCGCGGCTATGTCCGGTGAGGACGGCACGCACGCCCTTCATCGACCAAGCTCCGCCGCAGCGGCAGGCGGACGGCGCGCGACCAGGCCGACCAGGGCCGAGCGCCCCTTGTGCCCGACGCCCTCCTCCAGCACGTCCTCGTACTCCTGCAGATGCACGATCTCCAGCCCGGCGAAGGCCTCGCGCAGCAGCTCGGCGGTGTACAGGTTCTCCACCGCCGATGGCCCGCCGGTGCGGTATTCGAGCTGCTTCGGGGTGTAGCCCTGCAGGATCAGGTGACCGCCAGGCCTCAGCGCGCGCGCCATGCCGGCGAAGATGCGCGCGCGTTGCGCCGGGTCGGCGAACTGGATGAAGATCGCCACCACGAAGTCGAAGGCGGCCTCCGGGTAGTCCCACGCCACCGCGTCGGCGAGCACGAAGTCGACCTCGACGTGGCGGCCGGCGGCGAGCTTGCGGGCCTTCTCCAGCGCCACCGGCGAGATCTCGGTGGCGGTCACCGCGAGCCCCTGCTCGGCCAGCCACACCGCGTTGCGCCCCTCGCCGTCGGCCACCGAGAGCGCGTCGGCGCCGGACGCAAGCAGCGCCGCCTGCGCGGCGAGGAAGCGGTTGGGGGTGGTGCCGAAGACGTAGTCCTCGCCCGCGCTGCGATAGCGGGTGGACCACATGTGTTCCTGTTCGTGTGCGTTCATGCGTTTTCCTGGAAAGTGCCGCGGCGGCGGGCTGCGGCGGTCACCACGGCACGGGCTCGCCGCGGTGGTCGAAGAATTCGCCCGAGTCGCCCGGCCCGAGGCGCTCGATCACCGCGAGCAGGCGCGCGGCCGCCTCGGCGGGCGTCTGCACCTGCAGCCCGGACTTGGCGAAGGGCGCCGACAGGCCGGTGTCGACCGTGCCTGGGTGCAGCGCCACGCAGATCGCCTGCGGCCGGCCGCGGCGCAGCTCGACGGCGGCGGTGCGCACGAGCTGGTTGAGCGCCGCCTTCGAGGCGCGGTACGCATACCAGCCGCCGAGCCGGTTGTCGCCGATGCTGCCCACGCGCGCCGACAGCGTGGCGAACACGGCGCGGCGCTCGCGCGGCAGCAGCGGCAGGAAGTGCTTCATCAGCAGCGCCGGACCGATCGCGTTGATCGCGAAGGCATGTGCCAGATGGGCGGGATCGAGCTCGCGCCAGCTCTTCTCCGGCTCCATGCCCCCGCCGTGGAGGAAGCCGGTGGCGTCGAAGACCAGGGTGGGCGCGCCGCGCGCGCGCACCGCGGCGGCCGCGGCGGCGATCGAGGCCTCGTCGAGCAGGTCGAGCGCCGGACTGCCGCGGCGCCCGAGCGCGAGCACCTCGTCGTAGGCCGGGCAGTCGCGCAGGGCCGCGACCAGCGCCGCGCCCACGCCACCACTACCGCCCACGACCACGGCGAGCGAGCTGCCATCGGCATCCTCCGCCCGGCCCCCGGCTCGCCCCCCCTCTCCTGCGCTGCGGCTCATGACACCTCCTTGTGGACTTCCACCCCTTCCGTCCCCGCCTCGACCGTGTCGCGCCCCTCCTCCACCGCATGGCAGGCCACGCGGCGGCCGTCGTCGAGTTCGCGCAAGACCGGCTCCTCCTGCCGGCAGCGCGCGTCCGCGAGCGGACAGCGCGGATGGAAGCTGCAGCCGGTTGGCGGCGTGATCGGGTTGGGCACCTCGCCGCGCACCGCATCGTCGGCCTGGCCGCGACGGGAAAAGTCGGGGATGGTCGCCAGCAGCATGCGCGTGTAGGGGTGGCGCGGGCGCTCGAACAGCCTGCGGCTGGCGGCGCTCTCGACGATGCGGCCGAGGTACATCACGCCGACCTCGTCGGCCATGTGCCGCACCACCGCGAGGTCGTGGCTGATGAACAGGAAGGTGAGCCCGAGCGCGTCCTGCAGGTCGCGCATCAGATTGAGGATCTGCGCCTGCACCGACACGTCGAGCGCCGAGGTCGGCTCGTCGCAGACGAGGAACTCGGGCCGGTTGGCGAGCGCGCGCGCGATGCAGATGCGCTGGCGCTGGCCGCCGGAGAACTCGTGCGGATACTTCGCGCCGTCGGCCGGCGACAGGCCGACCTGGCCCAGCAGCCCGGCCACGCGCGCGCGGATCGCCGCGTCGTCCTTCTCCAGGCCGAACACGCGGATCGGCTCGGCGATGATGCGCTCCACGCGCCAGCGCGGGTTGAGGCTGGCGTAGGGGTCCTGGAAGATCATCTGGATACGGCGGCGCAGCTTGCGCCCTTCCGGCGTCTCGTACGCGGCATGCGCGTCCTCGCCGTCGAAGGAAAAGGCACCACGGGTCGGCGCGTAAAGGCCGACCAAGAGGCGCGCCACGGTACTCTTGCCGCAGCCCGATTCGCCGACCAGGGCCAGCGTCTGACCACGCTCGATCTCGAACGAAACGCCATCGACGGCACGCAGCAGCAGGCGCGGTTTGCGCTCGATCACCCGGTTCAGCCAGGGCGGGGAAACGTCGAAGGTTTTCGCCAGATCGGTGGCTTTGACCAGCGGCTCAGCGGCGATTTTTTTCAGTTCGGGGGCGTTCATGCGGCCACCTCCAGACGCGCTTCATGCAACCAGCATGCGGCCTGGGTCTGTCCGGCGCACATCAGATCGGGGCGCACCTTCCGGCAGCGTTCCATCACCCGCTCGCAGCGCGGATTGAAGGCGCAGCCCGTGGGAATGGCGTTGAGGCGCGGCATGGCGCCATCAATCTGGTGCAGGCGCTCACGTTCGCCATCCATGGCCGGAATGCAGGACATCAGCCCGTCGGTGTACGGATGCGCCGGATGGTTGATGACGTTGTGCACCGGCCCGATCTCGGCGATCCGCCCGGCATACATCACCGCCACCCGGTCGCAGGTTTCGGCGATCACGCCCATGTCGTGGGTGATCAGCATCACCGCCGCGCCGCGTTCTTTGCACACCCGCTTGAGCAGGGTGATGATCTGCGCCTGGATCGACACGTCGAGCGCCGTGGTCGGCTCGTCGGCGACGATCAACTGCGGTTCCGCAGCCAGGGCCAGGGCGATGACCACGCGCTGGCGCATCCCCCCCGAGAACTGATGCGGGTAATGATCGATGCGCTGCTCGGCGGCCGGAATGCCCGTGTCCTTGAGCAGCTCGATGGCCCGCTGGCGGGCTTCGGCGGCCGAAACCGGCAGGTGGGTCATGATCGTTTCCGTCAACTGGCGGCCGATCGAATACAGCGGATTAAGCGAGGTCAGCGGATCCTGGAAGATCGCGCCGATCTTGCGGCCGCGGATCTTGCGCATCTCTTCGGGCGGAAGATTGTCAATGCGCCGGCCTTCGAGCAGGATTTCGCCCGAACTCACTTGCCCCGGCGGCTCCAGCAAACCGATGATCGAGGCGCCGGTCAGCGACTTTCCGGCACCGGACTCGCCGACGACGCCGAGAATCTCGCCCGGCGCGATATCGAAGGAAATGTCATCGAGCGCGCGCAGCACACCGCGACGGGTCGGAAATTCGACGACCAGATTTTTGACTTGTAAAAGACTCATTTCGTTGCTCAGCGCAAGCGGGGGTTAAGCGCGTCGCGCAGCCAATCCCCAAGCAGGTTAACCGAAAGGGCGATGGTCACGAGCATCACCCCGGGGAAAATCGTGATCCACCATTCGCCGGAGAACAGGTAATCGTTGCCGATGCGGATCAGCGTCCCGAGCGAAGGCGAGGTCGGCGGCGCACCGACGCCGAGGAAGGACAGCGTGGCCTCGGTGATGATCGCCGTCGCCACCTGGATGGTGGCCAGCACCAGCACCGGACCGAGCACGTTCGGCAAGACGTGCCGGCGCATGATGCGCATCGGCGAGACGCCCGTCACCCGGGCCGCCTGGACGTACTCCTTGTTGCGTTCGACCAGCGTCGAACCGCGCACCGTACGCGCGTACTGCACCCAGCCGACCAGCGAGATCGAGACGATCAGCACGCCGAAGGCCAGCGCGCCGTGCGCGTCCGGGAACAGCGCCCGCCCCACTCCGGCGATGAGCAGGGCAATCAGGATCGCCGGGAACGAAAGCATGATGTCGCACATCCGCATCAGCAGGCTGTCGACCCAGCCACCGAGGAAGCCGGCCAGCAGCCCCAGCGAGACGCCGAAGACGACCGACAGGAAGACCGAGGCCAGCCCAACGATCAGGGAAATGCGCGCGCCGTACATCAGGGCCGAGAGAATGTCCCGCCCCTGATCGTCGGTTCCCAGCGGGAAGCTGAGATTGCCGCCCGCGCTCCAGACCGGAGGCAGGCGCGCGTTGCCGAGTTCGAGCGAGGCCAGGTCGAAGGGGTTGTGCGGCGCCACCCAGGGGGCGAACAGGGCGCAGAAAATGCAGATGAAGGCGATGATCGCGGCCAGAATGGCCGTCGGCGAAGTCAGGAAACTGTAGCCGACATCGCTATCGTAGATTTTTTGGTAGAGACTCTTCACGGTTGAACCTGTCTGTTGAATGCAGTCGTCCAGGCGGCCGCACGGGCCCGCCGAAACGTTTTCGTCATGAATCGGGGCAGGAGACGCACCTTAGTGCCCCCCCGGCTTTTCCACGCGCAACCGCGGATCGACGGCGAAATAAAGCAGGTCGACGATCAGATTGATGACCACGAAGATCAGAGCGGTCAGGCACAGGTAGGCCGCCATGACCGGCACATCGGCAAACGAAACCGCCTGGATGAAGAGCAGCCCCATGCCCGGCCATTGGAAAACGGTCTCGGTGATGATGGCGAAGGCAATCAGGCCGCCGATCTGCAAGCCGGCGATGGTCATCACCGGAACCAGGGTGTTCTTGAGCGCGTGCCCGAAATGAACGGCGCGGTCGGAAAGTCCGCGCGCCCGGGCAAACTTGATGTAATCGGTCCGCAGAACTTCCAGCATTTCGGCCCGGACGAGGCGCATGATCAGCGTCAGCTGGAAGATCGCCAGAGTGATCGCCGGCAGGGCCATGTGGTGCCAGCCCTTGAGGGTGAGGAAACTCGTCGTCCACCACCCGATCCGGGTGACTTCGCCGCGACCAAAACTCGGGAACCAGTTGAGGTTAACGGCAAAGATCAGGATCAGGACGATGCCGATCAGGAAGGTCGGCAGGGAAACCCCCAGCAGCGAGGCGGTCATCAAAAGCTGGCTACCGAAGGTCCCGCGCCGAAGCGCCGCGTACACGCCCATCGGAATCCCGAAACAAAGCGCCAGGAAGGCGGCCGCGAGCGCCAGCTCGAGCGTGGCCGGGAAGCGCTCGGCGACCAAAGTCGAGACTTTGCTCCCCTGGCGCAGGCTGAACCCGAAATCGCCCTGGACCGCATTGCTCAGGAAATGCCAGAACTGGGTCAGGATCGAATTGTTGAGCCCCAGCGCATCTCGGGCTTCGCGGATTTGCTCCGCGGTGGCGTCCTGCCCGAGCATGTGGGACACCGGGTCGCCGACGAATTGGAACAGCATGAACGCAATCAGGGCCACGCAAAGCATGACCAATACGGCCTGCGCCAGCCGCCTGAGAATGAAAGCAAGCATAGAATTACAGCACCAGAAAAAACCGGGGCGAACCCCGGTGTGGATCGATTACTTGACGTTGAGTGATCGCCAATCGACGCGGTTGTCCGCTCGATGGATGACGTCCACACTCTTCTTCATGGCCCAGGGAATGATCTGGTTGTGCAGCGGAATGTGCGCGACATCCTCGTTCTGCAGGGCCAGGGCTTTGGTCAGCAGATCGGTGCGGACCGCCAGATCGGTTTCCTTGCGGGTCCGCTCGACCAGCGCGTCCATCTGCGGGTTGCTGTAGCGTCCGAGGTTATAGTTGCCGTCACCGCCATCGCCGACCGTACGAACCAGCGACTGCAGGGTGTAGAAGGCATCAAAGGTCGGCACGCCCCAGCCGAGCATGTAGATGCTCGCTTCGTAGCGCTGGATCATCGGGAAGTAGGTCGTCAGCGGCTCGGTACGCAGCTTGGCCTTGACGCCAACCTTTGCCCACATCGCGGTCACGGCCTGGCAGATCTGCTCGTCGTTGATGTAACGATTGTTCGGGCAGGAGAAGTTCACTTCAAAGCCGTCCTTGTACCCGGCTTCAGCCAGCAGCTTCTGCGAAGCGGCCGGATCGAACGGAAGGCGCTTGTGAATTTCCTTGGTCCAGCCGTTGACCTGCGGGGCAACCATCGCGCCGGTGGGCTGACCGAGGCCGCGCAAGCTCACGCGGGCGATGGTGTCCATGTCGATGGCCTGATAGAGAGCCTTTCTGACGCGGACATCCTTGAGCGGGTTCTTGCCCTTGATGTTGCTACCGGACAATTCGTCGCGGAACTGATCCATGCCGAAGAAGATGGTCCGGTTCTCGACGCCGTCGATGACCTTGAGATCAGCATTGTTACGCAGGCGGGGCAGATCCTGCGGGCTCGGGTCGAGAACGAAATCCACCTCGCCCGAAAGCAGTGCGGCCATACGGGTCGACACGTTCTTGACCGGGGTGTAAACGATTTCGGTGACGTTGGTTTCGGGCGACTTGTTCCACCAGTTGGGATTACGGGTCAGCACCATCTTCTGATCCGGCTGCCAGCTCTTCAGGATGAAGGGGCCGGTCCCGTTGGCGTTGCGGTGGGCAAAGTTCTCTTCCGAGGTCTTGATGTCCTTGGGCGCGACCGAATTGTTCTTTTCGGCCCAGGCCTTGCTCATCATCCGCAGCTCGGTGAGCTGGTTGAGCAGCACCGGATTCGGATCCTTGGTGAAGATATCGATGGTATGGGCATCGACCTTGACGACTTTATCGATGCCGTTGGTAAAGACGGTGAAATTCGAGGTCTTGCTCATCGCCCGCTGGAGCGAGAACACTGCATCGTCGGCGGTGAAGTTCGAGCCGTCGTGGAATTTGACCCCGGTGCGCAAGGTCATGCGCATCTGGGTCGGGGTCACTTGTTTCCAGCTCGTCGCTAGAACCGGCTCCGGCTTGAAGGTCTTCGAGTTGTAGTAAACGAGCGACTCGTAGACTGCGGCGTGAACGCCGCTGCCCAGCGCATTGTTCTGCGAGTGGATGTCCCAGGTCGGGATATCGCTGGCACTGGTCCATTTGAAGGGTTTGGCGTGCACCGCGGTCGGCAACGCGAGCGGTACGGCACAGATTGCGGCGAACAGGGCCGCAAACAGCGTCTGGCGAGTTTTCAACACATGATCCTCCTTGCAGGTTGTTTTAATTACCAACGCCCGGGAATGACATCATGCCATTCCAGAACAATCGCGTCGCGATGGTAGCAACAAAAACCGGGACTGACCATTCCCCTTTTCTTCTTTTGATATAACCCAACGGAATTCATCGAAAGCGTCACGAAATTGGACGGTTTCTCACGCCGCAACAAAACGTTATCATCACGCCATGAAAACACACATCATGCTGGTCGAGGATGACGAACGCCTCGCCGAACTCACCGCCGAATACCTGCGCAAGAACGACTTTGAAGTCGCCATCGAACCGCGCGGGGACGTCGCCGAGCAACGCATCCTGCAGGAGAATCCGGAGCTCGTGATTCTCGACGTGATGCTGCCGGGCAAGGACGGCTTCGAGGTCTGCCGCGGCGTTCGGTCGCGCTACAAGGGCGTCATCCTGATGCTCACCGCGCGCGACGAGGACCTCGACCAGATCCTCGGCCTGGAACTCGGCGCCGACGACTACATCGCCAAGCCCGTCCAGCCGCGCCTCCTGCTGGCGCGCATCAAGGCCCTGCTACGCCGCGCGCCGAGCGCCCAGGCCAGCGACCATGACGCCGAAGACGGAGAGCTCGCCTTCGGCAGCTTCCGCATCAGCCAGGCGACCCGCAGCACCCACCTCGGAACCGAGGGGATCGAGCTCACGACCGCCGAATTCGACCTGCTCTGGCTGCTCGCCAGCCACGCCGGCTCGGTGCTCTCGCGCGACGACTTGCTGCAACAGCTGCGCGGCATCGGTTTCGACGGGCTCGACCGTTCGATCGACGCCCGCATTTCGCGCCTGCGCCGCAAGCTCGGCGACGATCCGGAAAATCCGACCCGGATCAAGACGGTGCGCGGCAAGGGCTACTTGTTCAGCAAGCATGACTGGTAAGGAAGACGGCGACAACCGGCTTCTGGCGATCCTCGGGCGCTACAAGCCGGCGCCCTGGCGAGGGCGCGGGCGATACAGCCTCTCGCGGCTGTTCCTCAATTTCTACCTGCTGGTGATGGGCTCCTTCGTGGCCATCGCCTTCTTCGCCGACCTCGTCATCTCGACCGCAGTCAAGGGCATCACCGACGATTACACGCAACGCTTCATGCGCGGCACCATCGTCCTCATCGAGGACGAGCTGTTCCGCAAGCCGCGCTCGGAATGGCCCAAGACGATCAAGGCGATGGACAACAAGTTCGCCTACCGGCTCGACATCGTCCCGCGCTGGACCCTCAAGCTGCCGCCCAAGCAGGCCAACAAGCTCGACGCAGGCGAACTGGTCATCGACGCCGACGGCGACATCCTCTACCACCGCCTCAAGCAGACGCCGGAAATCCTCGTCGTCGGCCCGATTTCTTCGTCCGCGACCGGCGACCGTCCGCGCGCCCTGCCACTCGAACTGCGCATCCGTCTCCTGACCTGGAGCCTGATCGGGCTGTGCCTCGCCGTCGCGGTGTGGTTCTGGGTACGCCCGGTGTGGCGTGACCTCGAGGCGCTGCGTCAGACCGCACGGGCGCTCGGCGACGGGCATTTCGAGACACGCGCCCCGGAAGCGCGCAGCCGCGCCTTCGAGCTGCTCACCGAAACACTGAACGGCATGGCCGAGCGGATTCAGCGCCTGATCGCCACGCAGAAGGAACTGTCCAGCGCGATTTCGCACGAATTGCGCACCCCGATCGCGCGCATGCGCTTCGCCCTGGAGATGATGACCGAGGCCGAAGCCCTCGACGAACGCGAACGCCTGGCCAAGATGATGGGCGTCGACCTCGACGAACTCGACAACCTGATCGACTCGAACCTGACCTACTCCCGCTTCGAGCGCGAGCAGCCCGAACTCAACCTCACGCCGGTTGATTTCGAGCCCTGGCTCAACGACGAGGTCGACTCGCTGCGCATTCTCGGCCGCAATCACGAGATCACGGTCGATACCACCCAGTTGCCCGAAGGCCTGCAGGTTGAACTCGATCTGAAGAGCATGCCCTACGCCATCACCAACCTGCTTCGCAACGCGCTCAAATACGCCAAGTCGCGCATCGTGGTGAGTGCCGAGGTGATCGGCAACAGCATCCTGGTGCATGTCGACGACGACGGCATCGGCATTCCCGAAGCCGAGCGGCAGCGCGTCTTCTCCGCCTTCACCCGTCTCGACCGGTCGCGCGACCGGGCCACCGGCGGCTACGGCCTTGGTCTGGCCATCGTCCGCTTGGTTCTCGAACAGCACGGCGGTAGCGCCGTCGCCGAAGCGTCGCCGCTCGGCGGCGCCCGTTTCAGCCTGCGCTGGCCCTTGTTACAGAGCGTCACAGAAAGCTGACGAAGGGGCTAATGACCCCTTCGGGACGCCCCCCCTATCATTGCGGCATCCCCTGTTGATCGACGGAGACGCCCGCAATGCTGCAAACCGCCCTGATCCGAGAACGCTTTCTGGCTGACGCACGCCGCCACCTCATGGCCGGAGAAACGACGGCGGAAACGCCGCGCCATCTCGACGAAAGCCAGGGCTGCGCCTCCCGGATGGATGTGGCGGCAGCCCACGTCCAGCACGCCGAATGACCGCCATGTCGGCGCCGCGCCCAGGCTTTCCCATTGCCGAAGGCATCGGCATCTTTGTTGGGGTGGTGGCTTGGGATTTGTTGGCCGACGGACATCTGAACATCATCAAGGCCGCAGCCATCGCCGCCCCCTGCTCGCTCATCTGGTACGCCGTGCGCTGCTGGCGCCTCAAACGTAAGGACTGAACGCCAAGAGCAGCGCGCCTGCGACGAACATGAAAAGGGGGGCGCCAGTGGCGGCCCCCTTTTCGTTGACGTCCCGGCCCGGAGCATCGCGACTCAAGGCCTAAGCAAGATCAATACTCCCAGAAGATCCGCTGCAGTTCCTTGCTGTCCTGCGTCACCGTCAGTGCCACCGACGCCAGTATCTTGGCTTTTTGCGGGTTGAGGTCATGCGCCACGACCCAGTCGTACTTGTCGTCGGGCTGCTCGGCATTGCGCAACACAAAGCCACCGGCATCCACGCGCGAAGAGCGGATGATCTGCAGCCCCTTGCCGCGCAACTCCTGCAGCGCAGGCACGACGTTGCCGCTCACCGAGCCATTGCCCGTCCCTGCATGCACAATGGCCTTGGCGCCTTTTTCGGCGAAGGCGCGGTAAGCGGTATCGCTGACGTTGCCGTACCCGTAGGCGATTTCCACCAAGGGCAGCGCATCGATCTTGTCGATGTTGAACTCGGAGTTAACGGTATGCCGCTTGGCTGGCAGACGGAACCAGTAGTTCTTGCCTTCGACCACCATGCCCAACGCGCCCCACGGGCTCACGAAGGCGCCGGTCTTGATGTTGATCTGCTTGCTGACGTCGCGCCCGCTGTTGATTTCGTCGTTCATCGTCACCAACACGCCCTTACCGCGCGCATCCTTGCTTGCCGCAACGCTCACCGCATTGAAGAGGTTGAGCATCCCGTCAGCTGACATCGCCGTTCCCGGACGCATCGAACCGACGAGCACGATCGGCTTGTCACTACGCACCACGAGGTTGAGGAAGTACGCCGTCTCTTCCAGCGTATCCGTTCCGTGCGTGATCACCACGCCGTCAACATCACCCTGTTTGGCCAATGCCGAAACGCGCTTGGCCAAAGTCACGAGATGGGTGTTGGTGAAACTTTCCGACGCGATCTGGAAAACTTGCTCGCCGCGCACGTTGGCGACATTGGTCAATTGCGGGATTCCAGCAATCAGTTTATCGACAGGCACCTTGGCGGCCTGATACGTGGCGCTGTTGGTGGCATCGGCCCCGGCGCCAGCGATGGTGCCGCCGGTCGCCAGGATGACGACATTAGCCTTGTTCTGTGCCAGCGCGGATGTGCAGAGTAGGAAGGCGGAGAGGAAGGGTACAACCCAACGCAATGCTTTGTTTCTCGACATGGTCAGCAACCTTTCGTCTGTAAAGTGGACAAGCCGTGAACAAAAAAACAATGCAGGAAGACGTTTTGTGCCCGCGCCGGCCTCCGGGCGCAAGCACTCGCTACTTCGGGAAAAGGAAAGAAACCGGACGCGCGGCACCACGTCATCGAAACGCGCTTTCGGCGCCCTCACTCAGGAAACACAGTGAGTCGCGCTCGCCCCTCCCAGTTAGCTTTTATTGTCCAACATATGCAATCTGAAGCCAGCTCAAGCACGCTACTCCCCAGCATCGCATTCGTCAAGCAATGCCCATTGACAGTACTCAAAGCACTCAAGAAAGAGGCAAGCAAAACGCCAAAAACAACAAACACAATGAAACAAACAACAAAATGATGTTAGTATTTGCCTGTGCATGGCGAAGGCAGTCCAAGCAATGCATGACCCTCCTTGGGCCATCTGACAACGATGGCAGTCCTCAACCGCGCCCCCGGGCGCGGTCTTTTTTTGCGCTCCAAAAACAGAATGCGCAATCTTCTGCCACCATTCCGAGCATCGTCACAAACCGTCACCGAACTGAGGCATAAGTGCAACAGAGTCGGAGGCACAAATCGATAGAATGGTCACATCTGTTTCAGCCCACCCTGCTGACAACATTTGACCCTCCCTGGCCCATCATCGAACGATGGGACCCTTAGACCGTGCCCCGAGGCACGGTTTTTTTTATCCTGCATTCGCGGATGAAGGAGTGGGAAGCACTCGTCAGAAAGGTCGCCCGGAGACATCGAGGGCGTGAGGTGTCGGCTCGAGACATCCCGCCTCACTTGGCCGCGCGACCTGGGCGCGGCCAAGCCGACACTGCTCAAGGCCGGGGCAACTCGACGGTCGCCGGAGGGCGCACGCGCAGTTCGCGTTGCGGGAAGGGAATCTCGATCCCGTGGGTACGGAAGGCCTGCAGGATCGCCCGACCAATGTCAGAACGTACTCCGCCGGTACCGTTCTCCGGGTCGGCGACCCAAAAACCGACTTCAAGATTGATCCCGCTGTCGGCAAAATCGAGCAGCAAGGCGCCCGGCTCGGGGTCGGCGAGCACCCGCGGTTGCTCCCGCGCCGCATCCACCATCAGGCGCATCGCCAGATCGAGATCCGTGTCGTAGCCCACCTGCACGGCCAGCGCCACCCGTACCCGGGTGTCGGCAAACGACAGGTTACGTACGATGTTGTTGACCAGATATTCGTTCGGGACGATCACGTCGGTACCCGAAAGCATGCGAATCACCGTGTAACGGGTGGTGATCTGGCTCACCGTCCCGGTCGTCTTGTCGTCCACGGCCACAAGGTTGCCCAGGCGGATCGAACGATCGAGCAGGATGATGAAGCCACTGACATAATTGCTGGCGATCTTCTGCAAACCGAAGCCGAGGCCGACCGCCAACGCGCCGCTGAACACCGACAGCGCGGTGACGTCGATGCCGACCAGCGACAGACTGCCGAGCAAGGCCACCAGCGTCAGCAACGCCTTGGCCACCCGGGCCAGCACTTCGCGCAGATTGCCGTCAAGGCTGCTCGCGGCCAACAACCGGTTCTCGATCAGGCTGGCCAGCCAGAGTGCCAACAGCAGGGTGGCCCCGACCGTCAGAAGACCGTTGATCAGCAGCCAAAGGTTGAACTCCTGTTTCCCCACCCCGAAGCTGACGTGCTCGAGCGTTGCGATCAGCGGCTGGGCCAGACCGCTCAGATGCAGTACCACCGCCCCCCAGATGGCGAGGCTCAACCAGCGCTCGAAACGGCTCAGCCATTCACCGTTGGGCATCACGCACCGCAGCAGATACACGAGCAGGCGCGCCAGCGCCCAGCACGTGAGCAGCGGCGCAGCCAGGGCGAGCAGGCTGAGGTGCGGGACTTCC
>RRZU010079401.1_pt1 | contig 13209 bp, 12 predicted proteins | sample 2165561 | NCBI WGS metagenome assembly RRZU01 (sample SAMN10456909, study PRJNA506462) | wastewater metagenome | isolation source: wastewater sludge | place: USA: Moscow, Idaho
CACAGCCTGCTGACCGGTTCGATGAACCTGACCTACAACGGTCTCGAAATGAACGATGAGTGGATTCAGTTTTCGGTCGACCCGCATGATATCGCGACGACTCGACTCGAATTTATGAAGCACGTGGAGGTCCAATGACTGTCCCGCTTGTAGTTTCACCGGGTCATTGGCTTCGGACGTTTTTCTCAGGGTGCAACGCCTTACGCTGGGATAGCATCGAGGCGCAAACGGCGCCTCCGCGTGTGCTCGCGCACATAATGCCGTGGCTAAGAAAGTCGCTCGAACCAGGATATGATGGGCCGATCATTCTCCCACGGCACGGGAGCGATGATCAGGTTACCTGGTACGCGATGGCCGACGACGAGCGGCGTTTCGGCCAAATGATCGATGAGATCAACAGTTTTATCGGGCCTAGTTACAGCGATTTCCAGGGCGATTGGGCAGTTCTGGATCAGAACAACGTATGCGAAAGAGCGTTGAGCGAACGCTTCGGCGCTCGCGTCATCAAGTTCTCCGCCACCCAGACAACCGACGTCCCGACAATAGAGCGCGAACTCGCGCTCTATTTTTCGGTTCTAGCGCGCCGGCCCGACACCCCCGATCGAACGCAGCGACCATTCGGAAAAATCCGCTCGGACTTCGACCGGGCGTTGCTCTCTGGCAATGCAGACAGCGCACAGGCATTTCTGGAGGAATTGCAGGGAACAGGCCTGATCAATGGGGAACAGCGCAAGTGCCTCGAAGTTCGACTGCTCGCCGGACTGGGGCGCCAAGAGACCTTGGCGAAAAGCCCAGCGCTGATCGGTGGCGTTTCGGACATCTCACTCCCCGCCCAAACGCTCGTTGATATCGTCCTTGCGCTCTATGAGACCTTTATCGTTCCGATCGAGGCGTCCAGCGCACTGCCGGATCTCCTTGAAGTATTTCGGCGTCACATTTCCCAGCCCTTCGGCGGACTGTTTCGAGAGCGCAAAGGAGTTCGGCATCCGCAGGTCTTACGCGCCTTCTTGTTGTCGGAACTCGTGGCAAAAGCGCCCAACAGTGTGCGTTGCCAATCATTACTCGCTGCCTATCCGGAAGGGGCCGAAGGCTACGACCTAGCCGTTCAATGGTGCAAAGGAATCAGTGCCCCGGCACCGCAACCTGAAACCGACTTCAAGGCAGAATGGCTTGCCCAGGCGAAACAGGCGATCGCCGATGAGGACTACGAGACCGCAAGCACGCGTTGTTTTGAACTACTGCCATTGCCATGGGCTTATAGCGCGCTCTTGCGTTGCGCGGTCGAACTTGACGATCCATCCCTCACACAACAGGTTCTCGAGGTCTGTTTGGCCGCCCCGGAAGCCGTTCTCACGGGCATGAAGGACAAGGACCGCCAGCGTCTCGGAAAACTACGTGCACCGGTCAAGACAGCCCCGCCGGCCCCCCATTTGGGTTGGGTCGCGTGGGCCGAAAACGTCCTTATAGATCCAAGCAATGCGCCATCAATTGCAGAGTTGCACGAGATGGCAGCGAAGTGGAGTGTGGACGAGTATGCACTTAATTCGGCCCGATGCGAGACGTTGGCCAAGCATCTTGGCAACGCGACTGGCGACGCGGAAAAAGCATTTCGAGAAGCCTTTGCAGTTTTGGTCAACTTCTTCGAGGGGACCGATAATTCGCGACGTGCATTCCAACCGGTCTACTCGACGTTGATCAAAATCCTCGGGTGGAGCGGCAGTCTTTCGTCGGACGAACTCGAGATCGGTGCGCAGTTGATGCAAGCCCTTCTGACCACGGGGCTGAGTAAAGCAGCCTACATCGATGTCGTTACTGACCTTGAGGAAATACTCGCGGCGAATGCCTCCCCGGCGCACTTTGACTGGGGGCTCAACCTCGCCGAACTCCTACTTCTCTACCCTGACCCAGATGGGGGCGCGACAAAGCTGCACTTATTCATGACGGTCGTTGGGAGGCTACGTGCCGCACCTCACCGCATCACACCGGCGCAACGCATCCTACTGGAGATCCTGGGGCGTGACTATCACTGCCCGGGCTTGCTTGAGAGCTTCCCAGTCGCCAGTGCCGAGACCACCACGACGCATCCGAAAGCGAGCGGCTATTCCGGCTTGATCGGCATCTACACGCTCACCGAAGGTGCGGGTCAACGGGCCAAAGAGATCTTGCTGCGCATCTATCCGCAAGCCAAGGTAGAACTTCACAGCGATGCAGTGGCAAAGGACCCGTTGATCGCGCTTGCAAAGGCCGCGGATATCTTTGTTTTCGCCTGGAAGAGCAGCAAGCATCAAGCATATTACTGCGTCAAGGACGCAAGGCAGGGGAAAGAAATTCTGTTGCCACTAGGAAAAGGTAGCGCGAGTATTTTGACTAGCGTCATCGAAAAGATTTCACGTTGTCAAAATGAATCATAAGGCACCTGGCAAATCCACTTTTCCTCTTTCCTCCCGATCCAACGATTAGGATCGCCTTTTTCAGCGAAGGAGAGTCGGGGCCATGGGAAAATCCTCCTCCCGGCAGGTAAGAGAGGCACTAGCATTCTTGCCTGGGTTCTTGAGAACTCTACTAAATCTACGTTGGAAGTGGCCGACTAAACCCTGCTCTGCGAGGCGTCACCTCGCAAGAAGCGGGAAAGAAGCCATGCCCACATTGCACCACCAAGGGACTTTGCTGCGAATTGAGCGAGTACGACCTGTGGCATCAGGATGCCGAAGGCTATCGTCGGAAAAATGATCGAGTCAATCGCCGCACCAGCAATGTTCGATCCATTGGCCCGAAAAAGCCACGGCCCTTTGATTTTGACAAAAGTCCCCCAGTCGACCAAGGCCGCGAATGTAAATGCGACTGCTGAAGCGATCGCGATTTGGCCCGTCGAGGGATTTAGCACATACGAGAGTGCGCCCGTGAAGGCAATCAATGTACCCATGTGCCAAACTCGGAGTCGTACGTGTAGCCAATCACGCAGTGTTAGATCAAGGCCGATCAACAAGAAAGCGTTGATAGGCGTCACGCTCGGTCCAAAGGCAGCGACCGAGAGATTGGCACCAGCCATAGCAATGGTATAAACAACGATAGCGAGGATCATGGGATTGCGGTTCATTCTGATAGTCCGGCAGAGTTGGTTCTGTTTGTTTGATTACCTATTAGCGGAGCCTTACAAGGCAGCATTGTTAGCGAATGACTGAACTCGTTTTCGTTACCCGGATGCGTAACAGAACCTCTGGTCAGTTTCACCTTCGGGAGAGCCTCCGACGTGCTGAGCGGCCCACTGGCCAAGGAATGCTAAAATCATAAATCGCGGATGATTTTAGGATTTGGGTTCTTTTCATCGTAGGCTTGGTAGCCGATCCTCCGTAACTCGCAAGCCGGGCAGGTTCCGCAACCGAAACCCCAATGGTGGTAGGTCGATCGGTTGCCTTCGTAACACGTGTGGGTCTTGTCTCGTACTAATTCGACGAGTTCGTTACCTCCCAGTTCCTCGGCCATGGCCCAAGTCTGTGCTTTGTCGATCCACATCAGCGGTGTCTCGATGACGAATCGCGAATCCAGGCCCAAGTTGATGGCGACCTGCAGCGCCTTGAGCGTGTCGTCACGGCAGTCAGGGTACCCGGAGTAATCCGTTTCGCACATGCCACCAACCAGGACCTTCAGTCCTCTCCTGAACGCGATCGCACCTGCCAAAGTAAAGAAAAGGAGGTTCCGACCCGGGACAAACGTGTTGGGCAATCCTGAGGCCGCGAACTCAATGCGCTTGTCTGCAGTAAGGGCGGTATCGCTGATCTCGCCCAGGATGCCTAAGTCAAGAAAATGGTCCTCGCCGAGCTTCTTTGCCCAAGCCGGAAAAGCGGCGCAAAGTTCGTTGATAAAGACGTTCCGGCATTCCAATTCGACACTATGGCGTTGGCCGTAGTCGAATCCGATGGTTTCCACCGAGTCATATCGTTCGAGCGCCCAGGCAAGGCAAGTTGCTGAGTCCTGGCCGCCTGAAAACAAAACCAGTGCTGATTTCACTCCGTTCAAGCCTCCGCGATTTGTTCCGATACACGCATTTGACGCTTGACTGTGGATACCAGGTGGCGCGTAAGGAGATCGATATCGGAAGGGGTGTTCTGAATGGCGTTCCAAGGAAATTCGTGGCCATCCATATTCCATGAACCTGAAGTCCACGCAGTGAACGGCTTTAGGATGTTCAGGGCCGGGACGAAATCTGTTTTTACTGTCGCGTTTCGACTCGCGACGAGGAGATCCATCACGAACCCCATTGCTACGATGCCAGCTCCGTGCCTTAGGCGCGACACACGGGGAGTCATACCAACCCATTCACCACCGAATACATCCGCCACGGCTTCGAAATACTCGTTGATCAGTTGCACGGCCCGGTCTTCCCGGTCCTCGAATCTGACATATTCCCGCAATGAACCGTGGGACGCTGAGTTCATGACGAGTTTCTGCATCGCGGTATCGCTGATAACACCTTGTGGATTCGTGTGCTGGCGAATCTCGCCGCGCAATGCTCTGCCTCCGGTGAAGTTCAGGCGTTCGACGACCTTGGCTGCGAACCTCCGGGCCGTGTAGCGCTCGGGCAAGCCTTCTACGGAGGGCAGGAGTTCGTAAATGAGTGATTTGGGAAGCGGCCTCGTGCTGTTGATCAGGACAAACTGCTGGCGGAGTTCGTCGTAGGTCTTGCAGACCAGGGCGGAAACGAAAACTTGGAAGCCGGGTTTGTTCAGGCCGGAGAGGGCCGTCAGGCGTTGCTGGCCGTCGACGACGAATCCGGGCGGGCCGTCGGAGACGTCGATACGCACTTCCTGGCGTCCATTTCCCAAGTCCTGGATGTAGGCTCCATTGATGAACGCGACGATAACGGCGTTTGGCAGCAACGCGTCTTCCCTTCCTAGATAGTCGCGGATGTCCCGGATGTGCGAGGCGATTTGGTGGCGTTGGAAGCCTTTCAGGTGCCCCTCGTCCGAACGACCGACCCGTTCGATCTGCGCGAACTTCAGAACCTCTTCGGGTGAAGCGGCGAATACGAACACGTCGTGATCAGCGGCCTGTTGGGCTCGCAGAGCCGGGTAGATGTAGACTGTCACGCACTTCTCTCCAAAGTGTTCTTCAGATGCTGGTGATAAACGCCGAGGTTATGGAAGCCCCGGCGTTTGTTGCGATTGCTCGAACGGAAGATAATGACCTCGACCCCGACGCTCTGGCATATCGAACATTTGCAGTTCTTCCAGGGTTGCGCCCGCAGCGTCCGCTCGATCCGCGTTCTCACGAGCGACAAGGCCTTCTCGATGCTCTTCGGATCCTCGCTCTGGCCCTGCAGTAGGTAGTGGTGGTACTCGACCACGGCATCGGCGGTACCTTCCAGGGATCCCACGCCCTTGTCGAAATTACGCAGCCTCGTCAACGCGTTCTGTTCCATCTTGACCAGGTCCTCCGCGCAGAAGATGCCTCGCTTGATCCCTTGCATCAGCCTCGTGTTCTCGAGTGCTTGCGGGATCCGTATGGCCGTGTAGTAGTCGAGTCCGCCCTCTTGGTTCTCCAAGTAGTAGTTCGACTTCTCGTCCTTGAATGCCCGGATGAGCGGCGACGTCGAGTCGAAACTGGTGATACCGTAACCGGTGAATTGGCGAATATGATCGGCCTTGGCGAAGCCCAGCAAGTGCAATTTTGGCTCGGGCCCGATCTTTCTCCTGATCGTCTCCAGTACCTGCTTGATGGCGTCTACCTTCAGTGGAACGAGGCCCCCGACGGCAAGGTAACGGTACCCCATCGCCACCAATTCGGCGGAAGCCTCCGCCATGCTTTGCGGCGACCAACCCTGTACGGCCCCCAACGGCTCGAAAGGGCTGCCATCCTTCCGCACAAGTTCTAAGAACTTCCGTGCGTTCTCGAAGGTGATTTGGTAGCGATCGAGAGCGTCCTTCTGGTCGGGGACATCAGGATTCGCCAAGTTGCACTCGAAAATCACGTGGTCCGGAGAGATCCCGTGGGTAAACCTGGCATCGAGATAGAACTCAACCACCTCTTCCGGCGAGTAAGCCGGTTCGGGTTTGTCGGCATAAGCGAACGCGCCGCAATCTCCCAGAAGCATCAGGTCGCGGAAATCGGGGTCGTCTAGCCGGAGAAACTTGCGCGCGCCAATGCGCAGTAGGAGTTGCTCCTCCGAAGTGGAGTAGCGCACCTTGGATTTCGCCACCCCTTTCGCTTGGCGGACGGCGCTCATGGCGACGAGAAGACCGTCGTAGGGCACGGCGTCCATTATCTCGTGCGCGTAGACATCGTCCCAATAGCGCTCGCGGTTAGGCGCTGACCGGTCGCCGATGAAATCGTAATTGGGATCGACGTAATCTTGTGTGTCGGAATAGAGGAATTTCATCGCTCGATTCCCGCTGCCAAATAGATATTGACCAGCGTCGTCTGGAGTTTCCGGATGTCGCGGTGGGTGTTTTCAATCTCATTCCAGGCCATCCCGAGAGTCTCCCATGAGCCCTCGGTCCAACGGCAGTAAGGAGCTATCTTCTGCAATTCACGCTCAACGGTCTTTGGATCGCAAACGGGGTGGATACGGGCGTAAATTCGGTCCATGAGCACACCCATCGCCTCGATGCCGGCAGAATGCATCAGGCGGCTTTGGCGTGGATCCTTTCCCCACGCGAGCGGAAAGGCGTTCTTGACCGCGGTCCAGAACGTAACGAGCAACTCGTACATGGACTTGATATCGACTCCGTCTCGCCCGTTCTTGCTCGTCCTGAAAGCGGACAGGGCGCCCAATGGATTGTTCATGCTGTTCTTTATCATGCTGATGACGGCCGTATCGGTTATAACCGCCTTGTGCTCGCGACCAGCATCTGAAGGCCTCTTGATGAGGTTGTAGAAGGGGGAGTCAGGATCCTGGTTCAGATGCCCGCATATTTCCGAGGGAATGCGCCTGGCGCTCAAGTCCCGCGGAAGAAGCACAGATCTGGTCTCAGGCAATAACTCGTTGATAAGGCGCGTAGGCAAAGGTTTCGCCTTGTTCACAAGGATGAACTGCTCCCTTTGCACCTCTAGGTTGTCGGAAACGAACGCGACTACCGGAACTGCGATCTCCTTGTACGACGCCTGGGCTAATGCCAACGAGCGTTGCTGTCCATCCACGATCCAGGCTACACGGTGTCCGTCGCTGTAAACCGGAATGCTCAGGGTTCCGCTTTGTGCAATCCCTTCGTCACCAGTTGGACGGGTACCACGAGACGCGGCGAATCTAACTTCCGGCGACAGCGATAGGATGATGGCGTTGGGAAATAGGACGTTCCCCTGGTTTAGGTAGTCGACGATCCCTTTTACATGCGACTTGATCTCGGGCCGTTGGAAACCCTTAAGAGATTCATTTTCGTCACGACTAACACGGGAAATGTTCGCAATCCGAACGATATCCGATCCACGGATGAAGAACGAGTACACATCGAGGCCATCACCCTGTGTCGTGTGCAATGCCCGGAGGACGATTTCGTCGGAAGGGAGGGGTTTCGTCACGACTTAGGCTCCGCGTAGATTCCGGTTTCTCTGATTTCAGCTTCGACCTGTCGGCGTAACCGTGAAAAGCGCCCTTGTTCACAGGCGACCAGTTCCGAGTCCCTGAGATGCCTCAGAAGCTTGGCGCTGTTCCCCCCGGCAGATTCCCAAGCTTGGCGGATCAGTCCACATATTTCCCTGTCGCTCAGACGCCTGCGCTGGGGAACCGCTTTGCATTCGAAGCAACCGAGCGAGGCGGCGACCGCACGCGATGCATCGTCGATAGGGAGCAAATGTCCGTTCAGTTCGGCGACGAAATGCTTCAGCGCTCGCTGTGGGAAGTCCGATCTGGTGCCGGCGTACCCGACAATCGACTCCAGGCGTTCGTCGTATGGAAGCGAGGGCACCCCGGGAACCTTCCCGATCTTCTTCCGGCCCGCGGGCGAGGTGAGTACCCGTATCCGGGAGAGATCCCCGGAAGGTAGCGCTTCCAGATCGCTTAGGATCATATCCAGGTACTCGCTTGGCAGCGAAATCAACACGGTTGCATCTGGATTCTCGCGCAACAGCCAACCGAAGCCTTTTCCGGATCCAAGTAGGCGCCACCAGTCCGACTTCGACGCCCCGAGTTGGGCGAGCGTTAGCGCGAGTTCGGTTCCCTTTCCCGACGCGGACATATCGTATCCAGGAATCGGTTCGTCCGACTCCACGAGTCCGATGCCAGCCGAGACTATGAAAAGTGGTGCACCGAGATGCAGGCTGATGTTCCTGGCTTCGAGGATCGAGCGCCCGACGTACAGTCGCCAGGCCTGCAAGCGCGATGCTTGGGCTGCGAGAGAAGTCCGCCAACTCTCGGCGACCTGGCGAATGCAATCTCCTTTCGGGGCGAAAGGTACGAGGGGAGTGCCAGCCTTTTTCCTGGCTGTGCAGTTGGTAACTACGATGAATTTATTGCCCATCGAATGCTCAAGTAGCGCAAATTAAATGCGACGTGATTTTACAGCAATACGCAAAATAACTGCGTTCAGTTTACTTATAAATCTATAAAATAACTGCAAATCATCCAACAATCCCGATGCGGAGCCTCTCGGGGGGAATCCGTTTGCTACACTTCGTGTCCTATCTACCTTGGCCAACTCCCTCCAACGCTCTCAACGCCCCACTTCATGCTAATGGAATTAGATATGCACGCCCAACCCGCTACTTCGGCGCCAGCCCTGGTTACCTTGGAAGACGTCACGGAATTCGCGCGCATGGTACTGGCAACGGCGGATTCGGTTCATGCGACATTGAAGCGCTTGTCGGCATCATCCGCGAAGAATCCAGACCTCGGTTACTCGATACTTACTGAGGAATATGCCATCCGTGCCAGGGCGAACATCCTGCTGAACGACTCAGCGCGGCACACAGTCGAGGACGCTGGATTCAGCCAAGCCGACCTCCGGAAATTTATGGGTTCCTTGGATAAGCGGGTCGAGGAGTGTGTATCGATGGCCGATTTGCTATCCGCCAGTACCGACTTGATCACATTCGCATCTGCCGTATCCTCGGGCAATGTGAAGATTCTCGAAGTTCTAGCGCAGGCTTTCGGGGTAATTGGGGCCGACCACCCCTCGGGAACCCAACTGAGGGCCGATTCAACGCCAACTGCTTGGACAGGAAATACCATTGATTGACGTCTTGCAGTCGTCGAAGTTGTTAATAGCCAACAACAGTTATGGCCCAACCCCGCGTAGACGTAGACGATCGAGCAACTCTCTGCGTGCAATCTCCGTTCCAACGGTTGGCGGCTATATCGCTTCATCAGCGACTGCCGTAAGCCTCCCCGGCAAAGTCATCTTTGAACTGAAGTGTTAATTGTCTGTGTTTTCTAGTGTGCTATTTGCAGGGCAGCCGTAGTGTTTTTCATGAATCTACCGTCGGTTAGTCTTCTCAGATCAGCAAGGCAATTCTGCTATAGGAAGGGAGGGGAAGATGGTCAAACTAACGCCAGAGCAGGAAGTGGAAGGCAAGTTAGCGTTCGAGCGTCTAAAACTGAAGATTGTCGAATCAGATAACGACACAGATCGCTGGAAGTGGATCGGTGAGATGCAGATGATTGCGAACTACGGTGTAACAGAAGCACAGAAATTCATGGAATCGTTTGACCTCTCAGGTGCGCCAAGACTATCTAGCTACCGAAGCGCGCTTGATCGCCTGAGCGACGGACCACCATCTGTCGCGTACAAAGGTATGCGTCATCAACTCCATGCCGACCCTACAAGTCCCAACAAGACCTTCGGAATGCGCCCCCACGGGGTTCGAGGGGAGGACGATCTGAACGAAGCCTAGTCTGCGCCTTCGGTTTGAGTCCGCGATGAAGCGAACCCGAATTGCAGACTCCATTTCAATCCTGAGTTGACGAGGTCCCTGCCTTACGCTGTACCGCCGTGTTCAATAGCGCTCAGGATGCGTGCGACTTCTTGCATGCCCAACCCTGTATCGAGGACTGAAAGCGGTGACACCCCTCCCAAGCCGAAGTTGCTAGTGCGCAACCATTCCTGGGCCAGTTCGTTGCAATCAAACACCGCCACTGCCTGTTTTTCAATGGCACCGATTCTTATTAGCCGCTCGCTGACTGTGATGCTTAGATGCGAATTGAGGGCGATCCGTCGTCTTGCGGCAGACGGAGAGATGCCTACAAGACGGAAGACGGTCGCTTGCGATACGTTGAGTGACTCCGCAAGCCCACAGAGGTGGCAAGCGGGAACGCCAGCGCGAAGCTCTTCGATTTGTTCAAAGGCCGAACACAATAGGAATCTGTCCCGAAATGCTCGCCAGTTAGCGGCCCGAGGAGTCGGTGCTGTCGACCTCATCAAACTCAATGTTCAAAAAAGCCCATCGTAGCGATTTACTGCGGTACTCGCCACTGCGCGAATACCACTTCGCCGACAATCTGAACCATATGTTTGCCGACAAAACAGCCGTTATTGGACAAGCAAAATCGCCAGATGACATTCGGCGAACGATGACTTTGCCCATCGAAATCACCTTAGGCAAAACCTTTGCCTAAGGCTTGCTGCTCGGCCTTATCGAAAGCTTCAAATAAGGCCGATGAGCAGAATCCAGTTGCCATTTCGAGTGAGATGGTTTGCTGAAGCTATCCGATAGTGCTTCAAGTTGCACATGGATCAAGGAGTGATCTAGCGTACAACTCAAGTCGCCGTACAAATTGCACAGGTACGACTGCATGAACGAATAACTCCGCAAGATGATCGCACCTACCATTGCTGCCAGCGAGATCGGTCGCCGCCCATTTGAGGCAGCGCCGAGAATAGTCCTCTTCTTCTTCCGATAGTTCGTCAATCGTTGCGAGAGTACAGGCGAATTGCTGCTGCTCTTCTGGCGAGAATTGATCAAGTCCAGCTATTTTTGTCAGGCGTACTTTGTCCAACCGCAATGGGCGTCCGGAGCACTTCGCCAACTTTCGAACATGTAACCGCAAATCGCGACTAAGCGTCTCGTCAAGCCCAATAGCGATTGGGCCAGCATCGCGGGCAGCAGGATCCACATCGTCGAACTTATTTTGTTGTTCGGGCCGTGTGGACAATTGATCGAAAAGCGAGAGCGCTTTTCTTGGGGATTTTTTAGGCTTTACATTCTTAGCTCTTCGTCTGGAGGCGTCTGGGTAAGCGGACAACCATGTGAATAGTTGAGACGTGTTCATCTTGTGAGCCTTCGCAATCGTTTCGACCGGGATACCACGAAGAGCATCCTTAAGCATTGAAAGTGTAAGGTTACGAGCCCCTACCAAGCTTCTTGGTCGAATGCTCTGGTAGTCGTTCACGACGAGCGCTTTAGTCACCGATCTCTCGTATTCGTTTGGTGACTCGAAAAGTGCCGTTACCAGCAAGGCGTTGGCAATCGGATCATTGATGAGGACTCGCCCGTTGATTAGGAGCGCTGGCCATCCAAGGGTCGGAGCACGTGCCGTAGCTAATCCCAACTGCTGTAGCAACCCTGAACCGAAAGTATTGCTCAAGTAGCCGGCGAGATTGGATCCGAGAGCGCCATGTCGCGTCGGGACAACTTCTGAGATTCGTTGCCTCAGCACCGATAGATGCAATGTCGTTCCCACTGGAGACAGAACGCCAGATAGCATAGAGGCTAACAGACGAGACAATCTGATTCGCGCCGCGTGTTGCTTAGGTTCGATCGAGTGGTCTACATCTGACGCGAGTGGCTCGCCGCAATGAGGGCAGTCTTTGGTCGGCAACTTCCAGTGAGGAAAGTTATTTCCGCAAGCGGTGCACTGTGTAAGGAGTTGAGTGCCATGCGTTGGGCAATGCGTAAGCGCTGTTACTAAATGTGCACGCCGATAGTAGGAGAAGTGATGCTTTCTTATGTCTGCATCGACGCAATCCAGACAGATCGCAGGACTTTTACGTACTATGCCGTCGCGCCACCCGAGAGATAGATGAATACCTGAACCGCGGGAACTGAGTGCTCGATTGCAAGCGCGTTCGAACCTGGCTTGGTCTGCGAAGGTTTGAAAGAGAGGCAATAAGCTATGGCCGATCAGCAATTCCTTCGACGATCGGCCGTCAACCCACTGCAAGCGTTCAGCTAGTACGTTGAAGCCGGATCCTAGTGGCCGCTCCAACTCGACATGTCTTCCACCGAACAGGTATTCAGTTAGCGTGCGCATCTCGATCAAAGGCGAAAGCCTCGTGAGTCGAGTGACATAGCTAAACAGTGGCTCATCAGGTAACGGACGAGCAAGCAGTATGTCGGTTCTGTTTTCCGGGACCAGTAGCTTCGGATCAACGCAATCGTTCATCGCTGCTGCACCCATGTCGCCCGCCAATCTTCGAGACATTGGAGCAGCCTTGCGAATGCTGCTTCCTCGGCACGACTGTGCCCAACAAGGCGGTTAAGCGTTCCCTGAATTTCGCTTATCGGGGGAGATGGATTCGAAACATCGGACAGGGATTCCGCATATTTGCATAATATCCTCAGGTTGCCAGATACTCGACTAGCATGTCCTGCCAGAATACGGCTGATCTGGGATTGATGCACCCCTGTAACCGCAGCGAGTTGCGACTGGGTAATCTGTTTCGTCGCAATGTGGTGCTTCAGCCTCACGAGTAGAGCCCTAGTTTCGTCTGTTAGGTTGGCCATAGAACACCTAATGCTAAATATGTATTTGCATATTATGCAACATTCCAATGCAAATACAAGCATCTTGGGTGGCTTGGCATAGCGAATGGGCAAACGTAAGAGCAGAGGGGCACCTCCCGGTAAGAAGTTACGCCCTATAAGGAAGGTGAATTTCAGGAGAGCGCCGTAATTTCTCTATCGAGGCGTCTTCAAAGATCGCAGATTCTTGATTCTGGATCATCCTGACGAACGCCGCGTAGATCAGATTAACGCCCTTGTTTACAAGCCTCGACGGACTTTATTCCAACGCAGGTTATGTCGATCACGTTTTCTAGCCGCTTCGACAGACTTTAACCAAAGTTTGCTAATTTTTCGGGGTACTTGTTTTCTAGGTTTTCGCTGAGGCGACCCGACAGACTTTATTTTTCGCGATCAGCTTCCGAGAGTCGGAAAGGGGCAAAATTGCCTTACGTTTCAAACCGACAATGGGGTAAAATCGTTGCCTTTCGTGACCAACATTTGGATTGTGAATGGCGCTGATAGTTCAGAAATTTGGCGGCACTTCGGTAGCAAACA